>Ga0136616_10000109_pt1 | contig 31579 bp, 33 predicted proteins | sample AntDrymUQ2992106_2_FD_106648 | JGI IMG/M metagenome (GOLD analysis project Ga0136616, IMG submission 106648) | Polar desert sand microbial communities from Dry Valleys, Antarctica - metaG UQ299 (21.06) | ecosystem: Environmental > Terrestrial > Soil > Desert | place: Antarctica: Dry Valley... | reverse complement strand
CGGTCTCCAGCCTGACCGAGAAGATGGAGTCTCTTTTCTCCGCGAACGACAGGTCTCGAACGGTTCCCCTCGATAGCCTAGAAGCCTACGAAGAGGAGAGCTTCTTCGAGCGACCCGAGAGGCTCCAGGAGGCGAGAGAGAACACGCGGAGGACTCGGAGCACGCAAGACTCTGGCGACTGGACGGTCGCGAGCAACGGTACTACCGAGGTGATGGTAGACGAGCCGGTCGCCGAGGCAGCTGCGGACGAAGCCGCTGCCGGGGCGCTCGAAGACGATGTTACGACCAGGATCATTCCGGGCCTGGCGGAACTGCTCGACGTTCCGGAACGGCGTGAGAAGTTTGGAGCCCTGGCCCGGCGGCGCCGGAAGGGCATCCTGGCGCTGCTCCTGCTGGCGCTACTGGTAGGCGCCGTCCTGGCATGGGGCCTCTATGGCTCCGGCGAGGAAGAGGAGGTCGAGCAGCCGGCTGCCTCCGACGAGCAGAGCGTGGAGGAAGACTCCCAGAGCCTCCCCGAGGCCGTCGAAGAAGCCCCGCCGGTTTCGCTGACCGCGGAGATCCCGGACCTCATCGGTATGACCCTTCCGGAAGCGGAGGACGAGCTTGCCGGGGCGGGCCTGAAGCTCGGCGCCTGGAACGAGATACCGGACTATGAAGTCCCGGCGGGGAGGGTGGTCGTGCAGGGTCCCGAGGCAGGCGAAGAGGTGGACCCGGACACGCCGGTGGATCTTATAGTCAGCGCCGGTCCGCCCGTGTACGGGCCCGAAGTTCCGGTCGGTGGCGTAGGGAACGGCCAGTACCCCGGCGTAAATCCTCTACCTCCAAACGAAGCGGCAGTTTTCCCGCCCGGACCGCTCTAACCGTAGCTAGCGTCTCCGCGGTTGCCGGTTCCTTTCCCTTACCACGAAAGATACTCGTGACTCGTGGACCGGGCGAGCTTCGAGAACGCTCTCCTCGATACCGTTTCTAAAGGCGGGCTACAATACGTCGGGCGGAGGAACCCGGGCGGAAAAGGGAGAGATGAGCGTTCCGAGCGAAGTCTACGGGCTCGTGGAGCGGTTCGATAGCAACCGCGAAGAGTACAGGTCCGGCAGGTTCAACGAGACCCAGGTTCGGGTCGACTTCATAGACCCGCTGATGGGATTGTTGGGGTGGGATGTCCACAACCGGCAGGGGAGACCGGAGGCGTATCGGGACGTTGTTCACGAGGACCGGGTGAAGGTCGGGGGTGGCACGAAGGCCCCGGACTACGGCTTCTACGCCGGGGGGCAGCGCCGGTTCTTTCTCGAGGCGAAGAAGCCATCGGTCGACATCGCGGGAGACTTGGCCCCGGCGGTGCAATTGAGGCGCTACGCGTGGTCGGCCCGGCTGCCGCTCTCTATTCTCACAGACTTCGAGGAGCTCGCCGTCTACGACTGCCGTTTCGAGCCGGACAAGGGAGACTCCGCCTCGACGGCGCGGCTGGAGTTCTTCACCTACGACCGCTACGCCGAGCCGGAGGTGTGGGAGAGGATCTACTCGGTCTTCTCGCGGGAGGCGGTGCTGGGTGGATCGCTGGAGAAGTACGCGGAGGCCAACCGGCGGAGGCGGGGAACCGAGACGGTCGACGCGGCGTTTCTGCGCGAGATCGAGGGTTGGCGTGGCGCTCTGGCCCGGAACCTCGCGGCACGTAACCGGGGGCTGAACTCTCGCCAGCTCAACTACGCTGTCCAGATGACGATAGGCCGGATCATCTTCCTTCGCATGGCCGAGGATCGGGGCATCGAAGATTACGGGCGTCTCATGGCTCTCCTCAACGGGAAGGACGTCTACGGACGGCTCTGCGAGATCTTCCGCCAGGCCGACGAACGCTACAACTCGGGTCTCTTTCACTTCCGACACGAGCGGGGCCGCGAAGAGGAGCCTGACGACCTGACCCCGTCGCTAGAGATGGACGATGAGGTGCTACAGGGGATCATCCGGGGCCTGTACTACCCCGAGAGCCCTTACGAGTTCAGCGTGCTGCCGGTGGACGTGCTCGGGCAGGTCTACGAGCAGTTTCTCGGGAAGGTAGTTCGCCTCTCCGACGACGGGCACGAGGCCGTGATCGAAGAGAAACCGGAGGTAAGGAAAGCGGGCGGCGTCTACTACACGCCCACTTACATCGTCGACTATATCGTCGAGCACACCGTCGGAAAGCTGCTGGAGGGCAAGAGGCCCGGCCCGCGCGGCGGAGCGAGCAGGCTGAGGATAGTGGATCCGGCGTGCGGCTCGGGGTCGTTCCTGATCGGGGCCTACCAGTACCTCCTCGACTGGCACCGCGACCGCTACGTCGAGGACGGGCCGGAGAAGTGGCCGAAGCAGCTCTACGAAGGCTCCGGCGGACGGTGGCTGCTGACGATAGACGAGAAGAAGCGCATCCTGCTCAACAACATCTACGGCGTGGATATAGACCCGCAGGCCGTCGAGGTCACGAAGCTCTCGCTGCTCCTGAAGGTGCTGGAGGGTGAGTCCGAGGCGTCGCTTGCGACACAGCTACGGATGTTCCAGGAGCGGGCCCTGCCCGACCTCGACAACAACATCAAGACTGGCAACTCCCTCATCGGCCCCGACTTCTACGAAGACGAGCAGATGATGCTGCTGGACGAGGAGGAGCACTACCGGATCAACGTCTTCGACTGGCAGGCCACCTTCCCGCAGGTCTTCGAGGGTGACAGCCCCGGCTTCGACGCCGTCATCGGCAACCCGCCGTACATCCGCATCCAGGCGCTAAAGGAGTTCGCCCCCGTGGAGGTCGAGCACTACAAAGAAGCGTACCGGGCGGCGGGCAAGGGCAACTACGACATCTACGTCGTCTTCGTCGAGCGCGGTCTGGAGCTGCTGAATAGGAACGGACGCCTCGGCTACATCCTGCCGCACAAGTTCTTCAACGCAAAGTACGGAGCGCCGGTGCGCGAGCTGATCTCCGCGGGCAAACACCTCTCCGAGGTCGTCCACTTCGGTGATGAGCAGGTGTTCGCAGGAGCTACCACCTACACTGCCCTGACCTTTTTGGACAAAGCTGGTAGCGAAAAGGCTGAGTTCGTCAAGGTAAAGGATCTGACCTTGTGGCGTGCTACCGGTGAAGCAGATGAGGGTGTGGTTCCAGCCGCAAACGTTACTGTGGATGATTGGAACTTCGTCGCCGGTGAGGGGGCTGAACTATTCGGGCGTATGCATCAAATGCCGGTCAAGTTGCGAGACATAGCGACCAGGATGTATCAGGGATCAATTACTAGTGCCGATACGGTCTACCTGTTTAAGGAGTTTCAGCCGAGGAACGGCGACAGAACGGTCGAAGTTTTCTCGAAAGAGTTGAGCAAATGGGTGACTATTGAGACACGGCTTTTGAAGCCTGTTATTCGTAGCGGCAGCATCCATCGGTACTCGGCCAAGCCTACAGCTCTCGTTCTGTTCCCGTATGAGGTTGAAGACTGCTCCGCACGACTACTCTCTCCGGTCGAGATGCAGAGCAGTTACCCGCTAACTTGGGACTATCTGATCCGTAATAAGAATCTTTTGGAGAGCCGCGAGAAAGGCAAGTTCAAAGACGAGCAGTGGTACCGTTTCGGACGCAGTCAGAACCTCGGTATGTGGGAGCAACCAAAAGTGATGGTTCCGTACATGGTGACCGAGTTGGCGGCTTACCTGGATCAGGACGACAACTACTACTTCATCAATGTAACGACGGGTGGTTATGGCATCACTTTGAACGAGTCGTCGGGCAGTCTAACCTTCTTGTGTGGACTGTTGAACTCGCGGCTACTCGATTTTTACCTCAAGCAAGTCTCAACCAACTTTCACGGTGGGTACTTTGCGGCCAACAAGCAGTACATTGAACAGCTTCCCATCCGCCTCATAGACCGCTCCAACTCCGAGGACGTGGCGCGGCACGAGCAGATGGTGGGGTTGGTGGAGCGGATGCTGGCGCTGCACGAGAGGCTGGCAGAGGCGAGGATCGAGCGGGAGCGGACGGTGATCGGGTACCAGATAGCAGCGACCGACAAGCAGATAGACCGGCTGGTGTACGAGCTGTACGCGTTGACGGAGGAAGAGATCAAGGTCGTCGAGGAGGCAACGTGATGAACGAGGCGCTCAAGGATCAAATACTAGAGCAAGTCAACGTCCTGCCGCTCGAAGAACGACGCCGCGTGCTGGATTTTGCGCGTGCTTTGGCGACATCTACCCCGGCCGGAGTGCCTGGTAAAGAATTGCTCCGCTTTGCCGGCATGTTCGAAGCGAACGACGCGCGCAGGATGGCCGAAGCCATCGAGGATGGCTGCGAGAGAGTCGATCCGGATGAATGGTAGGTTCTTGCTGGACACGAACATAGTCATCGCTCTGTCGGTCAACGACGGCGCGGTTATGAGGCGGTTGGAGGAGGGGGTGACGGTGTTCCTGTCTAGCATCGTTCTCGGCGAGCTTTTCTTTGGGGCTTACAGATCGGCACGTATCGAAGAGAACCTGGAACGCGCAACAGAGTTCGCGGCCAACAACACCGTGCTCGTTTGCGATACCGCTACCGCAAGGCATTACGGTAGGATCAAAAGCCGGTTGCGCGAAGCAGGCCGACCGATCCCTGAAAACGACATCTGGATCGCCGCCATAGCCCAACAGCACGAGTTGACTCTGGTCTCTCGAGATACTCATTTCAATGAGGTGGAGGGACTGGAGGCGATAGCTTGGTAACCTTCTACTCGGCGGATGCTCTCGTTGCACGAGAGGTTGACAGAGGTGAGGATCGAGCGGACGGTGATCGGACGCCAGATCTCTGCTACCGACCGGCAGATAGACCGCCTCGTCTACGAACTGTACGGGTTGACGGAGGAGGAGATCGAGGTCGTCGAGGAGGCGACGGCCCGGTGAGGTGTCCGCCTGATTGTTCGCGTGGTCGTGTACATTGTGGGTGTGAGAGTTCACCCGTACTTTTTGCGCAGGGTAGAAGCCCCGGATCGTCGGGGTATCACCCCCGAGAGCTGTGAGCGGATAATGCGCGAGCATGATTATCACGACGTTGATCCTCGCAATGGACGTCTGCGCTACTGGGGCTTCGCGCCGGAAGTCGGGGAGAATGGCAAGTGGATCAGGGTGATAGTGTTGCCGGACGGAGAGACTTTGTTCAACGCTCACCCGGACAGAGGCTACGCTCGCAAGAAAGGTAGAGACGAATGAAGTTCGAATATCACCCGGATGTGGACGCGCTATACATACGCCTCAATCCCGGACGCGAACCTAAAGGGAAAGGCGGCGACACCGTGGTCATCAGCGACGGCGTCGTAGTGGACGTAGATGCCGAAGGGGTGCCCATCGGCATAGACATCCATCAAGACGCCTCGAAAGTCGTGGATCTATCCAAGCTGGAGGCGGAAGGTCCCATCTTCGGGCTGGTGCCCGCGAAGGATACCGACAGACGGGTAGGTTAGCCGCCGCCCACCGGATGGTGGGGCTGGTGGGGCGGTGTAGAGGATGCTGGCGCTGCACGAGGGGCTGGCCGGGGCGAGGATCGAGCGGGAGCGGACGGTGATCGGCCAGCTCAGATCCAGCGACGGACGCGTGCTTTGTACCGGAGGTACTCCTCGCCGAAGATGCGCTCCAGGTAGTGTTCCTCGCGTTCGATCACCCCGCGCCGCATGACGACGAGGACGAAGGGGAGCAGCAGGGCGGAAGGGAGTGAGTTGGCGAGGGCGGTGATCCCGCCGTAGAACAGCGTGAAGCCCAAGTAGATCGGGTTGCGCGTGAAGCGGTACGGACCTTCGACGACGAGGCTGCTCGTGGGCTTGTGAGGTCTTACGTCGGTCCCCGCCCGGCGCATTGTACGGAGGCTGGAGAGGACCAGCAGCAGCCCACCGCCGAGCAGCGGCAAACCGAGCGCCCGCGCGACCGGGCGCGGCAACAACGCGGCCGGGAACAGGGTTTTCGCCAGCAGCCCGACAGCGAGCGCGCCGGCGTAGATCAGGGGCGGCGGCGCGACCACGCCCGCGGTGTCCGGTGCTTCGTTCGGCTTGTCGCTCATCGTTCGTGACCTCCTGTCCTCGGCTGATAGACACTCGCAACTATACACGTCTACGCGAGAACTCAGAGCCGGTTGCGCGGGGTGACCGGTACCCGAGATCCTGTGACGAAATGGTCCGGCGATGTTTTATGATTAGACAGTGGACGGGATGGGTCACGATGGAAATTTTGAGGCGCGTCTGAGAAGAGCAGTGGCGAAGCCGCTCGATCGCTGGCGTGAGGTTTATGAGAGCTTCTCGCCGGTGGACCTGCGGACGGGGGAGCGGAGGCCACGGGTTCCGGAGCCAGAGACGGACTGCCGGCGGGCGGCGGTGTTGGTGCCGATCATGCTCGCCCCCGAGGGAGCCCGGGTGGTCTACACGTTGAGGACGGGGGAACTGCGGGACCACGCCGGGCAGGTCTCCTTCCCGGGCGGAAGCCCGGAGCCGCGGGATGGATCCCTCCTGGCGACGGCCTTGCGGGAGGCCGAAGAGGAGGTAGACCTCGAACCGGACTCCGTGGAGGTCATCGGGGAGCTCGAGGATATGTACATCCCACCCAGCAGGTTCCTGGTCCGGCCTTTCGTGGGACTTCTGCGGGAGGAGGCGGAGCTCGCCCTGGCGCCCGAAGAGGTCGAGGCTATCTTCAGCGCTTCGTTGGAGGAGTTGATGTCGCCGGAGGCGTTCAAGAAGGTGGTCTGGAAGCGCGACGGGCGTCCTCACGAGGTGCCAATCTTCGCGGTCGGAGGGCACGAGATCTGGGGCGCAACCGCCGCGATGACGGCCGGGCTTCTCGCCCGTCTGGGTTGGGAGCTGGGTAGCACCACGGGAGGGTAGAGCTGGCTGCCTACTACGTCCCCGGCAAGCAGGACCGGGGGCTTTCTAGTCAAAAACGGTTCCACAAGAGAGATGCGCTGCCCGCGCTCCTGATCTAGCCTGCCCGTGCATGGACGGGAGAACACACACCGGCAGGCTGTTCGGGATCTTTAACAAGCGCTTCCTCGTGGACCTGACACAGGTCGAGGCGATCTGGCGCGTCCTCCTCTTCCTCGGCTTCGGCGGCCTCTTCCTCGCCCTGAGCTACTACCTCCGCTCCCTCTGGCGTCCGACCTCCGGAGAAGGCCTGGAACGCGACTCCGACTCGGCAGCGAACCGCTCTGTCAGCAACTCGTGAAGGAGCCCTCTCGTGATAGGTTTTGATATTCCGTGGTGGGTAGTAGCCCTCATTTTCCTCTACGTCCTGGTGGTGTACTTTGGCATCGGCGCTGTGTGCGGTTTCATCTTGACCTACGCGCTTCTCGCCCGCGCGGCGGGCAGTGGTACGAGCGCGCCGAAGTCCAGGAGCGACAGGATCGGTCTCTCTCTGCTGGCCGCCCTCACCGGAGGAGCCCTCAACTTCCTCGTTGCCTGGCTCATTTGTTAGAGCGATGAGCGCCCAACTTACCAACGCGACGAGTGACGATCCCCCGGATGGAAGGGATTGAGATCTACCTTCACCCGTGAGCCTCCCTCGTCTTCTACCCGCGCCACCTGCGTGCAGCCTGGCTTACCTCTGTCCTCGCCAGAGTCGCCATCCGTTGAACGTACCCGTCATGTTTCGGTCTGTTATCGAAGGCCTGACGTCCCGCACCAACCTTTGTCTTTTTTAACCGGAGCGCCTGCCGTCCTGTTATCTGGAGTCGTTAGGGTACGGAGGACGCTCTGGTAACGGGAGGAGGACATCAGGTGGGCGAGAGAACGAGGCTGGGGTTGGGGATACTCGGGGCAGCAGTGGCGCTGGGGTTGCTCGGCGATCTTCTGCTCCGCGCGACGCCGTGGGGGATCAACGTGTTGCTGTGGGTCGGTCTGCTCGTGGGTTCGATGGCGGTGCTCGCAGCGTGGCGTGGCGTGGGGATTCGGGGAGAGGGGCGCTGGCTCGCTCTTCCGCTGCTCTTCTTCGCGGCGCTCTTCGCGTGGCGCGACTCGAACACGCTGGCGGTCATAAACGGGCTCGCGGTCCTGATCTCGCTGTCGCTCGCCGTTCTCAGGCTCCGCTCGGGGAGGCTGCTCGTCGCCGGTCTCGCAGACTACTTCTACTGGGGTCTGCAGGCGGCAGCTCACGCCTACGCGGGCCTGCTGCCACTCGCCCTCCGGGACATAGCCTGGCGCGAGGTACGGCCGGTCGGCTTTGGGCCGGTCCTCGCGGTCCTGCGCGGGCTCGCTATCGCTCTACCGCTCCTGCTCCTCTTCGGTGGCCTCTTCGTGGCGGCGGACGCGGTCTTCGAGAACCTCGTCTCTGACCTCCTGGACTTCGACCTCGCGGAGGTGCTAGGACACGTCTTTCTGTTCTCCTTGTTCGCCTGGATCTCCTGCGGTCTCCTCCGCATCGCCCTGATAGGCGGCGAGCTGCCCTCGCCGGACGGGCGTCCGGGGTTCCTGTACCTCGGGATCGTGGAGCTCGGCGTCGCCCTGGGCCTCCTGAACCTTCTCTTCCTCTCCTTCGTCGTCGTACAGATACGCTACCTCTTCGGCGGTGCGGAGGGCTTCCTTGCCTCGGCGGGCCTGACCTATGCCGAGTACGCTCGACGCGGCTTCTTCGAGCTCGTCACCGTGACCGCCCTCGTCCTGCCACTGCTTCTCCTCGCCCACTGGCTCTCGCGCCCCGACAAGCCAGCCCACGAGAAGCTCTTGCGCCTCCTTTCGGGCTCCCTCATCGCCCTTCTCTTCGTCGTCATGGTCTCCGCGCTCCAGCGGATGCGTCTCTACACGCAGGAGTTCGGCCTCACCGAGCTCAGGCTCTACACGACCGCTTTCATGCTCTGGATCGCCGTCGTCCTGGTCATCTTCCTCTTCACCGTCCTGCGCTCCCGCCGCCGGTACTTCGCCTTCGGGGCCCTCGTCACCGGCTTCCTCGCTATAGCTTTCCTCAATATCGTCAACCCCGACGCTCTCATCGTGCGCACGAACATCGCCCGTATGCAAGCCGGTGAAGAGTTCGACGCCCCGTACCTCGTCTCTCTGAGCGCCGCCGCCGTACCGCCGCTACTCGCGTCGCTCCCCGCCATGGACGAGGCCGACCGCTTTACCGTCCGGGACAGGCTCGACGCCCGCTGGTCCTCACCCGAGACAGACTGGCGCACCTACAACATCAGCCGCTCGCGCGCATACTCTCTGGTCGGCTCGGGGCATACGGTTGCCCGCGATGCTCCCGCCACTCCGACCAGGGATGTAACTTGAGACAATGTCCCGCGCCGATCAGGCCACTGCACCTTCTGGCCCATAAATATGGGGTTCTTCAACCGATTTCGATGAGTTATCCACAACATGTTGTGGATAAAGGATCGGGAGCGGTGGATAAGTGGAATAGGTGTAACAAGGACTTAACCTTGTTTAACCGTATATTCACGATTCGCCATAAGTAAGCGTTGGAGTGAAAAAGTGTAGTGGCGGCTTTACAATTAGGGTAGCGTAGGCACAGAAGCATGAGAGGTGAGAGAGTGTTAACCGAGGAGCGCGTCAGGGACCAGTTGAGGAACGTGATAGACCCGGAGATCGGGATGGATCTCGTGGAGCTTGGTTTGATCTACGATGTGGGCGTCCATGACGAGGGCCGCCACATAGACGTGACATTCAGCCTAACGAGCCCGATGTGCCCGGTGGGAGACCTGATCCAGGAACAGGTCGAGACCGAGGCCCTGAGCATCGAGGGCGTCGAGACCGTGAACGCCCAGCTCAGCTTCGAGCCGATGTGGTCACCGGAGATGATGAGCCCCGCCGCCAAGCTCTTCTTCGGCCGATAGAACACGCAACCACCCAAAGCGGCGCCGGGCTTTCGGTCCGGCGCCTTTCCTTTTCCGAACGATGAACCCAAAAGGCTTGCTCCTCGACCTCGACGGGACGCTCTACGTCGAGGACGCCCCGATACAGGGCGCCCGCGAAGCCCTGTCACGCCTCGAAGCCGCCGGCATCCCCTACCGCTACGTAACCAACACCACTCGCAAACCCCGCCGAGAGGTAGTCTCCCGGTTGCGGGAGCTGGGCTTCCCGGCGCGGGAGGACCTCATCTTCGCCCCGGCGGCCGCCACGAACGCGCTTCTGGCAGGCAAACGATGCTACGCCCTCGTCGCCGAGGCGCTCTTCGAAGACCTCGCGGACGTGGTACTAGCCGGTACCGGCCCAACCGAGCACGTCCTGGTCGGGGACCTGGGAGACGGCTTCGATTACGCGCGGCTCAACATAGCTTTCCGGCTCCTTATGGAGGGCGCCGGGCTCGTCGCGCTGCAAAGAAACCGCTTCTGGCAGGAGGCGGACGGTCCGTCTCTCGACGCCGGTCCCTTCGTCGCGGCCCTGGAATACGCGAGCGGCAAGACCGCGACAGTTCTTGGGAAGCCCGAGCCCGCCTTCTTCGAGGCAGCGTTGCGAGATCTCCGGCTAGAGGCGAAGGACGTGGCGATGGTCGGCGACGACGCGGAGTCGGACGTGGCCGGAGCGCAACGAGCGGGCCTGCGGGGTATACAAGTAAAGACCGGCAAGTACCGGCCGGGGGCAGCGGGGGAGGCGGACGCCGAGATCGAAAGCATCGCCGACCTCCCAGCGGTACTCGGCCTTTAAAGGAGGCTGGTCAGCTTTCAGCTAAAGGATCATGGTGGGCATACCTGGGAGAGACGACTAGACACAGCCGATCAGACTTACGGCCGAGATGCCCGAGCAACAAGCAACCAGCAGCCGGCCGACCGAGAAAAAACTGACAACTAAAAACTAAAAACACCGACCGAAGGGAGGCAAATGAACACCAGCGACATCCAGGTGCGGACAAACGATCGGTACGAGTTCGTCTCGATCACCGACGAGGTAAAGAGGGCTGTGCGCGAGTCGGGCGTGGACGAGGGCGTCTGCCTCGTCTCCTCGACGCACACGACGGCCGCCGTCACGGTCAACGAGGACTCCGATCCGGACGTGCCGCGGGACCTGGCCGCCGCGTGCCGGGCTTTCGTAGGGTCTCTCGACGTGCGCTTCGAGCACGCCGAGGGGAACAGCGACTCGCACCTGCTCACGAGCCTCTTCGGACAGTCGCAGCGGCTCTTGGTGCGTGGCGGGGAGCCGGACCTCGGGCGTTGGCAGGGCGTGTTTCTGGCGGAGTTCGACGGTCCGCGGAGCAGGACCGTGCGAATCGCTGTCTATCCGGCCTGAGGGCCAAGAACGACGGTGCAAAACGCATCGTTCTCTGGTTGACTTGCTGTTTAGTTATCTTTGCCTTCGGTAAGATATGCCGTAGGGTGTTTTGTGGGTCGTACCCGTATGTGACTGGCAACGCTGGGAGGTCGTCTTGAACGGATTTTTGAAGGGGGGGCTCGCTCTCGGTGGGGCCGTCGTCGCGTTGGGGGCGCTCCGGCGGGCGCTCAACCCACCGCCCCGGTATGCTCCCTGGGAGAAGCCTCGCTACGAAGAGTTCGAGAACAAGGTTCTCGTCGTCGGCGGCGGGTTCGGCGGCTTCACGGCCGCCAAGCAGATCTGCGAGCTCATAAAGGATCGCGAGGACGTAGGGGTCCTCGTCGTCGCCAAGGACAACTTCTTTACCTTCTGGCCGATGGTCGCGGGGATCGTCAGCAGCGACATCGACTCGCGCAACGTCGCCCAGCCGTTGAGGCGCGCCCTGATCAGCGCCGGGGCCAGCTTCAGGCGGGCCACGCTCAGGAAGGTAGATCCGGAGAACAACACGGTAACGGTCGACGGTGGGGTCGAGTTCCCGTACGATCATCTCGTCGTCGCCCTGGGCGGCCTGCCCAACTTCTTCGGCATCCCCGGGGTCGAGGAACACAGCCTGACGATGAGGGGCATCGAGGACGCAGAGCACGTCCGCAACCGCGTGATCGAACGCTTCGAAGAGGTTTCGCTGATGCGCGGCGAGGTTCCCGAATCCAAGCTCACCTTCGTGGTCATCGGCGGCGGTGCGACCGGGGTCGAGACGGCCGCGGAGCTCTACAACCTCGTCCACGAGGCCCTGGAGCCCGACTACCCGAACATAGACCCGCACCGCGTCAGGATCTTCCTGCTCGAGGGGATGGACCACATCCTGCCCGAGTTGGATCCCGCCCTGAGGCGGGCCGCTCGCACCCGGCTCGTCAACCAGCGCATCGAGGTTCAGACCGGGGCGATGGCCGAGGAGATCACCGCCGACTGCGTAAAGCTCAAGGGCGGTGAAGAGATCCTGACGGAGAACGTGATCTGGACCGCCGGCAACCGCCCGAACGTCGCGATCGAAGACCTCGACGATCTCCCCGTGGACGAGAAGAACGGCATAGAGGTAGACAAGTACCTGCGGGTGAAAGGCCACCCCAGCATCTGGGCCATCGGGGACTGCGCCGCCATCCCGGACGCAAACTCCGAGAACGGGCCGGTCATCCCACCGAACGCCCAGGCCGCCGTACAGGAGGGCAAGGCGCTCGCCAAGAACATCATCGCCGCCATCGACGGCCGGGAGGACGAGCTCGAACCCTTCGAGTACAAACCCCTGGGTCAGCTCATCGAACTCGGGAGCGACTTCGCCGTGAACGAGGTTATGGGGGTGCGCTTCACCGGGGCCCTGGCGGCCATCTTCTGGCGCATGGCCTACTTGACGAGGCTCGACAGTCCCCAGAGCAAACTGCACCAGATGGCCGATTGGGTCCTCGGCTTCTTGGTGCGGCCCGCCGTCACCTCGGTCCGCGGCGCCTCCGAGGAGTAGCCGGAAGGGAGTGGCGCCGGCCACTCCCCATCACCTCTTGTACCCGCCGACGAAAGGTGCTAGGTTAGCCGGGTTCTGACGTGCGACTTCGGCGGGAAGGGTGGGTCTCCAAGCGGTGATGGTGTGGTACGCTCTCTTGGCCGTTGCAGGATATTTGGTAGGTTCCGTGCCTTTTGGACTCTACGTTGCCCGCTACAGCCGCGGGAGGGACGGCTTCCCCACCAACCGGGCGAGCGCCAATGTGGGTCCCCTGGACCTGTATCGGCGTTCCGGGCCGGGTCGAAGGCTGGCCGGTGCTGCTTTTCTCCTCGAACTCATCAAGGGGTTCCTGCCGACGTTCACGGGCTATCTGGCCCTGGGCACGCCGGGAGCGGTTAGCGGAGGCTCGGCGGCGCTCGTCGGGCACAACTTCCCCCTCTTCGGCCGGTTGCGCGGGTCCAACTCGGTCGCGCCGCTGCTCGGGGTGCTGCTCGCGGTTTATCCTATAGTGGTGGTGATCCTGGGGATGGTGTGGACGGCAACCCTGGCGGCCTGGCGGTACGCTTCCCTCGCGGCGCTGGTGGCCGCGGCGGTCTCACCGCTCGCACTCGCCGCCCTTGATGCCGGCGGGTCTTACGAGAACCTGGTGATCCTGGCCGCCGTCTTCTGGTCCTTGCTGGTCTTCTTAGCTCACCGGGAGAACATCCGCAAGCTCGCGAGCGGGCGGGAGGCCCGGATCGACGCGCCCGTCGACGAGGTCCGCCGCGGGAGGAGGGTGCGATGACCTTCGCCAACCAGCTGACTCTGGTCCGGCTCGTGGCCGTGATACCCGTGATGGCCGCGCTCTACCTGCAGTTCCCCGGCAACCGGGCCGTGGCGACGGTTGTCTACGTCCTGGCGATCCTGACCGACTACCTGGACGGCATCCTGGCCCGCCGTAGCGGCAAGGTGACCGCCTTCGGGAAGCTCATGGACTCGGTCGCCGACAAGGCGCTCATCTCCTCCATGTTCTTCGCTCTCGTCGCCGAGGGTTCGATGCCGGCGTGGATGGCGGCGATTATGGTGGTGCGCGAGTTCGCCGTGACAGGATTGCGCATGGTGGCGCTTGAGACAGGCGAGGTGATAGCGGCGAACCGCTGGGGCAAGGCCAAGATGAACTCCCAGAGCCTCGCCATTCTCATTCTACTGCTCGGCTACGCGCAGCTCGGCTATTGGGTGATGCTCGTCGCCACGATTCTCACGCTGCTCTCGGGCTGGTCCTACCTCAAGGATACCCCGAGGATACTCGCCGCGACCGCCGGACAGGATAGGAAGCCCTAGATGGAACCCCACGATACCAACGAGAACGCCGGCACCAACGAGAACGCCGGGACCCGCCTCACCCCCGCCGAAGTGGAGGTGGTCCTCCGCCGGGCCGCGGAGTTGAGCGCCCGGCGCCGGGGCTCCGACACCTTCGCCCAATCCGTCTCCCCCGAGCTCCTCGTGCAGGTGGCCGGCGCTCTGGGCATCGCCGAGAACGACGCCCGCCGCGCTATCTTCGACCTGCTATCCGACAGGGCCGCCGAGCCCCACACCCTGGCGTACAAGCTCTACGGCCCCGCCCGCCTGAAAGCGGTAAGGGAGGTGGAGAGGCCATCGGAGCCCACCCGGAAGCTCCTCGAGGAGCTGTTGCGGGATGAGCAGGGCCTCAAACTGAGGCGCAAGACCGAGGCTAGCTCACTGTGGGACCCGGGAGACCTTTTGGGCGCGATGCGCCGCGCCCTCGACTTCGCGGGACACTACTCGCTGCTGAAAGCCCGCTCCGTGGAGCTCAGGGTCGAGGACGTGGGCTACGGGCGCTCCGGGGCAAATCTCACCGCCGATGTCTCCAACCAGCGCGGGGAGTACATCTCGATGGGCGGTATCCTCGGAGCCACGCTCGCCGTGCCCCTCGCGATAGCCGGCGTCGACAACTGGCTCTACTTCCTCACGGTCATCCCCGCCTTCGCCGCCCCCGGTTTCGGCTTCAAGCTCGCCTACAAGAAAGCCTGCGGCGACATACGACGCGCCATGGACGGCCTGCTCGACGCCGCCGAAAAAGGCCCGCAAAAAGAAGAGAAACCAGCCGAACAACCCCGCCAGCGCAAGCCCGGCCAGATGCGGCCCCTCAAACCCATCCCCAAGTTCGCACCCCAGCGCGAAGAAGAGTAGCAAAGCTCGGCGGCGCGCCGAAATCAAAAAAGCTGACGAGCTGAAATGCCGACTAGCTGACAAGCTGTCGAGGGCTTATATTTAGGGTATGCCGCTCAACGTGCTCAAGGAGATCTTCGGCTTCGACTCATTCCGGCCGGGACAGGAAGAGGTAATTCGGGCCGTCCTCGATAGACAGGACACCCTGGCCGTGATGCCGACCGGGGGCGGCAAGAGCCTCTGCTACCAGGTGCCCGCCCTGATGGCCGAGGGTCTCACGGTCATCGTCTCGCCCTTGATCTCGCTGATGAAGGACCAGATCGACTCGCTGCTGCAGAGCTCGGTGGAGGGTGCGGCCACGCTCCACTCCGGGCTCTCGCCGGAGGAGCGGTGGGAGGTCGAGAAGCGGATGCGGACTGGCGAAATCCGGATGCTCTACGTCGCCCCGGAACGCCTCCGGTCCCTGGAGTTCGTCCTGGCGCTCCGCAAGGCGGGCGTGGGCCTCTTCGTGGTCGACGAGGCGCACTGCATAAGCGAGTGGGGACACGACTTCAGACCGGACTATCTCTTCTTGCCTCGCGTGGTGCGCGACCTCGGCAACCCACCGGTCCTTGCGCTCACGGCGACGGCGACGCCGCGCGTCAGGCAGGACATCCTGCGCTCCCTGGGTATGCGCGAGCCTAAGGTCGTGGTGACGAGCTTCAACCGTCCGAACCTCACCTACAGGATGCTCTCCGCCAGAGACAAAAAGGACAAACTGCCCCTGATCCTGAACGTTATCCGAAGCTCTCCGCCGCCGGGAATAATCTACGGAACGACGCGCAAGGAGTGCGAGGAGCTGGCGGCGGGCCTCAAGCGCGCCGGGGTGAACGCCGCCCACTACCACGCCGGGCTGGGCGCGGCGGAGCGTTCGAGCGTGCAAGAACGCTTTATGACCGACGAGATCGACGTGGTCGTAGCCACCATCGCCTTCGGGATGGGGGTGGACAAGCCGAACGTGCGCTTCGTGATCCACGCGAGCGTCCCCGGAAGCCTCCCGGCCTATATCCAGGAGGCCGGCCGCGCCGGCCGCGACGGGGAGCCGAGCGAGTGCGTGGTCCTCTACCGGGGCGCCGACCTCGGGCGGCGCAAGCGCCTGGTAACCATCAACGCCGCGGGGGCTGACGAGGTCGAATCATTCTTCCGCGCGCTCTCGCGTGTGGCGAGCGCGGGAAGGGTGAACCTGCCGCCGGGCTCTTTGGGCTCCCTGGGCGGAGTAGAGCCGGACCTGGCGGGAGTGCTACTCGGGGGACTCGAGGAGGCGGGTCTCATCTCGCGCGGCTACGATCTGTGGGGCGACGTTGAGGTGCGCCGGGTGGACGAGGAGCCCGGGGGCTCGGATGGAGAGGTCCGCGAAGAGGTCACGCGAGTCCACGCGGCCCTGCCCGGCGACGGGACGGTCTCCCTGCCGGAGCTCGCCCGGCGCGCGGGGGTGCGGCCCATCGTCGCCCAGACGGCCCTCTTCAAGCTCATGGCGGACGGTATGGTGGAGGCCGTGCCCCGCGGCTCGCTCGCCGATATCCGGCTCAAGAACGAGAGCCTCGACGAGGGTAGCCGCCGGTCCATCGCGGCCCGCCTCAAGAGCAGGACTCGGGCGGCATACGATCAGATCCGAACCGTCGAGACCTACACCGCCCTTGGCACCTGCCGTCGCGAGCACCTCCTCAGACACTTCGGAGATACGCAGGAGGTCGCCCCCTGCGCTGGCTGTGACGTGTGCCTCGGAGAGGTCGACGAAGCCCCCGCCCTCTCGGCTGCTACCGCGGCCGCCCAACAGGGTAGCCTCGTCGACAAACGCATCACCGTCCCGGAAGAGCGGTCCAACGGGGCTACCGGCGCTTCTCCCGATGCCGCTATAGACGAGGAGCTCTTCGAGCGTCTGCGGGCGTGGCGCGGGGACCAGGCGCGCAGCCAACAGGTCCCGGCCTACGTCGTCCTGCACAACTCTCACCTCGAAGAGATAGCTCGCCGCAAGCCCAAGAGCGTCCACGAGCTCGGCTCAATAAAAGGTGTCGGCCTGCGGCGCGCCGCCCGCTACGGCGAAGAGCTCCTTGCCCTCGTACGCGGGGAGGAACCGACGTCCGGGGGAGATGGCGCCCCGGACTACCGCCGCCACTTAGAAGCCGCCGAGCGTCTCCTGCGGACCGGAAGCGGCGCCGCCGCCGTCCCCGAGCTCGCCCGCGCCTTGGAGATCGGGGGCGAAGAAGCCAAAAAGGCCGTGGACGCCCTGCTCGCCCCCTGACCTGCTCCGGAAGGTAGCATGCTCTACAATCGAAAAGCTGAAGGCTGAGTGCTGAGAGCTGACAGCTAAAAAAGGAAAGGAGCCCACGTGAAGTTGAGGGGCAAGAGGATCGTGGTTCTCGTCGCTGATGGGTTCGAGGATCTGGAGTATTGGGTGACGGTGATGCGTCTGCGCGAGGAGGGGGCGGAGGTTATCTCGGTGGGACCCGGGGAGGGTCCATTCCATGGCAAGAATTACCTCGAGGCCCGGGCGGACGCCACGGCGAACGACGTCGACGCCGGTGAGCTCGACGGGATCGTGATCCCAGGCGGCTGGGCGCCGGACAAGCTCCGGCGCTACGAGGAGGTCACGGACCTCGTGGCGGCGGTCCACGAGAGAGGCAAGACGATCGGCATCATCTGCCACGGCGGGCTCGTGGCGATCTCCGCCGGCATCGTGGCCGGCGTCAGCGCGACGGGCTCCCTCGGGATCAAAGACGACCTCGTGAACGCCGGGGCCACCTGGGTGGATAAGCCCGCGTTCCGCGAGAACAACCTCGTCTGGGGCCGCGTCGTGCCGGACATACCGGCCTTCTGCCGCGAGCTGGTCGCGGCCCTCTCGGAGGGCTAGGACGTAAGGCCGGTCACGCGGCCGGCGGGACAGCCCGGTATGATTTGGTAATGATGAAGAGCGTCCGCGCAGTACTGATCGGTATCCTACTCGCGCTCGGGGTCGGGGCGTTGGTGATCTTCGGCATCGCTGCCCCCGTCTTTACGCGCTTCTTTGGCCCGGAGCTCGCGTCGACGGCCCTCCCGGCGGTCTTCGTACTCTTCGCGGCGGCCTTCGCGTTCTACTTCGGCGGCATGGTCGCCTCGTACAAAGCGCCGTCGCGCCGCCGGTTGCACGGCGTCCTGGTCGGGGTGGCGGCTTTCGCGATCTCACCACTCGTCAACCTTGTCGCCCCCGATCCCACCGTCCGCGGCGGCGACCCCTTCGCCAACCTGCGCACCCTGGAAACCTTCCTCTTCACCACTGTTCTGCTGGTAATAGTCCTCGCGGCCTCCTACGTCGGGGCACTGCGGGGCGAGACGCTCTTCGCCCACAACCAGGCCGTCATCCGCAGGCAGAGGACCCGGAAAGCCAGAGAACGCCTCTCTGAAGGGGAAGACCAGAGCAAGCCGTAGCGGGGACGCTCTCCTTCAGCCAGAAAGTTGACGGTTAAACGCTAAAAGGCCTGCACGCCCAGGATGAGGCGGCCCCTGGCGTCCATACGGGCGTTGGGTGCGGGGCGTTTGATCTCGTCGGGTTCGTCGCCGGTCCCGACCAGGTAAACCCGTGGTTCTTCGACGCCGTCGGTGGGGTCGGAGACGTAACGGCGCCAGGCCATCTCGTCCCAGACGAACGTGATGACGGGCTTCCTGGTCATCGAGTCGGGACCGCCGTTGGCGCCGACGTGTACCCTCGGTAGGCCCAGGGACTTGGAGATAGAGGCCACGGTGCGCGTGTGGTCGCTCGCGTTGAACAGCGATATACCGGACCGCAGGCGCTGCTCGGGGTTCGAGACCTCGCTCAGTCCCTCCCGAGCCTTCTCCAACTCCTGGGCGCGCCGCCTGTTCTCCTCCTCGGCCTGCCGCAAACGAGCCTCCAGGTCCGCGGCCCGCTCTTCGGCCAGGAGGCGCGCCGCGTCCGCCTCCGCGAGTCGCCCTTCGAGCTCTTCGGCGGCTATCCGTTCTGCCTCTCCGCCGGGAGTCCCCGGCGTCTCGCCGGAGGGCCGCCTCTCGTCGTTCGATGCGGAGGACCCTTCGAGCGCTTCCCGCAGCTCGGCCTCCAGCGCCCCCGACTCCTCCAGGGCGTCCTGGAGCTCCGCTACGCGGTCCTCCAGGCGGGTCTTCTCCGCCTCCGCTTCGTCGAGACGCCGCTCCAGCTCCTTCTCGGCGACTCCCTTCTCCGCGACCTTCCCGCGCTCCAGCTTCGACAACCGCTCCCCGTAGAGGCGAGCCTCGGCGTTGCGCCGCGCCCGTAGACCTTCGATCTGCTCGCGCAGGCTCGCCACCTCCGACTCGTGGCGCTCCTCTCCAGCGGTGAGGCGGCCCTCCAGGTCCCGACGCACCTTTTCGAGCTCTTCGGAGTGCCGCTCCCTCAAGGTGCTCGTGTCCGCCTCCCTCTGGGCCTTGAGGGCGGCAACGCGGCGCTCCGCCGTCTCCTGCTCCTCGGCCAGGCGCGCCGCCTGCGTTCGCTTGAGCTCGCGCTCGCGACTATCGGCCAGGCGCTTGACCTCTTTGAGGTCTTTATCGCGCCGTTCCTCGGCCGCGGTAGCCGTATTCTCTATCTCCAGCCTCAACTCCTCGACCTCTGCCTGGTGGCTCTCGGCCGACTCGCGAAGCTCCTTCTGGAGTTCGAGCTCCCGGCCCGCCGCGGCGTTTCTCAGGGCCTCGACCTCCGCCTCGTGGCGCTCCCGTTCCGCGCGCAGCTCCTCGTCGCGCTCCCGCCCGGACTCCTCCCGGATCGTGCGCTCCAGCTCGGCCTTCTGTTCCTCAGCCTCCGCGCGCAGGGCTTCTACCTCTGCGCGATACTCGCTCTCGAGCTCGCCATACTCCTTTTGGAGCGTCTCGACCTCGGCGGAGTGGTTCCTCCTGAGCTCTTCGATCTCGGTGCTGTGGCGCTCTTCGAGCTCCCGGTAGCCATCCCGGAGCTGCTCTTCCCACTGCTGAGCCGCGTGTTTGAGCTCCTCGACCTCCGCCTTGTGACGCTCCTCGAGGGCGGCCCGCTCCTTGCGAGACTCCTCCCTCAAAGTGGCGATCTTGCCGTCCGACTGGGCCGCCGCGACTTCGGTGCGCCTGAGCTCTTCGAACTCTTCCCGCAACGCCGCCATCTCCGCGATGTGCTGGTTGCGCAGGCTTAGCTGCTCGTCGGCAGTCTGTTGCCGGAGCTCGACGAGCTCTTCCTGATAGGCCCGCGCTTCTTCCGTGGCGGTCGTTCGCGCGCGCTCGCTCTCCTCAAGGTCCTCGAGGGCCTGACCCCGCGTCGTTACCTCCTCGCGGGCCGTCCGCAGCGCCCCGCCCGCCCGTTCGAGGTCCCGGCGCAGGTCTTCGACCTCCACCTCCAGGCTCTTGATGAGCTCGTCGGCGGCCCGCATCTGGTCCTCCAACTCTTTCGTCGGGTCCCGATACTCCTCGCTCACGCGGATCCTCTCACCAGGATCGCGCCGCCCGCGAAGCCGCTTGTCTGTTGCACAAATTCACCCCGTCAGTAGGGTACCCTTTTAGCGGCCCCAGGTAAAGTATTGTTCTCGTCGTATCGCTCTCCGGCGCATGCGCGAGGGTAGCCAGTGTAGTACCCTCCGAGCCCAGATGAGGGACAAGAAGAGTGCCTTCGGCACGAAAGGGGGACGTAGGTTCGTGGCTCAAGGAAACGACGAGGGTTCCGGGCTCGTCAGGCTGGAAGACTTCGAGGGCGAGCTCGAAGAGCCCTGGCAGGACGTCGAAGGTCTGAAGGTCTTCGACAAGAACGGCGAGGAGGCCGGAACCGTGGAGGACCTCTACATATACGCGGACGCGGAGGCGGCGCACCTACTCAAAGTCGCCGGCGACGAGGGATCTTTCCTGATCCCGATAGACGCGGTTACCAACGCGAGCGAAGAAGGGGTGAGCGTCGAACAGGACAAAGACGTGATCCTGGGTTCACCGGAGTTCGACTCCGACGACGTGCCCGACCTCGAGACCAGCAGCGCCGCCTACGAATACTTCGGATACACGGACCAACTCGCCCTGTAAGCCTAGAGCCAGTGCAATGCTCGGGAATCTGCCTATAGGCTCCCGCGTGCGTTATCCCGTGTGGCCGCGCGACGGCCGGGACATTGTCCCGGTACTTTCTAGGACGAATGTCCTATATACGGGAGTCTAGGCGAGGGGTAGAGTAATTCTTAGACCGGGCTGGCAAGATTACCCCCTCTTACCCCTCTCCTGAGAAGCCCAGCCCGGCTCTTCTTAAACCTTCGGGCCTTAGTTCTTTGACTGGCAGCCGGGGCAGACACCTTCGATGACGAGGGACGCGTTGGTGACCTCGTAGGGTGTGTTCTCCCGGATGCGCGCCGCGAAGTCCTCGAACTCGATGCCGGGTATCTCGGTGACCTCGCCGCACCTGATGCACCGAATGTCATGGTGCGGTTCCGTGTTCAGGTCGTAGCGGACCGGCGACTCCGACCAGTGCTTCGCCTCGATCAGGCCGATCTCCTCCAGGACCGAGAGCGCCTGGTAGACCGTGCCCAGGGCTACTCTTGGGTTCTTCTTCTTGACGACGAGGTAGACCTCCTCGGCCGACGGATGCCCCTTGAAGTCCTTGAGAGCTTCGAGCACGGCCCGGCGCTGGGACGTCAAAGTGTAGCCCGAACGCCTGAACCTCTCTCGCACGTCACGTTCGGGCGCGCTTACCATAACTCTTCCCCTTGCATCAATAACCATTCCTGAAAAAGTCTATCACAACCCACCGCGGGTCCGGGGTGTAGCATAACCGCAGGATGACCCTGCTGATAAACGCCCTGATCAACTTGCTGCGCCTCCTGCGCAACGCCCGCCGCGCCCTCCGGCGTCCCCCGGACTTCGTCTGGATCCCCGTGACCGGCGCCCTCCCCGAGTTCGAGCCGTCTAGACGCGGCCTGCTCCGCCGTCGCCTCGACCCCCGGACCCTGGCGCCGAGCCTCGAAAGCATCCGGTCGCGCCTCGACCGCATCCTCGCCGACGGGCGCGCCCGCGGCGTGCTCCTCCGCGTCGAGAACCTCGACGCCGGGTGGGCAACTCTCGAAGAGTTGCGCGCCGAACTGCACCGATTCAGGGAGAAAGGCAAAACGGTTGCGGCATACCTCGTGGACCCGGACACCCGCTCCTACTACCTCGCCTCGGCCGCTGACGAGATCTTCGCCTCCCCGCTCTCGACGCTCAACGTCGTGGGCCTGCGCGCCCGCGTCAACTTCCTCAAAGACGCCCTCGGCAGCCTCGGCCTCGAGACCGAGGTCGTCGCCGTCTCGCCCTACAAGAGCGCCGCCGACCCCATCTCCCGCTCCGACTTCTCCCCCGAAGCGCGCGAGCAGACCGAGAGGCTCCTCGACGCCCGGTTCGATGAACTGGTAAGCGAGATCTCCGCCGGGCGCGACATCCCACCCGAACGGATCAAGACCATCATAGACAACGCTCCCTACTCCGCCGCCGAAGCCGTACGGAACAAGCTCATCGACGGCGCGCTCTACGAGGACGAGTTGGCCGGCAGGCTCTCCGACGGCGAGAAGCCCGCGAGGCTCGCGGAGTGGGGAGTAGCGAGCAAGTCGCTGCGCCTCCCGTACCGTAGCCGCGGGGCGCGCAAGGCGGTGGGGCTGGTTCGAGTCGAGGGGACCATAGTGAGGGGGAGGAGCCGCAAGCTTCCGTTGCCGCTGCCCCTTCTCGGGCGCGAGCAGGCCGGGAGCGACTCGGTGGTCGCGGCGCTGCGCGTTGCCGAGAAGAGCCGACGCATCAACGCGATTTTGCTCTACGTCGACTCTCCCGGCGGCGACGCCCTGGCCTCAGACCTGATCTGGCGAGAAGTCGAGCGTATCCGCGCGAAGAAGCCCATCGTCGTCCTCATGGGGAACGCGGCGGCCTCGGGCGGCTACTACGTCTCGGCGCCTGCAAGCCACGTGGTCGCCCGCAAGAACACCATCACCGGCTCTATAGGCGTGATACTCACCCGCCCCGTGGCCGCCGGCCTCTTGAACCGGCTAAAGGTCAACCCGGTCACCGTGGGACGCGGCGCGCACTCCAATCTCCTCGACCCGCGCCGCCCACCTACCCCCGATGAGCTGGCCGTCCTCGAACATCAACTCAACGTGTTCTACGACGGGTTCAAGGACCGCGTCGCCTCTGGCCGCGGGCTGCAGCCGAACAGCCTGGAAGAGATCGCCGGCGGACGGGTCTGGACCGGCGCCGAAGCTTTGAGGAGAGACCTCGTGGACGAGACCGGTGGCTTCCGCGAGGCCCTCACAAAGGCCCGGGAGTTCGCCGGGATCACCGAAGAATTCGGCTTGCTCGCGAAGATCACACCGCCCAGCGCCCGGCCGGCGCCCGGAGAGCCCGTCCAGGATGCGGTCGACGCCGCGCGCGACGCCCTTCGAGAGCTGGGTACAGTCCGGGTCTGGGCGCTGGCGCCGTACGAGATTTCGGACGACTGGTAGTATCTCCTTTGCGTACTATCTGCACGGAGGTGAAGCGCGACGGTGCGAGATCCCGGACTGGCAGCGGTTCTCAGCTTGATCATCCCCGGAGTCGGGCAGCTCTACAACGGCCGCATCCTGGCCGGAATCCTGTGGCTGATCATCACACCGGGCTTATGGATCGGCACGGGTGGTACGCTCGGTTGGATATGCCACATCATCTCCGCCTACACCGCTTACTCGTACGCACGCGACCACCGCGTGCGCATTTGAGGTTAGATCAGCTTCGTTCGGCGGTATCGTGAGCATGGAGAAAGGCGTCGACAAGCGGTCGATGAGCGTCCTCTCCGCCGGGCATCTCTTCACGGACGTGAACCAGGGGGCCGTGGCCGCCCTGGTGCCGTTCCTCGTCGCCGAGCGGGGGCTCTCCCTGGCGGCGGCGGGCTTCCTCGTCCTGGCGGCTACCTTGAGCTCTTCGATTGTGCAGCCGCTCTTCGGCTACTTCTCGGACCGGACGCCCCTACCGTCCCTGATGCCGCTCGGCGTCATGCTCGGTGGAGTGGGGATAGCACTCGTCGGCATCGCCCCGAACTACCCCCTGATCCTGCTCTGCACCGTACTCTCGGGCCTCGGGGTAGCGGCGTTCCACCCCGAGAGCGCCCGCTTTGCCAACTACGTCTCGGGCACGGGCCGGGCCCGTGGCATGAGCTTCTTTTCAGTCGGGGGCAACGCGGGCTTCGCTCTGGGACCGGTCATGACCACCCCGCTCGTTCTCTATTTCGGGCTACCGGGCAGCCTGTTCCTGGCGATACCGGCCCTCCTCATGGGCATCGTCCTCTTCTACGAGCTGCCACGCCTCCTGGCCTTCCGGCCCGAAGCTGCGGAGGCGGCCGGAAAGGGAGCGGCGGAAGAGCCGGAACATTGGGGGCCGTTCGCGCGCATGGTCCTGGTCGTCACCGTCCGCTCGTTCGTGTACTTCGCTCTCGTTACGTTCGTGGCGCAGTACTACATAGAGGTTCTCGGCTCTTCGCCGGCCTTTGCGAACGCTGCCCTCTCGGTGATGCTCTTCGCCGGGGCGTTCGGCACCCTCACGCTGGGGCCTCTGGCAGATCGCGTAGGACGTCGTGCCGTGCTCGTGGGCTCGATGCTCCTGCTCTCGCCCCTGCTCTATGCCTTTACCCTCTCGGGTCCCTTTTCGGGGATGGTCTTCCTCGCTCTCGTGGGCGCTGCCACGATAGGCACCTTCGGGGTCACGGTGGTGATGGGTCAGGAGTACCTGCCCGGCAGGATCGGGGTCGCCGCCGGCGTGACGTTGGGCCTCTCTATCGGCATCGGGGGAGTGGGCGCCCCTATATTTGGCGCTGTCGCCGATAGCTTCGGCCTGCCCACGATGATGCTCGTGCTCGCCACCCTACCCCTCGTGGGCCTCGCCCTCGCCCTCAGCCTGCCCCGAAGGCCCAAAGAACCCGCGCGTTCCGGCGCTTAGAAGCGTACGTTCTGTGATAGAAGTACCTATGATCGTCTCTGTCTCGGGTACTATAAGGAATGCAAGGCTCATCTCTTGTAGGAAGGTTTGCGACACCCTTTGAGGATCTTTTACGTTTTGGGCCGTCTGGTCTACCGTTATCGGTGGTTCGTCTTACTCGTCTGGGGCGCGCTCCTGGTGTCGAGCGCCTTTTTCGCCCCGAATCTCTCGGACCGCCTCAAGGGCGGCGGCTTCGAGGGCGCGAACTCCGACGCCGAGAAGGTCCAGGAGATCATGGCTGATGAGTTCGACGCTTCGCCCTCGACCATCACCGTGGTCTTCGAGGGCGACGGGCTCGACGCCGGGAGCGAGGAGTTCCAGGAGGCCCAGAACGCGGCTCTCAACGAGGTCCGCGAGCTCGACGAGGTGAGCAGCACCGTCTCCTACTCGGACGCGGAAGACCCGCGGTTTCTCTCCGAGAGCGGCGAGAAGAGCTACGCTCTAGTCAGCTTCGAGATCCCCATAGATCAGGCGCAGGGCCTCGCGGACGATGTGCGGGGTAAGGTGCGCAGCGAAGAGCTCACGACCTACGTCACCGGGGCGCCGGCCGTGTACCTCGACATCACCGAGGCGAGCAACGAGGACATCCGCCGGGCCGAGGAGTACGCCTTTCCCCTGGCGCTCGTGATCCTGATCCTCGCCTTCGGGAGCCTCGTGGCGGCGGGCGTGCCCGTCCTGATCGGGGGCGCGAGCGTCGTCGTCACCCTGGCCGCCCTGTACTTCGTGGCTGGCGTCTACGACATGTCGACTTTCGTCTTGACGATCTCGACCATGCTCGGCCTTGGGCTGGGCATCGACTACGCTCTCTTCGCCGTGAGCCGCTTCCGGGAGGAGTTGGATCACGGCCCGGTCTCGGAGGCGGTCCCCCGCACGGTCGAGACTGCCGGGAGGAGCATCTTCTTCAGCGGCACCGCCGTACTGATCGGGCTGACCGGCCTCCTGTTTTTTCCATACACGTTCATGCGCTCGATAGGGGTCGCCGGCGCCCTCGTGGTCTTCGTCTCGGTGGCCGCCGCCTTGACGCTCCTGCCGGCGGTCCTCGGCATCCTGGGAACCAAGATCAACGCCTTCTCCGTGCGGCGCCGCCGCGCCGAAGGCGACGTCGTCGGCGCTGGCCTGTGGGCGAGGAGCGCGGAACTCGTGATGCGCCGCCCGCTGGTCGTGCTCGTCGTCGTAGGCGCCCTGCTCTTCGCCCTCCTGTACCCAGCGATGCACATGAAGGTCGGCGTCCCCGAGGCGAGCGTGCTTCCGGAGAGGTACGAGTCGCGCGCCGGCGACGACATCCTGAAGGAGGACTTCGACTACGCTGGCCTGACCCCGATAGAGGTGGTCGCGACCCTCCCCGACGACCCTTTGAGCGCAGAGAGCCTCGAAAAGGTCCGCGACCTGGGCCAGCGCCTCGGAGAGACGGAGAACGTCGAGCGCGTCGACAGCATCTATACGGTCGGCGAAGAAGCAGCCCGCGAGTATGCGGAGGGCCTCGGGGAGGCCCGCGAAAAAGCCGAGACCGAAGCCGCGAGGGTGGCCGACGAGGTCACCACCGAGCAGTTGAACGTCCTGCGCGGGCAGTATGGTGCTGTGCCGCCGGGCGCGGAGGAGCGGGCACGGGCGGAGGCCGAGAGGCGCGCCGCCGCGGAGATCGAAAGGCAGATCTCCGAGTTACCGGAGGGCGTCTCCGCCGACGGCGCCTCGACCTCCGAGGGCGTGGCGAACGTGCTGGCGCTACCGGAGGTCCGAGAATCGGAGGAGGTAGGTAACGCTTTGAGCTTCTACGCGGCCGGGGACAGGGCGCTGCTGCGGGCGGTCACCGAGAGCAGCCCGTACGTCGAGGAGGCGCGGGATACGGTGGGGGAGGTGCGAGCGATCGAGCCGCCCGAGGAGACGAGCTTCCTCGTCGGCGGGCTCCCGGCCGGGCAGAAAGACTTTATCTCGAACCTGTACGGAAACGTCCCCTCCGCGGTAGCCTTCGTGCTCGGCGTAACCTACGTCGTGCTCTTCCTCACCTTCCGCTCCGTCTTCATCCCCCTAAAGGCCGTGATCGTCAACATCCTCAGCCTCACCGCGAGCTTCGGGGCGATGGTCTTCGTCTTCCAGGACGGCAACCTCTCGGGCATCCTCGGCTTCACGCCCCTGGGCTTCGTGGACGCGACGTTGCCGATCCTGATGTTCTGCACTATCTTCGGCGTCTCGATGGACTACGAGGTCTTTCTGCTCTCGCGCATCCGGGAGGCTTACGAGGAAGGCGAGTCGAACACCGCGAGCGTCGCCAGGGGATTGGTGGCGACCGCCGGCATCATCACCTCGGCCGCCGCCATCATCGTCGTCGTCACCGGCGCATTCGCCTTTACTGGCATCATCACGACCAAGGCTGTGGGTCTCGGCCTCGCCGTCGCCGTCTTCGTGGACGCGACCATCATCCGCGTACTCCTCGTCCCCGCCACTATGCGGATCTTAGGCGACTGGAACTGGTGGCCGGGAGGCCGCAAAAAGAGCTTGTTCGGCGCCAAAGGAGAAGAGAGCCGCCGGGCGACGAGAGCTATCGCGACGGCCGCTGTCGTCGCCGCTGGCGTCTTCGCCCTCACGGGCTTCGTCACGGCCAGCATCCTGGGGCTTGGTCTGGCCCTGATCGTACTGGTAAACGCGGCGTTGATCTGCGCCTTGCTCCTCCCGATTGTGATGCGAGCGTTCGGCAAACGCGACCGTCGCTCTGCCGGAGAGAGCGTGTTCGAGGTACAGAGCAAGACCGACGCGCCGCTCGAAGACGGGCAACACACACCGGAAAACGAGAGAAGGCAGGCCGACGAGCAATGTAGCCAGGAGGACGCGCAGAACGCCGTAGATCACGAGGTCGAGTGGCAGGAGGCCGCCGGGAATGGACATCCCCGAGAAAACGGCGCCCGGCGCGAAGTGCATCACGTATCCGATCCCGAGCGCCAGAGCGCAAGACCTCGCCCCGGTAGGGCTCATCTGGACGGCTTTCGCCGTCTCGGTCGCGAGCTGCGCAACGCTGCGGAATTGGTCGATGATGAACAGGCCAGACCGGAGCCCGACGAAGGGAACCACTACCCCGGGCGCGCTACTCAAGAGGAGCAGGGACGCCGATCCTAAGATACCCAGCAGCAGGCAACCGCCCCTGGTGACACAACTCTCTCAGGAACCAGAGCATGCGCCTAAGACGCACGGAGTAGCAGATGCAGCAGGTGCCCGAGAGATAGGATAGCAATCGCTAGAATGAGCAGAACCAGGTTCCTTCTTTGAGGGGAAAGGTCCCGCAACATCACTGCACCTAGCGTGAGTACGATCGCCAGCTCCGACATCGTCGCAGACAGGTCAATAAACCCCACCTCCTCTACCTCTCCCGCGTCTGGTCCGAAGATAGGAACCCCTACGGTCCGAGTTGCGAGGTACAAGGCGACGATTAAGAGATTGCCCCCGATGCCGAGAGGGAGAAGGAGTGGCCGGTGAGGCGAGCGCAGCAGGGCTGCGCTGTAGAGTCCTTGAGCGATGGCAGCACCCAGAAAGAAAGTCCCGTAGCCCCACCATTCTTCGAGATGTTCCGGCATTACCCAGAGGTGAATCAGCGCGGCAAGCAGCGAGAGGGCCGCTACTGAGTATAGGATCAGCTTGTGGCGGTCGGTTCTGTTTGCCCCTACGGTCACCGGTCTTGTCCAGCCTGTCTAAAAGTGACCAATTGTTCGGCCACTTCTAAACATGTGCTCTTCCCCTAATTAGCGCGGCACGAGCTCTCAAGCTGATTGCTTAGACTAGGTTCCCGAGTCCTCGACTAGTCCCTTGCTTCTGACGTGCCGCCCTGCGCGAAGGCTACCGCGAGGCTGAGCACGCCCAACGCCAGGTGCAAGAGGTTGTCGAAAATGGTGTAACTGCTTGGGATCAACCCCAACAGAGTAGGCAAGATGAAGCCTAGGATGCCGACCAGCAGGTAGACCACACCGAGCGCACCGACCACGTTCCGGGCGGCTCCGGCGTTCAGCCGTCCGAAGCCAACGAAGGCCAAGATACCACCCGTGAGTATGTGAACGATGTCCTCAGCAACGTCGATATTCAGGATACCGAGCAGTAAACCATCGCCCAGCAACAACCCCACCACGCCGATCAGGATCAACACCACTCCAAGAATCTGTGCGTACAGCCGTACAGCCTATTGCCTTGCGGCCTCCTTTGCATTCTTGCCCGTCCAATACAAATTACGCTTGTACCCGCATAACAGATCAGTCAGTCTGCTCATGCCGCCCTTCGATAAGAGCAATTCTTGATCCTGATGCTCTTGAGGGCTAAACTGGATGGGTGAGCGAGCTCGAGCAGTTACTCAGGAGCCGAGGGTACCGGCTGACGAACCAGCGGCGTTCGATCGTGCGGGAGCTCGAGGGGAGCAGGCATCTCTCAGCGGAGGAGATCTACGACCGGGTCAAGGGGGGGTACCCGGAGCTCGGGTTGTCCACGGTGTACCGAACGCTGGACCTTCTGCACGAGCTCGGGATCGTGCGCAAGGAAGATTTTGGGGAGGGGTACTCGCGCTACGAGCTCGCCACAGAACGTATGCACCACCATGCCCGTTGCAGGGAGTGCGGCACGGTCATCGAGTTCAACGAGGAGCTCATGGAGTACCTGGCGCTGCAGGTCGAGCGCGAGACTGGCTTCGTCACCGACTGGCACGAGATCACGCTGCACGGCCGCTGTAAGGAGTGCTCCTCTTAGAGCTGTCGCCCCTTTGCTCACTATTCCTAGACGCTAAATTCTAGCCCGTCTTCGGCTACCAACACCTCGCCCTCGAACCCGCGACCGACTTCCTGCGTCAGATCCAGCGCGTCCGCCGGCGGGTAGATGTGGGTGAGAACGACACGTTCGACGCCCGCCTCACGGGCAATCCTGGCGACTCCGCCGGGGGTCAGGTGTCCGGGCACGGGTGCATCGTCCGGGAAGGAGCACTCGATGAGCAGGGTGTGAGCTTCTTTTGCCAGCTCCACAACGGACTCCGCGTACTTGGTGTCGCCGGTGTAGACGAAGGCGCCGTTCTCCCCTTCCAGGCGGTAGGCGATGCTCTCGGGGCGGTGTTTGGCGGGCGCCCAACTCACGCGGAGGCCGGGCAGGTCGAGGGGGGAGGGGCAGGTATGGGGTAGCTCCCGGACCTCGGTCGGGTAATCGCCGAGCATCCACTCTCCCCAGACGTCCGTTATCCCGCCGAAGAAGTCCTCGAACGGCTCGGGGCCGTAGAGGATGAGTGGTCTCTCGCGCTCCTCCTCGGCGCCGTACTTTATTGCGAAGAGGAGCGGGACGACGTCCACGGTGTGATCCGGGTGGAAGTGGGTGAAGAAGACGCGGTCCACGGTGAACGGGTCGACCCCGGTGTGAAGCATCCCGCGCACGGCCCCGCTGCCGAGGTCGAAGAAGATAGTCTCTTCCTCCGTTCGCACGACCACGCAGCTCTGGCGGCGCGAGACCCGCGGAACCACCGTGCCGCTGCCCACTACTGTTATCTCCACCCTCGACCCTCCTTACCAAACGCCCAAAGAACGGCGGTGGCGCCCAACAGCGCCCCTCCCACGACGTCCGATGCCCAGTGCACCCCGAGGTATACCCGGCTCGCCAGCAGCCCCAACAGCAACAACGCTATCCCGCCGTGCAAAAAGGTGTTCCTACCCAGAAAATAGACGGTCCCCAGAAGGATCGTGGAGCGGATCGCGTGGCCGCTGGGGTACGGATAGGAATGTTCGACGGTCGCGAGCGGGACGAAGTCCTCTGCTCTAAAGGAGCCTGGTGGGATCGGCGGGACCGGCAAGAATTGCTTCAGCAGGTACTCCAAGAGGCCGGTCGCCAGAAACGCGACCAGCAGCCGCCCGGCGAGCCGCTTTCGGCCGCCCCCGTACAGCCCCGCCAAGAGCGCGAGCAAGAGAGCCCCCGAAATCCCCCAACTGCCGGCAGTAGAGAGAAACCTGGCCAAAAAATCCAGCAGGTCCGATGGCCGGCTCTGGACGGCGCGCATCACGAAAACGTCCGGTCCATAGAGCCACCCAGTCCCGGCTACCACCGAGAGCAGCACGAAGGCCGCCCCGAACAGCCAGAGAGGAGAAAGATAGCGCGTACTTTTCAAGGTCTCTCAAGGCTACCAGATGGGACAAAAGAGGAGGGACCGGGCAATCCCGGTCCCTCGAAACGCAGCTCGTGAGCGGTGCTTTAGCTAGGCGACGGCGTCGCGCAGGATACGGCCGTACTCGCCGCCCTTCAGGATGCGCTCCGCCTCGCGCTGCAACTGGCGCACCCGCTCGCGCGAGATCTCCAGCTCATCCCCGAGTTCGGCGAGCGTGGCCGGGTCACGATCGTCGAGCCCGTAACGGCGTACCAGGACGTACCTCGCCCTCTCTGGCAGGCGCTCTATGGCCTCCTTGAGGTGCTCGGTCTCCATCTCGCGCATCACCTCACCCGGGGTGTCAGATGCCCGCTCGTCCTCGACGAAGTCCCCGAGCTGCGAAGAGGAGGCGTCGTCGGAGCCAACCGGCTGGTCGAGGCTCGTGGCGTCCGGCATCGCCTCCATCGTGAGCCTGACTTCTTCGAGGCTCCAGCTGAGCCGCTGCGCGACTTCCTCCTCCGACGGCTCCCTCTCGAACTCCGCCGAGAGCTCGTTGTAGGCGCGGGAGACTTTCCGGATCTTCTCGGTCATGTGAACCGGCACCCGGATCGTGCGCCCCTTGTCCGCCACCGCCCTTTGGACGGCCTGGCGGATCCACCACGTAGCGTAGGT
>Ga0136616_10000107_pt1 | contig 31791 bp, 24 predicted proteins | sample AntDrymUQ2992106_2_FD_106648 | JGI IMG/M metagenome (GOLD analysis project Ga0136616, IMG submission 106648) | Polar desert sand microbial communities from Dry Valleys, Antarctica - metaG UQ299 (21.06) | ecosystem: Environmental > Terrestrial > Soil > Desert | place: Antarctica: Dry Valley... | reverse complement strand
TTCCAGCAAACCCGGCCCTATTTGCCGATGCACTTCCATCGCCGCACCAATTACTGCCTGAGTCGTCTCATTTAAGTGCGTACTCATCATCTTCCTCCGCGCGAACTCTGCGCCACCTCCGCGCCTCTGCGGTGAATCAATCTTCCGCAACTCTCAAAAAGTCAGAAATCAAATCTCACACCTAACCGCACACTTCGCGGGCGCAGCGTGCGTGTGGGGACGAGGAAAGAGTCGGCGAAAGCCTGCCGTTGTTCCGGGCTGGCGCTTGTCCTTAGCGCGTTGAAGTTAATGAACTCCGCGCCGAAGGTGAAAACGGTTTTGTTGAGGACATTATCGAACTCGATGACGGGACGCAGGCGTGTGCGTTCGCCGAAGCGGAACTCGCGTGTCAGGCTGAGATCGAAAGTGAAGAGGCGGGGACCAGCGCCGGCATTGCGCGGCAGATTGCCGGTCTGTCCGATGATTGGCAGGGAGAGCGCCGCAAGCAATTCGGGCGCGAGCGGTTCGCCGGGACGCCGCGCGCTTAAGAGCCGCAAGTCGCCGTCGAAGATGGGGCGGTCGTTGCCGACGTCGTCTAAGTTGCGATCCGCGCCGCCGATGCTCAGATTGAATGGCGCGCCGGAAGCGAGACGCAGAATCGGCGCGAGCCGCAGCCGCCCGAAAGCGCGCGGCAGATCGAAGACCCCGGAGAAGACAAAGCGTTGGCGGCGGTCGAGCAAGCTGCGCGCACGCTCGCCGCGAAAGTCGCCGGGGCGCAGCGCGTCGGAAGTGTTTACGACGCCGTCGTCAATCAAGCGCGACAAGGTATAGGCGGCGCGCAGAGAGAATCCGAAATCACGCACGGGCGCGAAACGGCGGCGCAATTCGACCGTCAACCCATGATAAAAACTGTTGCCGATTGACGCGAGCTGCTCCAGTTCGCCGCGCGAAGGATCAGGTCGCAAAGAGTTGACGGCGGCGAGCGCGGCATTGAGCGCAGTGGTCGAACCGATGCTGTTCAAATTAAAAACTGAGACCGGCACGCCAAATTCAACTACCCGCGCGATGGCTTCCGTGTTCGTTGAGTTTGGCGGCGCGAGCGTGAAGCGCACGAGTTCGCCTGCCGCGCCGGTGTTGTAGAGCGGGCGTGTGCCGGTCGAGTCGCGGAAGTTGGCGAAGTCGCGGGAGAGTAGATAGGCTGTGAAATTGGCGAATCGATCTGGCAAGCGCGGTGCGTTGGTGTTGAACTCGCGCCAGAGATGCGCCGTGCGATTGTAAGTGTAATTGGCTTCGAGGACGAGTCTGCCACCCAACTCGCGCTCGAAGCCGAAGTTGAGTTGATAGCTTTCGGGGATTCGCAAGTCTGGATCGAGGCGACGCGCAAAGTCGGTTTGCGTTGTGCCGAACTGTTGGACGAGAGGCGAATCCGCCGCGAGCGTGGCGGGGAAACGCAGGTTCGCAGCGATGAAGGCGCGCTGCTGCTCGTCTGTCAACAGCCTGCCGGACGCCGGGTCGCGTAAGGTGTCGGTATCGAAGAAGACGCGCGCTTGGCCGAGCGTGAAATCGTCGATGGTGCGAAGCAAAGCGCGGTTGTAGAAAATGCCCGCGCCAAAACGCACGACGGTCTTGCCCGAAGCGAACGGATCGTAAGCGAGTCCCAAACGTGGGGACCAGTTGTCGTGATCGGCCACGATTGATTCTCGCTCGTAACGCGCGCCGAGCGTCAGCGTGAGATGCTGTCTCATCCGCCATTCATCTTGCGCGAAGAAGCCGCTGTAGATGTTGCGTTGTTCGGATTCGTTGTTGAACCGTTGGCGAAAGCGGCTCGGTACGTTGGCAAGAAAATCCCCCGCGCTGGTGAAGTTGAATGTGCCGGTCGCGTCCGCCAGATCGATAAAAGTCGAGCGGACGCGCTGGAGATCGACGCCGAACTTGAACGTGTGCGCGCCGCGCAACACGGACAGCGTGTTTTGGATTTGCCAGCGCGCCTCGCGGCGGTCGCTCGCGCCCGAAGTTGAAGAGCCGGCGACGAGCGTGCCGGAACGGTCGAAAGGATCATCCACGCTCAGAGGATCGTCAATCGAGATCAACACGACGGGACTGCCGCTCTGCCCTTGCGCCACGAGCGCGGGCGTGAGCCGTGAGATTTGCGCGCGCGCCTGATTGACGACGCGCGGCGTGAATACGAAATTATCGGTGAAGGAGAGCGCGTCGGTGTGGCGCGTGCGGCCTTGCAAGGCTTCGGCGAGACGTAAGCCGCCGCCGAACTGCCGCAAGTTCCGCGAACGCCCGAACTGGTACAGCAATGTTGCATTGTGGGTCGAAGAAAAAGTTTGGTCGGCGCGCGCGGTCAAGATGTGATTTCGGAGCGGCGTGCTGACCGGCTCAACGAACGGCGCAAGCTCCGCCGGTTGATGCGGCGCGGTGGCTTCCGTTTCAAAGCGGCGTCCAATGAGCGTTGTTGGCGGCGGCAAAGGGAAACGCGGATTAGGTTGAATTGGCACGAGCGTGTCGATCACAGTCGAGTCGAGCGTCGTATTAAATTCATAGGCAACGAAGAAGAAAGTTCGCCGTCGTTTGCTGGTAGAAGGATCAATCTTCAGTGGATGAAAACTGAGTGGTCCGCTGAAGGTGAATCCGGGATTGTGCTGTTGGAGCGGCAACCGCTTCAAGCCGCGCGCGTTATTAAAGTGGCTGTTAGCATTCAACGCTTCGTCGCGGAAAAAGTAGAAAGCGCGACCGTGAAAATTTTTGGTCCCGCCGCGCGTCAGCAAATTAACGCGCCCGCCTGACGCGCGCCCGTACTCGGCGGAGAATTGATTCGTAATCACCTGCACTTCCGCAATGGCTTCAAGCGAGGGCTGAAAACGTTCGCGCGCGGCGCGGTCGTCGTTGTTGTCGAGGCCGTCGATGGTGAGATTGTTGGAATAAGCCGCGCCGCCTGCAAGCGCGAATGTGCCGGCCTCTTCGGGCGTGCGTGCTGACGTGCGCTCGCGGTCTTCGGCGGTGTCGCGCGTCGAGAATGGTTCTTCAGTCACGCCGCCGAGCGTGAAGACGAGATCGAGCGGGGCGCGCGTGATGATCGGCAGCGATTCGATTTCAACGCGCGTGAGTGTGCCGCCGACAACGGTGCGCGTCGTATCGACAGCGGGCGCGCCCTCGTCGCTCACGATCACGGCTTCTGCCACCACGCCCGCAGGCCGCAGCGTGAAATCAAGCCGGACGTTTTGCCCGGCGATCACTGCCACATCAAGCTTTTCTTCGACCGCGAAGCCTGCCGCTTCCGCGCGCACCACATAGACGCCCGGCGGGAGATCAATAAAGCGGTAACGTCCTTCCTCATCAACATTCGCCGTGGGCGCGAGGCCGGTCGCGACGAGCGTCGCCGTTACCTTCGCGGTGTTGACGCTCGCGCCGTGCTGATCGCCGACGCGCCCGCCGATGGCCGCATCGTCGAGGTCTTGCGCGCGGACAGAGAACGCAGCAAAGTGCAACAAGAAAAACGCGGACAGGCAAAAGAAGATCGAGATGAGATGTGAGGTAAATCGCTTCATGGTAGGTTGCTCCCAGAGCGGCAACCAGTGAGGCTTGCCGCGATAGCGCGCCCGCTCAGTGGCGGTGCATGAGGATGAGATTCAAGCCGAACCGGGACGCGACTGAACGCGCGGTTGATTCGGCAATTCGCTGGCTAACATTTGCGAGGACGAGAAATGCGGCGCTCAATGCTTGCACCCGCTTGTGCTTAACAAAGCGGCGCGCACTTTAGCACCAGTTCAAGAGAAGCACAACAAAAATTTCCACGCCGCGCCTGACGCGGTGAAGCAAGACCGGCAAAAGTAGTGCGACAAAGACGACACGGCTTAAGCAGGCTCGGTACGTGTGACCGCCGCGTTTACTTTTGCCAGCAGTCTAATACCGGCTTCTAAACACAAAACCGCACGCAAGCTATATCACGCTTGCGTGCGGTTTTGCTGTTTACAGCTTCGCGTGAGATATCGATCACAATCATTGCATGACGTTATACTCTGCTTCCGCCACTGGCTCGGTTGGAGCGTCATAGCGGAGCGGTTTTCCACCGAGCGGATAGGGGTTCACCGAACTCGGTTTGAGAGAGCTTTCTAAAACAATGACCTCAACCGCATCGCTCGCCTGAAAAGGCAGATCGGTGATCGTGAGAATCCTGTCTTGACTAATAGTAGTTTCGATACGATGCACGTTCATGGCAATCTCCTGACAGCGTCAGATGTCGAATTATAAATCACCTCCGGCGGCGGGCCAGCACGACGGCGCGGGTCGTGCGAACCAGCGCGCCAGATTCGGGCGGCGGCGCGGAAGCGTCGGTGAATTGTGTGAACTCTTCGGCGTGCGTTTTCAGGTAATCGAAGAAGCGCTCAAATTCGCGCTGCATCGCGTCCATCTTCTCGCGCATGTTGAGGATGATCTCGACGCCCGCCAGATTCACACCGAGATCGCGGGTCAAAGATAAGATTACTTCCAGCCGCTCTAAATCCGAATCAGTATAGAGCCGCGTGTTGCCTTCCGAGCGCGACGGCTTCAGCAATCCCTCACGCTCGTACAGACGCAAAGTCTGTGGGTGAATCTCATACTGCGTCGCCACCGCGCTGATCGTGTAAGTGCTGGCCTTGCGTTTCATAAACTCAAACTTCACTTTCACCAGCGATGTACTGCGAGAGGTTTCTAGATATATAAGGTTGTGGCTCTTTCTTGAAGGTCACAAAAGGAAGCGGTTTTATATTTCGCACACCTTTTGCATATTCCTCAAAAGTATCAACGTCGAGATTTAGAGCTTCATGTAGATTTTCAATCGCCCACGCCTTAGCTTGTTCCTCATCGTATTCAAGTAACTCGACAATCCGCACCTTTGCAGCTTCGTGCGCCGTTTTGTCGCCGGTACGCTCGAAGAATTCAATAGTTAGTTTCCTCAAGCCGGCTTCCACCACTGACGCGCGCTCCTTAGCCTCTTTCTGCATGGTGCTGTGAGTTTGCCAACGCTCACTTGCTTCCAGTTCTTTCTTCATGGCATCAAGTTCGCTCTTGGCTTGGGCCGCATCGCTCCGCAGTTGTCCCAATTCACGGACAGAACTAATGATTAGTTCCTGCACAGCTTCGAGACTCTTGCCTGAACCATCCATTTGCCACCGCCTTTCTTTGAATTGCATCAGTCTCTATTCCAACCCCATCACCACGCGCGGGTTCTCGGCGTTGAGTTGCGCGTAGCGGCGGAGTAAATCCTTCGTCTCTTCGGAGATCACTTTGGGCAGTGTGACCTGCACTTCGACAAACTGGTCCCCTCGCGCTTGGGGGTTGCGTAGGGAAGGTGCGCCGCGCTCGCGGAGGCGAAACTTTTGACCCGACTGCGTGCCGGGCGGAATCTTAAGTTGCGCTTTGCCTTCGACCGTCGGCACTTCGATCTTTGCGCCGAGCGCCGCTTCCGGTACGGTCAGAGGGATCGTGACGTAGATATTATCGCCCTTGCGCGTGAAGTGCGGGTGACGCCCGACGTTGGTGATGATGAAGAGGTCGCCAGCCGGCGCGCCCAGACGCCCGCCCTCGCCTTTGCCGGGGATTCGCACGCGCGAACCCGTATCGACGCCCGCCGGAATCCGCACCTTAACTTGCTCCGTTTTTGGCATCGTGCCTTTGCCGTGACAGAGCGAGCAGGGCGTGCGGCGTTTACCCGCGCCGCCGCAGTCCGGGCATTCCTGCGCGAACCGCAGTCGCCCGCTCGCGCGCTGCACTTGGCCGGAGCCGTGACACGTCGGGCAAGTAACGAGCGGCCCACCCGCGTCGCCCGCGCCGTTGCAGCGCGAACATTGTTGCGAACGATTGACCGTGATGTTCGTCGTCATCCCCGTGATCGCTTCCTCGAACGAGAGCGCAAGCGGCATCTCGATGTCCGCCCCGCGCTGCGGCATCGGTCGCGGCGGCTCGCGTTCTTGCTTACTACCGCCGAAGAGATCGGCGAAGATGTCGCGGAAACTCGAGCCGCCGCCGCCGCCGCCGCCGCCCGGCTCGCCCGATGCCGCACCCCAATCGAAGCCTGTGAAGTCGAAGTCCGGCGCGGTGCGCCCACCGCCCGGAAAGCCTCCCGGCTCCGCGCCCCGCGCCGCCGCGTCCGCCAGATTGTCTGAGTATTGACCGAAGCGATCATAGACGCTCCGCTTCTTCGGATCAGACAGTACGTCGTGAGCTTCCGTGATCAACTTGAAGCGTTCCTCGGCTGACTTATCGCCCGGATTCACGTCCGGGTGATATTTGCGCGCCAACCGCCGGTACGCTTTCTTGATCTCTTCCGGCTTCGCCTTCCGCTCGACGCCCAGAACTTTGTAGAAATCTTCTTTCGCCATTGAAAAGCAGTGACGAGTGACGAGTGACGAGTGACGAGCAAAGTCAAGTGTTTGGTTTTAACTTGTCACTCGTTACTCGCCACTCGTCACTGCGTTATTTGTTTTCGTCAACGTCCACATACTCGGCGTCGATGACGTTATCTTCGCCGCCGGGGCTGCCGGTCTGCGAGCCGCCCGTTGCGCCCGCCGCTGAAGCCTGTTCATCGCCTGCCGCCCCTGCCGCTCCTGCGCCGCCGCTCCCCTGCTGTTGATAGAGAGCTTCGGCCAGTTTGTGCGAAGCGGTTTGCAGGTTGTTGAAGGCGTTATTCATGCGCTCTGCGCCGCCTTCTTCGAGAGCTTTTTTGGCGTCGGCCAAAGCCGTTTCGAGTTGCGTGACGCTTGCGCCGTCGAGCTTCTCTTTGTTCTCGTTGAAGGTTTTCTCAACCTGATAGTGCAAGCCGTCGAGACGGTTGCGCGCTTCGATCTCTTCGCGCTTCTTCACGTCCTCGCCCGCGTGCGATTCGGCTTCACGCATCATGCGGTCGATCTCATCTTTGGAGAGACCGGAAGAAGCCGTGATCGTGATCTTCTGCTCGCGGCCTGTCCCCATATCTTTCGCAGAGACGTTGACGATGCCGTTAGCATCGATGTCAAACGTCACTTCGACTTGCGGCATTCCGCGCGGCGCGGGCGGAATCCCGACAAGGTGGAACTTGCCGAGCGTGCGGTTGTCCGTCGCCATCGGTCGCTCGCCTTGCAGGACGTGAACCTCAACGGATGTTTGATTGTCCGAAGCGGTCGAGAAGATTTCCGATTTGCGCGTCGGGATGGTCGTGTTGCGCTCGATCAGTTTGGTGAAGACGCCGCCGAGCGTCTCGATGCCTAAGCTCAAAGGCGTCACGTCGAGCAGCAGGATATCCGTCTTTTCGCCGGAGAGGACGCCCGCCTGCACCGCCGCGCCGACCGCAACCACTTCATCAGGATTGACGCTCTTGTTCGGCTCTTTGCCGAAGACGTTCTTGACCAGCTCCTGCACTTTCGGAATGCGCGTCGAACCGCCGACTAAGACGACCTCATCGATCTTGTTCGGTTCGAGGCCGGCGTCTTTGATGGCCTGCTCGACCGGCGCTTTCAAACGTTGCAAGATCGGATCGATCAACCCCTCGAACTTCGCCCGCGTCAGCTTCATCACCAAATGCTTCGGCCCAGACTGATCCGCCGTGATGAACGGCAGGTTGATTTCGGTCTCCATCGCTGAAGACAACTCGATCTTGGCTTTCTCCGCCGCTTCCTTCAGACGCTGCAAAGCCATCTTATCGTTCGACAGCTCGATGCCTTGATCTCGCTTGAACTCTTCGATGATCCACTCGATCAAGCGCTCGTCGATGTCGTCGCCGCCGAGGTGTGTGTCGCCGTTCGTGGATTTGACTTCGACGACGCCTTCGCCGACTTCAAGGATCGAGATGTCGAATGTGCCGCCGCCGAAGTCGAAGACGGCGATGGTCTCGTCCTTCTTTTTGTCGAGGCCGTAGGCCAACGCGGCGGCGGTCGGCTCGTTGACGATTCGCATTACTTCGAGGCCGGCGATCCGGCCGGCGTCTTTCGTCGCCTGCCGCTGCGCGTCGTTGAAGTAGGCCGGGACGGTGATGACCGCTTTATCGACCTTCTGGCCGAGATAGTCTTCCGCCGACTGCTTCATTTTTTGCAGCACCATCGCCGAAATTTCCGGCGGGCTGTAATCCTTGCCGCCCGCCGCGACGCGCACATCGCCGTTGCCGGCAGCCTGCACTTGATAAGGAACCTGCTTCTTCTCTTCCGTCACTTCGTCGAAGCGGCGGCCCATAAAACGCTTGATCGAATAGACCGTGTTTTCAGGGTTCGTCACCGCCTGCCGCTTCGCCACTTGGCCGACGAGACGGTTGCCGTCTTTCGTGAACGCGACAACGGAGGGCGTTGTCCGCCCGCCTTCCGAATTGGTAATCACGGTCGGCTCGCCGCCTTCCATCACGGCCACCACAGAGTTGGTCGTGCCTAAGTCAATACCGATAATCTTGCTCATCTTCTTTCTCCTGTTTCAAACTCACCCGTGCGATCTGCGCCCGTAACCCGAAGCAGAAGCCCTTGTACGGGGCTGATATTTCATCCGTCGATTGGTTGAATGCGCGGGTAATATAATATCTGAGTCTATCGCTGTCAACTTTTTAGATGAACAGATTCCTCACACGTTTGCTTGCCCGTTTAAGCCTTATTATTCCAGTTTTTGAGGTTTTTCTCGGAGTGTCTGAGGCCACGCTATAGTATTTCCCGCTCCTGCCGGTCTTCATTGAGCAGGCGTGAGGCGTGGAAGACATAATGCACGCCGGAAATGAGCGCGGAGGCGAAGACGGTGGTATAGACCGTCGGCAGATAGCCACGCAACGGCGGGAAGGAAGCAGCGATGAGAACGAAGACGATAGCGGCGAGCTGCACGACCGTATTGATCTTCCCCAACTGAGACGGGCGAAAGCCGCGAAAGCCGGTGACGATATTGATCGCCGCCGACCCGACGACGATGAACACGTCGCGGCTGATCACTGCCGCCGTTACCCAGAACGGCACGGGCAAATGTCGCGGGTGCGGCTGCACGAGCGCCGACGGCTCCATGATCGATGGCAACGAAAGGGTCACGAAGGAAGTCACGAGCAGCAATTTATCGGCAATCGGGTCGAGGATTTGTCCGAGTTGGGATTTCTGGTTGAACCGTCGCGCCAGCAATCCATCCAACCCATCCGTCACGCCCGCCGCCACGAAGATCGACAGCGCCCACCCAAACCTCTGGTAATACAACGCCGACACGAAGACCGGGATCAACACCATGCGGAAGACAGTCAGAAAGTTGGGGATGGTGAAGATGCGTGAAGACATAAGAAAGTTCAAAGTTCAAGGTTCAAAGTTCAAAGTTGAAAACCAAAGCCCGTCCTTAACTTTGAACTTTGAACCTTGAACTTTGAACTACTCCGCAGAGCGGAGTTCGAGCAGCGAGACTTCCGGCAGGGAGCCATAGCGGATGGGCAGGACGACCGTGCCGAGTCCGCGCGAGACGTAAATTTGGGTGTAGCCTTGACGGCCCAGACCGCGCAACAGCCGGCGGCGCGGACGGCCTGACGCCGAACGCTCAGTGCGCCAAGTGACTTGACCGCCGTGTGTGTGACCGCTCAGGACCAGATCGACTCCGGCGCGCGCGGCGCGGCGCAAGATAATGGGGTTGTGCGCCAGCAGCAATTTCATCTCGTCTGATTTTGCTCCGGCGAGCGCGAGTGGCAAATCTTCCAGCCCGACCATCGTATCGTCCACGCCGGCCAGCCAGAATGATTCGCCTCGATGCTCAAAGCGCAAGCCCTCATTCACCAACATGTGCATGCCTTCGGCGCGGAAGAGGTCTGTGACGAGCGCGGCATCCACCCAATTGTCGTGATTGCCCAAGACGGCATAGACGCCGCAACGCGCGCGCAAGTGTCCGAGCATTTCAGCGCAGGGCGCGGCATACTCGCGTTCGTGCGAGACGTAATCGCCGGTCAGCGCGATGATGTCTGGCCGGAGACTGTTCGCTATTTCAACGGCGCGCTCGACCTGTTCGCGCCCGGTAAAAGGGCTGTGATGAATGTCTGTGAGCTGCACGACGCGCAGGCCATCGAGGGCGCGCGGCAAACGCGAGAGCTTGATCTGATGGCGCTCGATGACGAGTTGATACGGCTCGGCGAGCGCGTGGCGCGCCGTCTGCCACAGCCCGGCAGCGAGCGAGCGCAATAATGGGCGCGGGGTCTGTACGGAGACGGGAGCGCGCCGGCGATCCCCCCATCGACTGATGTTCGCCATAAGATTCCGCTATAAAAATAAGGAAAGAGTCAAAACTGTGCGAGAGCTTTCTCTGCTCCAAGCACCCCTTCACGAAAGCCCGCGCATTATAGGAAATAAGGAAGGCAAAGGCAAAGAGCGGAGAAAGCAGGGGCAGGAGGCAGGAGGCAGGAGCAGGAGGCAGGAGGCACACGGCGGGAGGCAGGAATGTTAGCGAAGGAGTTCTTTACACTCTCTGTCTTCAATTCTTTAAGAACGATGCCCACGATCTTGAACTGCCTCCTGCTCCTGCCTCTGCCCCTGCCTCCTGCTCCTTCATCTCAGCGGCCAACGCAAGGGGACCAACAGCATGATGATGATAAAGACGGCGACGGTGAGGATCGAGCCGATCTTAACGAAGTCGAAGAAGCGGTAGCGTCCGGGTGTGTAGATGAGAACGCAGGCCGGCTCCAATGGCGTGAGAAACGAGCAGGAAGCGGCGTAAGTGATCGCGACGGCGAAGGTGCGGGGGTTCAAGCCCAACTGCATTGCAGTCTGCACGGCGACGGGCAGGACGACGAGCGCGGCAGCTTGATTCGACATCGGCTGCGTCAGCGCGATGGTCAAGAAAATGAAGCCGCCCATCACGGCCAGTTCGCCGTAGTTGCCGAGAGTGCGGACGAGCAAGTTGGCGAGGTAAATGTCAGCCCCGCTTTTCTCCATCGCGACGCCGAAGCTGATCATGCCGGCAATTAAGACGAGCAGGCGAAAGTCGATCATGCCGTAAATCTCGTTTGGGCGGACGGCGCGCGAGGCCAAGAGAATCAATGCGCCGAGCAGCACTGCCACCGACAGCGGAATGTCGAACGGGTGAATGATCGAGAGGAACAGAAAAACGGCGAAAGCCAAGATCGCCCAGCGCCGCTTGCTCGCGCGCCCGCGCCGCTCCGACACATCTTCGAGCAGCAAGAGACTTCCTTCCGTCGCCAGATGTCCGACGTTGGAACGCTTGCCCTGCACCAGCAGCACATCGCCGAAGCGTAAAGAGACCATGCTCAACTTTGACATCAGCGTAACGCTGTGGCGATTGAGCGCTAACGCTGTCAGCCCGTAACGCTCGCGGAATTTGACGCCCTTCAGTGTGCGCCCGACGAGGTCGCTGCCGCGCAAGACCATCACCTCGAACAACTCGACGCCGCCCGCTTCCAGATCGCGGTCGCTTAATTTGAAGTCGGCTTTAATCTCGATGCCGGCCTCGCTCTTGACGCGCAGGATGTCCTCGATCCGTCCCTCCACCAGCAAGAGGTCGCCGTTCAAGATTTTCTCGTCGGCCTTCGGCGCGATCCGCCCTTGCTTCCCCCGCAAGATGCCGACGACATTGAGATCAAGCGCGTTCGCCAGATTCGCTTCGGCCAGCGTCTGTCCCACCAGTGGCGAACTCGGCAGCACAATCACTTCGGACACGTACTCGCGAATGTGGTACTGCTCGGTCAGAGACTCCGCGCCGCCGCGACCGGGCAGCAGACGCACGCCGATCACAAGCATGTAGAGCATCCCGACGCCGACGATGGCGATCCCGACCGGCGTCAATTCAAACATCGAGAGCGGCGCGAAATGTTGTCCGCTCGCGTCGGTGTAGCGCGAGAGTGCGCCGCTGACGGCGAGGTTCGTCGAAGTCCCGATCAGCGTGCAGGTCCCGCCCAAGATCGCGCCGAAGGCGAGCGGCATTAAGAGCTTCGACGGCTGCACGCGCGCCCGCTCCGCGATCCCTAGCACAACGGGGACGAACATCGCCGTTGTCGTCGTGTTCTTCATCACGGAAGCGCACGCCGCCGCGACGAACATGATCAGCACCGTCAGCCGGAACAGATTCCCACCCGAAATCCGGTGCAGCCGCCGCCCCACGACATCGACGACACCCGTCTTCACTAACCCGCCTGTCAAAATAAACAGCCCGGCAATGGTGATGATGATCTCGTTGCCGAATCCGGCGAAGGCTTCGGCTCCCGTCAACGTCCCCGTCAACACGAGCGCGATGACGAGGACGACGGTCACGATGTCAATCGGGATGCGCTCGATCCCGAACAGGACGAGCGCGACGAAAAGCAACACGAGTACGATGGCGATGGAGAGAGTCATCGAAGGCGTCTGTTATACTTTTCCGAAACGCGAAATAAAGTTTGAAGTCTAAAGTCTGAAGTCTGGAGTCAAAAGACGAAAACCGCTTGGCTTTGACTCAAGACTTCAGACTAAACAAAGGGATACTTTCATGAGCAAGCATCGCATTCTCGTCATTGAAGATCAAGAAGACCTTGCGGAATTGTACGACACGACGCTCGAAGGCGCGGGCTATGAAGTGACGAACGCTTACACGGGCGAGGAAGGCGTCGCCGAGTTTCGCGCCAACGGCGCGGACGCCGTGATGCTCGACATGACGTTGCCGGAAATGCACGGCACGCAAGCGTTGGAACAGATTCGCGCCCTCTCGCCAAGCGTCCCCGTCATCGTCGTCACCGGCGACACGTTGGCCGAATCGCGCGCCGTCTGCGACCGCCTCGGCGTCCAAGAGTATCTCTCCAAGCCACCCGATCTCGACGCCCTCTTGCGCGCCATCGAACGCGCCCTCTCCGCGCCCGCCACCGACGAGCAATACATGGTCGTCACCGTCCGCCTGCCCGTCAGCATCCTCTCCATTCTCAACGACATCGATCCCAATCTCGAACGCGCGATCACGCGCCTCTGCGAGTCGCAGTCCAATGATGAGTCCAAAGTCCAAAGTTCAAAGTCCAAAGCCTGAAATGCAAGCGCTCAATCCCGAAAATCAATGTGCAAGTCACTGTCTTCGACTTTGGACATTGGACTTTGGACTTGCTGCTCGAAGAGCGGGAGCGTCGCGTCGGAGTGTTGCGCGAGGTATTCGGCGTTGAAGCCCAAGTCGCGGAGGATGGCGGCGAATTTGGGCGCGCCGTGCATGGTGATAATGCGTCGGGCTTGAGACTCGCGGGCGAGGCGCACGAGATCATCAAAGTCCGCATGATCGGAAAACGGCAGGATGAGATCGACGCCTTTGTACATGTAGGGCGCGCTCTTGTGGAGCGCCCAGCCCGTCAGCATGATCACATAACGACGCTCGATGTTCTGGATCATCGGCTGCTTGCGACAGCCCGGCGGCGCGATCAAAACCCGCCCGCCGAGTCGCGTCCGCTCATATTTTTCATACTCGCCAGAAAACTTAACGCCCAATTCACGGTAAATCTCCGTCACATTCCACACCGAACCGTGTAAGCTGACACGATAACCGCGACGGAGCAATAGTTCCAAAGCCTCTTGGCTCTTGCCCAGAGCGTAAGCCAAGACGACCGGCACGCGGTCGTCCGACAATGCGCGATCCACCGCCGCATAGAGACGATCATTCGTCGCCACATCTGGTGGGAATTTATAAAGCGGATCGCCGAAGGTCGATTCCATTACGAGCGTCTCGCACGGCACGACGACCGCTTGCTCCGCCGTCACATTCGGGCGCAGCTTAATGTCGCCCGTATAGACCAGACGCTCGCCGTCGGCTTCGATCAAGATTTGCGCTGATCCCAAGCAATGCCCCGCCGGATAAAACGTTAAAGCATAACGTCCATAATCGCGCCGCTCGCCATAAACTTGCGTCGTCACTTCTGCCTCGCCGCAGCGATGACGAAAGAGCCGCGCCGTCTCCGGCGTCGCGATGATCGATTGATGCTCTGCGATATGATCCGAATGCGCGTGCGAGATCACACACCGCTCGCGTGGCCCCTCCGCATCGAGCCACACATCCAGATCGGGCAGATACAATCCTTCACGATATTCGACTCGCAACGATGCTGCTCTCCAAAGAGAAGAAGTGATGAATGATGAGTGCGGAAGACGTAATGAAAACAGAAGACTTGTCTTCCACTCATCATTCCGCACATATCGTTTCTTGATCTGTCTTCGGGAGATTGACCGCGTGTATTATATCACGCGATTGATACGCCCTTGCTCGCAGGCACAAGCGGAGGAGAACAGATTGGGAGAGAGAGAGCAGCTTGCTTTTCAAGAAGAGCGACCGCGCCGGCGTTTGTTGCGACGGCTCGCTGCGCGGCGTTTGTGGCGGGCGGAGGTACGTTATGCGGGCGCGCTCGCGGCGTTTGCGGCGCTGGCGATTCTGGCGCGGCTCAACGCTTATTTTTGGTGGGATGTCGCCGTCGCCCAAGCCATTCAAAACGTGCCGGGCTTGCTCGGCTTGATGCGTCTCGTCTCGACCATCGGTTACGGTTGGAAACCTTTCGCGTTGACGGGCGTGACGGCGTTCATCTTTCTTATTTACCGGCGGCGCAGCGAAGCCGCCGGCCTCGTCTTCAGCGCGGCGGGCAGCACCCTCGTCAACCATTTTCTGAAACTCTTGATCGCGCGTCCGCGCCCTTCGGTAGAATTCGTCGCCATCTTCCGCCCGCTCAAGTCGCAGAGCTTTCCTTCCGGTCACGTGACGTTTTATGTCTGCTTCTTCGGCTTCTTGTTCTTCGTCGCTTACGCCATTCTGCCCAAAGGCGCTTGGACGCGCCGCGCGGCGCTCATGTTGACGGCGCTGCCCGTCCTGCTCGTCGGCCTCTCGCGCATCTATCTCGGCGCGCACTGGCCCAGCGACACGCTCGGCGCATACTTAGTCTCCGGCCTCTGGCTCGGCCTCTCGCTGCACCTCTACCGGCGCTGGAAGGAACGCTCGACGCTGCATGCAGAAGAAATTATGAATGCGAAATGATGAATGATGAATAGCATGACGAAGTTCCATGATATTCATCATTCATCATTTCTCCTTCGTGGCTCAGTCACGCTCGTTGCAGTCCAGCGGTTGCGCCGGCCCATGCTTCGCGGATGTGGATGAGGATTGATTTCGTCGGACGCTCGGGGAGCGAACGCTCGCAAATGCGCGCTAAGAGGACGCGCACCGGCACGCGGCAATCGTTAAATTCGCAGATGAAGCTGAGGCAGTCGGCTTGCGTCGGCCCTTTCGTGAAGGTGTCGATCAGTTGGCGAAAATCCTCGACGTTGTTGAAGGGAGCGACTTCAGAGAAAAAGTTTTGGCCGTTAATGTCGGGACGCACGCCGCTCTTATCCAGCCGCGAATAAAGGACAGTTCCCGCTTTATCCAGTTCGATCAAGCCAAGCAGCAAATGAGGCGCGTTGGTATCGTTCACAGATCGCTCCCTTCATAGACGGGCGGATTGTCTTTGACGAGTGCGAGCGGCCCGCGCCAGTTGAGATGTTTTTGGATGACGCGCTCAAGGACGCGCAGCTCGATGGGCTTGACGAGATATTCGTCACACCCGGCGGCCAACGCCGCTGCACGATGGGCGGGATGGGCATGGCCGGATATGAAGATAATGGGTACGCGGCACAACTCTGCGCGTTCGCGGATACCGCGCATGGCGGCCATCCCATCCATGCGCGGCAGGCCGCTGTCCATCAAAATTAAATCAGGCCGGAGCGCTTCGGCTTGCCGCACTCCATCTTCGCCGTCGTGCGCTTCGGCGACGCGCAGGCCGCGCATCTCCAGCAGCGTGCGAAATAAAAAACAGGTGTCTTCGTGGTCTTCGACGACGAGGACGAGCGGCGGGCGGGCGGAGAACAAACGCTCGGCGCGGACGCCGGACAAATCGAGTGTGGATGTTCGAGGCAGATTAGGCATCAGCAGAAAGCGTGCGGCGATACGAATGCCGAAACGAGCAATCCGCACATCGCTCGTGCGAGAAAAATTTTCGTGGAGAAGAATAAAGGGTGAGATTGAATCAACGCTCACCCCCATTCTTTTCCCCTTGTGACCTTCCCCTTGCTCGTTCTTGTGTTCCGCACACAACGGAACATTTCGCCACAGACACGCCTCTTCTGCGAGAGACAACTGCCAATGGATGCGGCTAGTGTGCGGCTTTATCCCACGCGGCGGGCTGCCGGGACAATTAGGAAGATGAGAAAAAGGAGTAAGGACTTTCCCTTAAAGCAGCGGGCAGGGGCAGGAGGCGGGAGGCAGGAGCAAGGGGCAGGAGGCAGTTAGTGGTAAGCGGTTGGTTCAAGTCAACTTTCTATTCCCTCATCGAATAACTGACGCTCACTGCTTCCTGCCTCCTGCCCCTGCCTCCTGCCTCCTGCTTCCTGCCGTCTGCCCCTGCTCCTGCCCCTCCGCCTACTGCTCCCGCAGCCAACCTTGCAAGAGCGCGTAGCGGACGATGTCGATGCGGCTGTGGATGTTTAGTCGCCGCATGGCGTTGGCTTTGTGGGCTTCGACGGTTTTAACGCTCAATTCCAAGCGGGCGGCGATCTCTTTGTTGGAGTAGCCCCATGCGATGAGGCGTAAGACTTCCTGTTCGCGTTTGCTCAAGTCCGTGTCGGCGGGAGCGCCGCGAGCGGTGCGCCGGCTGACGGCGTTTTCGACGAGATGTTCTGTCATCGCCGGGTCGAGATATTTTTGCCCGGCGGCGACGGCGCGAATCGCGCGCAGCAATTCCTGAGACGCGCTTTGTTTCAACAAATAGCCGCTCGCTCCCGCCTCCAAGAGTTGGTGCAAATAGGCGCGCTCCGTGTGGCGCGTCAAGCTCAGGATTTTGCTGTCGGGACACAATGTTCTCAACCGCTTCGTCGCTTCCAGTCCGTTCAACTCCGGCATCGAAACATCCATCACGATGACGTCCGGCCTCAACTCCTGCGCCAACGCGACAGCTTTGCGCCCGTTCTCGGCCTCGCCGACCGTTTCCATGTCGGCTTGCGAATTGACGAGCAGCCGCAATCCTTCACGGATCATTTCGTGATCGTCGGCGAGCATGACACGTAATTTCATAGAGTTTTTTGAGCTACGAATGAACACGAATTAAACACGAATAAAGACAGAGGAAGGAAATAGAGATTGATTCCAATTGATTTTGCTTGATTCTTATTCGTGTTTAATTCGTGTTCATTCGTGGCTAAATCTCAAACAGGAACGCGGACGATGACGGTCGCGCCGCTGCCCGGCTGCGATTCGATTTCCGTTGTGCCGCCGACGAGTGCGGCGCGTTCGCGGATGCCGAGGAGTCCGAGTCCTTTGTCGCTGGCGGCGGAGACTTCTTGCATGTCGAAGCCGCTGCCGTTGTCTTCGATGATGAGCGAGACGTGATGATCGCGGCGTTCAAGAATCATGTCCACGCTGGCGGCATTGGCGTGCTTGGCGATATTGTTCAAGGCTTCTTGCGCGATGCGGTAGAGCGTGGTTTCAATCTCCGGCGCTAAACGGCCTTGCTCCATTCCGTTGTTGTGCAGTTCGAGGGGAATGCCGAAGTGCTTCGACCAGCTTTGCGCGTAGTTATCGAGCGCGGCGGGCAAGCCGAGATCGTCGAGCGCGGTGGGACGCAGTTCCCAGACGAGAAAATCAATGTCCACGTCGAGACCCTTGGCGATTGACTCCAACGCTTCGATCTGTTCGCACAGTCTCGGCTGTTCGGGGACTCCTTCTTTGAGCGTGCTGAGTTTCAACGTCAGCGCGGTTAATTGTTGCCCGAACTGATCGTGCATCTCGCGCGCGATGCGGCGGCGTTCGTCCTCCTGCGCGAAGATCACGCGGCGCAACAACATCGCGCGCTCTACCTCAGCTTTGAGCCGCCGGGCGGCTTCCGCTTCCAAGTTAGCGTTCGCCTCCATCAACTCGATGGTGCGCTCTTTCACGCGGTCTTCGAGTTCGTCTTTCGCGCGGCGCAAGGCTTCTAACATTTGTTTGCGTTCGGTGATGTTGGTGAAAACGATGGCGACTTTGCGGCTTGCGCCATCGCCGACGCGGGAAGCATAAGCGTCAAACCAACGGTTCATCGGCGCGGAGTTATTCTCGAAGCGGACGGCTTCGCCCGTCAGAGCGACTTTGCCGTAAGTTTCAATCCAAAAATCTTCGAGGTCGGGGACGAGTTCGAGCGCGGTTTTGCCCGTTGCGTTTTCGAGTCCGGTCAATTCCTCAAACATCGGATTGAGTTCCAGGAAGCGATAATCAATCGGCTTGCCCGCGCCATCAAAAATCATTTCGATGATGCAGAAGCCTTCGTCAATCGTATTGAACAGCGTGCGATATTTTTCTTCCGATTCGCGCAAGGCTTCTTCGGCTTGTTTTCTTTCGCTGATGTCCTCAATCAGCGCGTAAAAGCCTTTGACTTTGCCGGTTTCGTCTTTGTCCGGGACGTAATTGACCGAAACGAAACGCACGCCGATGTGTTTATACGGCAGCCGCCGCTCAAACTGGCACGCTTCACCGGAGAAAACTTTGTCTATCGCCGGAAGAACTGCTTCGTAAGCCGCTTGGCCGACAATTTCGCGGACGTGCTTGCCGATAATTTCTTCCGGCGCGTGTCCGAACCAATCCTGATAGGTTTGGTTGACGAAGCGATAACGCCGCTCTGCATCAACGTAGGAAATCAACACGGGCATCGCGTTCGTCACAAGTTGTAATTGGTTTTCCGATTGGCGCAAGTCTTCTTCGATTTGTCTGCGTTCGGCGATGTCGAGCGCGACGGCGAGAATAAATTGCGGTTTGCCGTCTGTGCCGAGGATTGCCGTCACGGTGCAGTGAACCCAGACGTTTGAGCCGTCTTTGCGGACGTAACGCTTTTCGACGGTGAACGGTTTGCCAGCCGTCGCCGTCTGTTCAAAAAGTTCCGTGTTCGACGGCAAATCTTCGGCGTGCGTCAGGTCGCGCAGACGCATTGTTAATAATTCGTCGCATTCGTAGCCGGTGATGGCGCAAAAGCGGTCGTTGACGAGAACTATTTTCCCCGTCAAATCGGTTTGCACCATTCCGGCGGTCGCCTGATTGACGATTGCCGCGAAGCGTTCTTCGGATGCGGTTAAAGCGTCGGAGGCGCGTTTGAGGTCGGTGATGTCTTGAAACGACAACACCACGCCGTCAATTTTATCGTCGAACGTCCGATACGGCGCGAGCCGCACGAGATAGCGGCTGTCGCCCTCGCCGCCGCGCACTTCGCGCTCTTGCAAATGCAGAGTTTTCAGAACCTCGCCCGCGTCTTCGGTCAGATGGTCGTCGTCGAGTTTGTGCGTCAGATGTTCGAGCGGTCTGCCGATGTCGGACGGAATGATGTTGAAAACGTCGGCGACGCGCGGCGTGTAGCGTTTGACGCGCAGGGCGCGGTCGAGAAAAATCGTGCCGATGTCGGTTGACTGAATCAGATATTGCAAATCGGAATTGACGCGGATGGTTTCATCAACTTTTTCGCGGAGTTCCGCATTGACAGTCGTCAGCTCTTCGTTGAGCGACTGCAATTCTTCCTTGCTCGTCTCCAATTCTTCCGAAGCCGAGCGCAGTTCCTCGTTCATCGCTTGCAGTTCTTCGTTCGAGGCTTTGAGTTCTTCGCTCGAAGTCTCGTTCTGCTCAATCGTCGCCCGCAGCCGCTCGCGGTTTATCTGGAGTTCCTGTTCAAGCCGCCGCACCATCCCGTCCATCGCGTCGCGTCCGGCGATGGTCTGCGGTCGCTGCCCGGTTTCTTCGGGCGCGGCTTCCGATTTCGATTCGTCGAAAATAACGAGATAAAAACCGTCCGCCGCGTCGGGCTTTTGGACGAGCCGGACTGTGATGTTGACGAGCGACTCGGAAAGGATGAAGGATGAAGGATGAAGGATGAATGAAGATTGGTCGCTTTTTTCTGCTTCATCCTTCATCCTTCCGCCTTCATCCTTCGATGAAAAGCGGACGTTGCGCGATTCGCTGACGAAGCCGCCTTTTTTGACCTCGAACAACGCGCTCTGCAAATCGAGTTTGAGAGCCGGATGGACGAGTTTGAACAAATCCCGCGTCGGTTCATCGCCCGCCACGCGCAAAAATCGTCCGGCGTGTTCGCTGATGTGAACAATCTCGTAATCCTCGTTGACCAAAACGGACGGCGGCGCGAACTGCTCGACTAATTTGTAATGAATCTCGCCGTAGGAAATCGGCGACTCGTTCGCCTGAACCGGCAGTTGCGGGATTTTGACATTCCATCTGCCGGGCGCAGGCAAAGCGGGCAGCGTTTGATGAGCCGACGGACGCGCTTTGTAAATCCGGTGTTTTTTATCCGTGACGGCGAACAGCGCGGACGAGCTTTCGGCTGATTCCGACGCGCCGAGAAACAAAAATCCGTCGCGCCGCAAAGCGAAATTGAAAATCCCCAAAACCTTCGCCTGCGTCTCGCGGTTAAAATAAATCAGCAGATTGCGGCAGACGATTAAATCCAGCTTGGAAAACGGCGGGTCGCGCAAAATGTTGTGCGGCGCAAACAACACCGTCTCGCGCAGTTTTTTGCGAACGCGGAAGCCGCCGTTTTCTTTGGCAAAATAATGACCCAGACGTTCGGGCGAAACGTCCGCCACAATCGGTTCTTCGTAAAAACATTCGCGCCCCTTGGCGATTGCCTCATCGTTGATGTCGGAGGCGAAAATCTGAATTTTCGGCGCGTCCGTGATGCGCGACGCGAATTCGTCCAACAGCATCGCCAAGCCGTATGCTTCCTCGCCCGTCGCACAGCCGACGCTCCAGACGCGCACCGTGTCAGCGGCGGTTTTGCCCGCGAAGAGTTTCGGAATGATTTCTTTTTCCAACACCTCGAACGCTTCCTTGTCGCGGAAAAAATTCGTGACGGTGATGAGCAAATCGCGCTGTAAGGCTTCGGCTTCTTCGTGGTGTTCGCGCACGAAATCGAGATATTCGGGCAGTCCTTCAAGCGCGTGAACTTGCAGACGGCGGGCGATGCGGCGCAAAACGGTGGCGTGTTTGTAAGCGGAAAAATCGTGTCCGGTGCGAACGCGCACAATCGCCAGAATCTCGTTTAGCGCGTCCGGCTCTTTCCCCTGCTTCGGGCGCGGAATCTCGTCTTTTTCCTGCGGCAGACGAATCTTGTCGCCGTTTTTCAGAAACCCGATAATTCTTGCGGGCATTTCCCCCACCGGCAAAATCAAATCCACCAGCCCTGTATTTATCGCGCTGCGCGGCATCCCGTCATACTCGGCTTCCGACGGCTCTTGCGCGATGCCGATGCCGCCGTTTTCCTTGACGCGCTTCAAACCCAAAGTCCCGTCCGAACCCGTGCCGCTCAACACGACCGCAATCCCATTTTTGCCGTAAGCGTCCGCCATCGTGCGAAAAAATAAATCAATCGGCACGCGCTTGCCACGAATACGCTCCGGCTCGGTCAGTTGAATGTGACCGTCCACCATCGCCAACCCTTTCGCGGGCGGAATGACATAAACCTTATTCGGCTCGACCTTGACCGTCTCCATGACCTGCATCACCGGCATCCCGGTTTGAGTTTGGAGAATCTGCGCGAGACTCGCTTCGTGTTCCTCCGACAAATGCAAAATAACGACAAACGCCATCCCGCTATTGGCAGGCATCGCCTGAAAAAACTGCTTCAACGCCTGCAACCCGCCCGCCGACGCGCCCAAACCGATGATCGAAAACTGCCCGCTCGATACTGTCGGCTCTGATGGCTCTGGCCCGTTTTGTGCTTGCGAATCGCGCCCGGATGTGTCGCTCATAAGAATTTACCGCCTCTCACTTCTTTGCGAAGCATTATCGCACCAAATCACAAGCGCGCGGAATGGCTCAAGAGGAATTGAGCCATGAATGAACACGAATCAAACACGAATAAGTAGTAGCCTGTCACACTGCGGTTGAGGTGTAGAGTTCACGCTTCAGCTGGTCTTGTTTCACCACAGCAACCTCAAGGTTGAACTCTACACTCATTATCTGGAGCGTGACGGACTACCGATAGCGGCCATCGGAATGGCGTTGTTTTACCCAAAATTTGAACACTCGGACGCACGGATTTTCCGAATTCACCCGTACAGGGCGGTTCGTGAACGATGGCGAGCGTCGGTATGGCGACGGTCGGCGCAAACGGTCGAGAAGCTGTTGTAGTCGCCGGGCGTCATGCTGCGTGGCAGACATAGAACTCCAGCCCTCACTGCCGCCGAAACCGCGTTTCTAAATATCCGCCATCGTCGCGCGATACTTCTGACACAGGCTCGCATATCTCATCGGCTACCTTGCAACTCGTGGGGCTACTTGCCCGCGCATGGAGGATCAATGACAAACGAGCAGAAAGAGGTTGAATCATTGATGGAAAATGAAGACCGGCAAATGTCGGCTGATGAAGAGCAGTTGCTTAACGAACTCGGTGTTTTCGGCGAAGCGCGGCGGCGGTTTTTAGGACAGGTTTCGGCGGCGGGTTTGAGTGTTTTGGCGATGCAGATGTTAGCCGAACTAAATGCTCTTGCCGCCGTCGGCGAAATGGAAAACGCCGTTCCCGTGCAGATTGAGAATGCCGTCAAAGTCGCCTTCAAGGTCAACGGCGCGGAAAAGAGTTTGAGGGTTGATTCGCGGATGACTCTTTTGGACGCTTTGCGCGAACGGATGCAGTTGACCGGCTCAAAGAAAGGCTGTGACCACGGGCAATGCGGGGCTTGCACGGTGATTGTTGACGGGCGGCGCGTGTTGTCGTGTCTGACGCTGGCGGCAACGTGCGAAGGCAAATCCGTGATGACGATTGAAGGCTTGGCAAAGGGCGACGCACTGCATCCGGTGCAAGCCGCGTTCGTCAAACACGACGGTTTTCAATGCGGTTACTGCACGCCCGGACAGATTTGTTCAGCCGTGGCTTTGATGACCGAGGCGAAAAACGGCGAGGCGAGTTATGTGACGGCGGATGTTCGGCAACAACCGCGCACGCTGCAACTTTCCGACGAAGAAATCCGCGAAAGGATGTCAGGCAATATCTGTCGCTGCGGCGCGTATCCGAACATCGTCGCGGCGATTCGAGAAGTTCACACGGGGAAGGAATCGGCGCAGACGTGGCAGTTTGCGGACGAAAACGACCCGGCGATTTTTGAAAATTCGGACAAGGAGGACGCGCGCGATGAGACCGTTTAAGTATTCGAGAGCGAACGATGCGGCAAATGCCGTGCGGACAATTTCGGCCAACGCGAACGCGAAATTTTTGGCGGGCGGGACAAATCTGATTGATTTGATGAAGGAAGATGTCGAGCGTCCCAATGAGTTGGTTGACATCACCCGTTTGAATTTCACGCCAATCAAAACGATTGCCAACGGCGCGAACAAGGGCGGCGTTTCCATCGGCGCACTGGCAAAAAATACGGACACGGCAAATCAACCCTTAATCAGACAAAATTACCCGCTGTTGACGCAGGCAATTTTGGCGGGAGCATCGGGACAAATTCGCAATATGGCGACCAACGGCGGAAACCTTCTGCAAAGAACGCGCTGTTCCTATTTTTACGACACGGCGATGCCGTGCAACAAACGCGAACCCGGCTCAGGTTGCGGCGCACTCGAAGGCATCAATCGAATGCACGCGATTTTCGGTTATTCGGAACAATGCGTGGCGGTTCATCCGTCGGATATGTGCATTGCTTTAGTGGCGCTCGATGCGACGGTGAAAGTTCAAGGCGCGGACGGCAAAGAGCGAAGCATTTTGTTCGCCGATTTTCACCGCTTGCCGGGAAACACTCCCGACAAAGATACGAATTTACAGCACGGCGAATTGATCACGGCGATTGAATTGCCGAAAAACAATTTCGCCGATAAATCTTATTATCTGAAAGTCCGCGACCGCGCGAGTTATGCGTTTGCGCTCGTGTCGGTTGCCGCTGCATTGGAAATGAACGGCGGCAACATTGGGCAAGCGAGAATTGCGCTGGGCGGCGTGGCGCACAAACCTTGGCGAGCAACGGAAGCCGAAAAATTTCTTGTCGGCAAAGCGGCGACCGAAGCGAATTTCAAATCCGCCGCCGACGCGGAAATGCGAAACGCGAAACCGCTCGAACACAATAAATTCAAAGTCGAATTGGGAAGACGTGCTATCGTTCGCGCTCTGCAAATGGCGATGAACGGCGGCGCGGTTTAATTCAAAGTTCGGCGGCTATTGGTTGAACCGGATGTGCCGATAGAGAAACCGCTTGGTTAATGTGTCCACCGGAACAGAGGAGGAAGTTATGAACAACGATTTGCACGATTTTCAAGGGGAAAAGTAGAAATGACAAAACAAAAGGCAACGTCAATTTTCCTTTTCAGCATAGTGTTAATGATTTGCGTTTTCGCCGGGTGTAGTGCGAACGATCCTTCGAGACAATCAACTTTGCCTCAAACGCAACCAGCGACACCCGCGACAAGCAATGCTTCACAATCATAACAACAGCCCGCGTTGGTGCGAAATAGTCAACCGGGTGAAATGCACAAACGGCTGGATGCGCTGGTCGGTGCGTGGGATGTGGAAAAAACACTTTATATTGCGGGCGGCACGGCAGAAAAACCCATTGTTTCAAGCGGTATGGTTTCTCGCCGCGAATGGATTGCCGAGACCGGGAATCGATATTTGCGCGATGTCACGCAAGGCACACTCGCCGGAAATCCGTATTACCGGCTCGGCATTTTGAGTTACTCGACGATGGACAAACGCTACGAATGGAACATGGTGGATGCGTTCAACACGATGATGATGACCTACAAAGGTGCAAAAGACAGTGCCAGCGTGAACGGCGAGATTGTGATGACCGGCGAATTTACCGATGCAGGCGTGTTCGGCGATGCCTCTGTCGGCAAAACCATCGGGCAGCGCACGGTTATCAACATCGAATCGCCCGACCGCCATGTGCTTGAATTGTATTTCACGCCGCCCGATGAGCAAGAGCGATTAGTTGACCCGTTCGATTTACACGCGCCGCAAATTATTGTGAGGTGAATATGACAAAATTTTTAACGGTTTTTTGTTTCGTGATTTTAGGTTTGGGAGTTTGGACAATGATTGGAAGCACGCAGTTATCGGAAGTCGAAGAAAATTCCGAAACGTCGCCAGCGCAAGTCTCGCAGCAAAAACTCGCCGATGAGATGGAAATTCGGCGCGTCGTTGACGAGATTGACAACGCGGTTGACGGGAAAAATTGGGTCAAAGCGCGAACATTTTTTGCCGCTAAAGTGTCGGTTGATTTTACTTCTCTGGCAGGCGGCAAACCGGCACAGATAACCGCCGACGAGTTGATTGGCGGCTGGCGCACGAATCTTTACAACGAGAAGAAAAGTTTTCATCAGCGTGGCAATTATCGCATTCAAATAAACGGCAAAAAGGCGGAAGTTTTTTCCAAAGCCTACGCTTTTAATTTGCTCGAAACGGGCGCGGTCAAAGGTTTGTGGGAAGTTTGGGGAAATTACACGCACACGCTCGAACGAACAAAAGGCGGCTGGAAGGTTTCGGGAATGACTTTGGATGTGATTTATCAACGCGGCGATGAAAAGGTAAGAACCTTTGTGCCGGAAAAATAAGAGAAAATATCGGAGGAGATTAACCTGAACGACACATCAACATTAGGTAACGAGTTTTTGAAAGAGTTAGAAGCGGAAGCGGGGGCTTCGCGCAAATGCTTGGAACGAATTCCTGAAAATTTATTCGACTGGAAGCCGCACGAAAAATCAATGACGATGGGTTATCTCGCCTTGCTTGTAGCAGAAATTCCTAAATGGAATGCTTTGCAAAACGTCTCGAACGATGCGCTTGCCGCATCGTTTTACCTCAAAAATCAAGGTCAGGTTCTCTATGAAACTCTAAAAAAAGAAAGCATCGCACCATCAATCAACCACCTTGTTCATCATCGCGGGCAGCTAACAGTTTATATGCGCCTGAATGACATTGCCGTGCCTTCGATTTACGGTCCTTCGGCAGACGATGCGGGGTTTTAAAGTTTGTAGGATTTTCTTTTTAGCAATGTTAACAGAATCTAGCGAGGAGAATATGAAAACAAATATTATCGGCAAACCGATTGACCGCGTGGATGCGCGTTTGAAAGTAACGGGCGCGGCGAAATATGCCGCCGAATTTTCGCAGAACAATCTGGCGTATGCTTTTCCGGTGCGTTCGACGATTGGCAAAGGCGCGATTGCGACGATTGATACGGGCGCGGCGGAAAAATCGGCGGGCGTTCTCGCTGTGATGACGCATAAAAATGCGCCGCGATTAAAGCCCGCCAACATCATGGAAGTCGGGCTATACGGCACGTTGCCGGGCGAATCTTTACTACCTTTGCAAGACGGTAAAATTTTTTATGTCGGTCAATACATCGGTCTAGTTGTCGCTGAAACTTACGAGCAGGCGCGGGCGGCAGCGGGACTCGTCAAAGTTAATTATCGGGAAGTTAAACCGGCAACGGGACTTGCAGAAAACAAGGCGAAGGGCAAAAAGCCTGAAAAAATGTTCGTCTTTCTTGAAGCGCAACCAAAACGCGGCAACGCGGTGACGGCTTTCAATGCGGCGCAGGTAAAATTCGACCAAACTTATTCCACGCCGACCGAGCATCATCATCCGATGGAGCCGCACGCTTCGATTGCCGTCTGGGAGAACGGCAGATTAACGATTTTCGACGCGACGCAAGCCGTGATGGGAACAAACGTCGTGTTGGCGCAGACCTTCGGTTTGGATAAAAAAAACGTCCGCATCATCTCGCCGTTTGTCGGCGGCGGTTTCGGCTGCAAAGGTTTGATTTGGCAGCATACGATGCTGGCGGCAATGGCGGCGCAGGCGGTCAAGCGTCCGGTCAAATTAGTTTTGACGCGCCAGATGATGCAAACCAACGTCGGGCATCGCGGCGAAACGATACAAAACATTCGCTTCGGCTCCGACAAATCGGGAAAATTTTCAGCTATCAAACACGAAACGACGACTTACACTTCCGACGGTTTGATGGAGTTTTTTTTCGAGCCGTGCGGTTTGGCGACGCAGATGCTTTACTCCAGCCCGAATGTCGAAATCGTTCACAACGTCGTGCCGCTCAACTTCGGTTCGCCGACACCGATGCGCGCGCCCGGCGAATCATCGGGAACTTACGCCTTGGAGTCGGCGATGGACGAACTCGCCCACGAATTAAAAATTGACCCGGTGCAGCTTCGCCTGACCAATTACGCGAACACCGACGAGCAAAAGAAACTGCCGTTTTCGAGCAAAAAATTAAAAGATTGTTACACGCTCGGCGCGGAAAAATTCGGCTGGAAGCAACGCATCCAAACCCCTCGACAGATGCGCGATGGGCGTTGGCTCATCGGTTACGGAATGGCGACGGCGACGTATCCCGGCTATCGCGGTTCGGCTTCGGTGCGCGTGCGTGTCAACGCCGACGGAACGGCTCTCGTGCAGAGCGCGACGCAGGACATCGGCACGGGAACTTACACGGTGATGGCGCAAACCGCGTCGGAATTTCTGGGCATTCCGGTTGAACGAATCAAAGTCGAAATCGGCGATTCGGATTTGCCGCCCGCCGGAACTTCCGGCGGTTCGCAATCGGTGGCAAGCGTCGCCCCGGCAATCGAAGCGGCTTGCAAAATTGTTGTCAAACGAGCGATGGAAACGGCTGCAAAAGATAAGCAATCGCCGCTTTTCGGCAAAACCCAAAAAGACGTTTCATTCGGCGGCGGCAGAATATTTTTGACGGGCGATTCGTCGAAAGGCGAAACGTATATCGAGGTGATGAAACGCGCGAATCTGTCGAAAATCGAGGAATGCGTGACGGCAAATCTCGCCGGACAACCGCCGGGCGGGAGTGGCGCTCCGTGTTCGCCTTTCACCGCGAATCCAGACCAAAACGCCGACCAGCAGAAATACTCTTTCCACTCGTTCGGAGCGCAGTTTGCCGAAATCGGCGTGGACGAAGATTTGGGAATCGTGCGTGTGCGCCGTTGGGTGAGCGTGCTGGACATCGGGCGCGTCGTCAACGAGAAAACCGCGCGTTCGCAAGTTTATGGCGGCGTGAATATGGGCATCGGCATGGCTCTGATGGAAGAAACGCATTACGACCCGCGCAACGCGCGCCCCGTAGTCAGAAGTTTAGGGGATTATCACGTTCCGGTTCACGCCGACATTCCGCCGCAGTTTGAAGTTTATTTTATCAACGAACCCGATCCGCACCTCAACACTTTAGGCATTCGCGGAGTCGGCGAAATCGGCATCACGGGCGTCGCGGCGGCGATTGCCAACGGGGTTTTTAACGCGACCGGCAAGCGTGTAAGAAATTTGCCGATCACGCCCGACAAGTTGTTGTAAAGGAAAAAATCCGAATATGAAATATATCGGGAAGGAAATGAGCCGCGTGGACGGTGTGGCAAAGGTTACCGGAAAGGCGAAATACGCCGCCGAATTTCAGGTAAAAAATGTCGCCTACGGTTTTATCGTGTCAAGCGAGATTGCCAAAGGAACGATTAAATCAATTGATGCGAGAGAGGCTGAAAAACAGACCGGCGTAATCAGAATTTTCACACATCTGAACTCGGTTAAAACAAAGGAAAAAGACGATGCTTTTGTTGCTTTGCAGTCGGATAAAATCGTTTTCAACGGGCAGCCGATTGCTTTAGTCGTCGCCGAAACTTTCGAGCAGGCACGACACGCGGCACGTCTTGTTAAAGCGACATACACGGAAGAAAAATCTCTCACCGATACGCTGAAAGCCCCAACCGTTTCCCCGCCCGATGATTCTTCAAGCAAACCGCGCGGCAACCCGCAGGAAGCCTTAAACAATTCGCCCGTCAAAATCTCCGCCGAATACACGATTCCGATTGAGCATCACAATCCGATGGAGCCACACGCCGCAATCGCCGTTTGGGAAGGCGGAAAACTGACGATATTCGATAAATCGCAAAATGTTTACGGTGTTCGCAGGCATCTCGCGGCGAGTTTCGGCGTCGCGCCCGAAAACGTCAATGTGATTTCGCCGTTTGTCGGCGGCGCGTTCGGTTCATCTCTGCTCCCGCATTATTACCCGTTTATGACGGCGATGGCGGCGCGTGAAATAATGCGTCCCGTTAAAGTCAACTACACCAGACGGCAGATGTTCACCGGACACGGTTATCGTCCATACACTTGGCAAAAAGTTTCAATTGGTGCGACGAAAGACGGCAAATTACAATCAATCATTCACGAGGCAATCGGAAATACTTCCGCCTTTGAAGATTTTGCCGAAGACCCGAACAGTTTCGGGCGGACGCTTTACAATTGTCCGAATTACGACACGCCGTATAAATTAGCCAAATTAGATTTGCCGACACCGACTTGGATGCGTGCGCCGGGCGCGGTTTCAGGCGCGTTCGCGCTCGAATGCGCGTTGGACGAACTCGCCTACGAACTGAAAATTGACCCGCTTGAACTTCGCATCATCAATTATGCCGAAAAAGACCCGGAAACCGGCAAGCCGTTTTCGAGCAAAGCCCTGCGCGAATGTTTCAAACAAGGCGCGGCGACATTCGGTTGGGAAAAACGAAAATTCGAGCCGCGTTCACAGAGAGATGGTCGTTGGCTCATCGGCTGGGGAACGGCGACGGGAACGTGGGGCGCATTTCAACAGGCTGCTTCGATTAAAATTACTTTTCGCGCCGATGGCACAGCTTCGGTCGGCAGCGCGACCGCCGACATCGGACCCGGAACTTACACGGTGATCACGATGATTGCCGCCGAATTTCTCGGACTTCCACCCGAAAGGGTGAAATTTGAACTCGGTGATACGAAATTGCCGCAAGCGCCTTCGCAGGGCGGTTCGTGGACGACGGCTTCGGTCGGCTCGGCGGCTCACGGCGCGGCGATGAACATTAAACAAAAGCTGTTTGAGATGGCGTTGAAAGAAACGAATTCACCGTTTGCAAATGCAAAAGCCGACGATGCGGAAATGATGAACGGCAGATTGCGTTTGAAATCGGATGCTGCAAAATCCGTTTTGATTAGCGATTTGATGCGGAAAAACAATCTGACGGAAATCGTCGAGAATTATCGTTCGACGCCAAATCCCGAACGTAAAAAATACACGACCATCGCGCACGGAGCGCAGTTTGTCGAAGTCAAAGTTGACGAAAGTTTGGGCATCGTCAAAGTGACGCGCGTCGTCGAAGCGACTGCCTGCGGGCGCATTATGAATCCGAAAACTTCGCACTCGCAGGAAATGGGCGGCGTGGTCTGGGGAATCGGAATGGCGTTGCAGGAAGCGACCGAAATCGACCATCGCTACGGACGGATGATGACGACGAATCTTGCCGATTATCACGTTCCGGTCAACGCCGACGTTCACGAAGTTGTCACCACTTTTGTCGAAGAAGACGATAAAATCGTCAATCCGCTCGGTGTCAAAGGAATGGGCGAACTTTGTCTGGTCGGCATTCCGGCGGCAATCGCCAACGCCGTCTTTCACGCAACTGGCAAGCGCATCAGAAATCTTCCGATAACGCCGGACAAATTACTGTGAATTGAGCCGTTTTTGAAGTCTTCAAAGAGGTGCTATGAGCAAGCAGGGAAAAATAATCGGCGCGCCGATAAATCGCATTGACGGGCGGTTGAAGGTGACGGGAAAAGCGACTTACGCGGCGGAATTTCCCGTCACGAATTTGGTTTATGGATTTCCCGTGCAAAGCACGATTGCGGCGGGCGAAATCGTTTCGATTGACGCGAGCGCGGCAGAAAAGTCGGCGGGCGTTTTGAAAATCATCACGCACCAAAACGCTTTGAAACTTGCGCCGCGTCCGACGCTCACGCCCGCCAACCGGATGACGCGCTCGAATCCGGTTTTGCAGAATACGAGGATTCACTGTTACGGGCAATACATCGGTCTGGTCGTTGCCGAAACTTACGAGCAGGCGCGGGCGGCGGCACGGCTCGTCAAAGTTTCATACAAAAGCGAAAAGCCGAAAATCGATTTTGATGAAAACTCAAAAGACGCTTACAAACCCGAAGTCATCAACGCCGGTTATCCGACCGACACGAGTTGGGGCAATCTGGAAAGCGGTCTGAAACAAGCCGCCGAAATTGTCACGGAAACTTACGAAACGCCGATTGAACATCATCACCCGATGGAACCGCACGCTTCGCTTGCCGCGTTTCAAGGCGAAAAACTGATTGTGTATGAGGCGACACAGATGCTTGCCCAAACGCGGGACGGAATCGCCAACACGTTCAATATTCCGAAGGAGAAGATACAGGTTTTGTCGCCTTATATCGGTGGCGGTTTCGGGTCGAAATTACAGCCGCGCGAACACCTGATGCTGACGGTGATGGCGGCGAAAATGTTGAATCGTCCGGTCAAAACCGCCATCACGCGCCAGATGATGCAAACGAATGTCGGCTTGCGTCAATTGAACCGCCAAAAAATGCGCGTCGGCGCAACCAAAGACGGAAACTTGACCGCGCTCGCACACGAAATTCTGACGCACACATCAGTTGACGAAGAATTTGTCGAGCAGACGGGCGTAATCTCGCGGATGTTTTATGCCGTGCCGAACAGCTTGGTGACGCACCGCGTTTTTCCGACGAATATCCAAGTCCCGCGCTGGACTCGCGCGCCCGGAGAAACGCCGGGCAGTTTCGCCCTCGAATCGGCGATGGACGAACTCGCCTACAAATTAAAAATTGACCCGATTGAGTTTCGGATAAAAAACGAACCGGCGAAAAATCCCGAAAACAATAAGCCGTGGGCATCGCGTGCGGTGGTTGAATAAACCTGTTGCGCGATAAGGAGAATCCGAATACGGCATCGTCTAGGACAAAACAAACGCGACAGAGCGGCTGTAAACGTCAACGGAGTGGGTCTGAGAGCCATATTGTAGAAGGCTCTC
>Ga0136616_10000106_pt1 | contig 31853 bp, 22 predicted proteins | sample AntDrymUQ2992106_2_FD_106648 | JGI IMG/M metagenome (GOLD analysis project Ga0136616, IMG submission 106648) | Polar desert sand microbial communities from Dry Valleys, Antarctica - metaG UQ299 (21.06) | ecosystem: Environmental > Terrestrial > Soil > Desert | place: Antarctica: Dry Valley... | reverse complement strand
CCGCCACCGACGCCGAGCCCGCCACCGACACCGAGCCCGCCCCGCCGCCCGCCCCGCAGCCCGGTGACGCCGCCGAGCCGGGCAGGGGCGGTGGATCGGGCGACACGGCGCTGCGCCTGGTGCGCGAGCAGCTCGTGGCGGTGGCGGGGCGGCCGTGCCGGCTGCCGCCCGGGGTCGGGCCCGACGACCCGCTCGGCGTGGAGGCGCTGCTGCGCGTGCCGGGGGTCATGGCCGTCCTGGACGGCTACAACCTCACCAAGGACGCGGGCGGGCGGCCGCTCGCGGCCCTGGCCGAGCAGCGGGCATGGCTGCTGTCGCTGGCCGGCGGGGTGGCGGCGCGCTTCGACCGCCGCATCGTGGTGGTCTTCGACGGCACCGATGACCTGCCCGGGCTCGCCCGCGCCCCGCGCGGGGTGCGCCTCGCCTTTTCGGTGGGGGAGGAGAACGCCGACGCCCGTATCGTCGCCATCGTCGGGGAGACCGGCGACGACCAGCCGGTGCTCGTGGTCTCCAGCGACCGCGAGGTCCGCGAGGACTGCACCGCGCTGGGCGCGAACGTCACATCCTCGCGCGCGTTCCTGCGCACTGCCGGCGCCTGAGGGACTGTCACACCCTGCTCGTAGCGTGCTCCAGGTCGCCGCGGAACGCCGTGGCACTTCCCCCAGGAGGCACCATGCACATCGACTGCGACTCGTGCGTCATGCGCGCGACCAGCGCGTGTGACGACTGCATCGTCACGTTCCTGTTCGACCGCCCCGAGGGCGCGGTGATCATCGACGTGGAGGCCGAGCGCGCCCTGCGCACGCTGGCCGACGCCGGGCTGGCCCCCACCAGCCGCTACCGCCCCGACCGCCGCGCCCGCGGCGCGTAGCGGCCTCGTAGCCTGGCGGTCGTGTCCCTCCTCGGCGATCGCCCCGCCCCCGCCGCCGCGACGCCGCCGCGCCGCGGCGGCCGGTGGGTCGCGGCGGCGCACCTCGTGGCCGGCGGCGTGGTCATGACCGGGGTCCTGGCGCAGCTCGTGCGCCCGCTCGCGCCGCCGCTGTCCTCGCCGCCCGACCCCGCCGTGTTCTTCGGACCGGAGCACCTGGCGCGGGTCGCGGCCTACACCGCGCCGCTGACCGTCGTACGGGTGGCCGGGCTCGCGCTGCAGGTGGCCGTGCCCTTGCTGGTCATCAGCACACCGCCGGGGCGCCGGGTCATCGGCATGCTGGGGCGTGGGCGCTCAGCGCCGCTCGTCGCCGCGGCGGTCGCCACCGGCATGGTCGTCCTCGTCGACTTGGCCCTGCTGCCGCTGAACCTCTGGGCCGGCTTCGTGCACGAGGGCGCCTGGGGCTTCCGCACCCAGGGCCTCGGCGGGTGGGCCCGGGACTGGCTGATCCTGCGCGCGCCCGGCTGGGCCGCGGTGGCGGCGGGGGCGGCGGGACTGGCGGTCGCGGTACGGCGGCTGCCCCGGGCCTGGCCGCCGGTGGCGGGGCTGGCGGGGGCGGCGCTGACCGTGCTGCTCGTCGGCGTCGCGCCGGCGGTGCTGGAGCCGTTGCAGTTCCGCTTCAGCCCGCTGGCCGACGGTCCGGTGCGGGCCGAGGTCGAGCGCGTCCTGGCCGCCGCGGGCGCGGACATCGACACCATCCTCGTGGCCGACGCGAGCCGGCGGACCACGAAGGAGAACGCCTACGTGTCGGGGCTCGCGGCAACGCGCCGCGTGGTCCTGTACGACACGTTGCTCGCCGGCCGGTCGCCGGAGGAGGTGGGCCTGGTCCTGGCCCACGAGCTGGGCCACGCCCGCAACGCCGATGTCGCACGCGGCGCGCTGCTCGCCGCGGCGGGGGCGGTCGGCGGCGCCTACGCGCTGGCCGGCGTGCAGCGGCGGCGGCGGCGGCGCGGCCTGGCTGCGGCCCCCGGCGACCCGTGGTCGGTGGCCGCCGCGGTGGCGACCCTGCTGGTGCTGGGCGTCGTGGCGCTGCCGGCCGAGACCTGGGTCAGCCGCCGCGCGGAGGCGGCGGCGGACCTCGCCTCCCTCGATCTCACCGAGGACCCGCAGACCTTCCTCGCCATGCAGGAGGGGCTGTCGCGCGCGAACCTGTCCGACCCGGCGCCGCCCGCCTGGGCGCGCCTGCTGTGGTGGACCCACCCGCCCGCGGCGGCGCGCCTGCAGATGGGCGTGGAGTGGGGCGGCGGCGGGTGACCCGCACGCTGTGGGTGACCAACGACTTCCCCCCGCGCTCCGGCGGCATCGAGCAGTTCCTGGTCAACCTCGTCGGGCGGCTCGACCCGGCGTCCACCCGGGTGCTGACCGCGCGCTGGCCGGGCGACACCGCCTACGACCACGCCCGGCCGTGGCGCACCGACCGCACCGGGCGGCGCCCCCTGCTGCCCGTGCCCGCCCTCGCGCGCCGGATCCGCCGGGCCGCGGCCGAGCATGCCGCCGAGGTGGTGGTCTTCGGCGTCGCCTGGCCGCTGGCCGAGCTCGCCCCGGCCCTGGCCCCGCCCACCCTCGCGCTGACGATGGGGCACGAGGCGGGGATGGCGAAGGTCGGGCTGGGACGGCTGGTGGGCCGCGTGGCGGACCGCGTCGACGCGCTGGGGGTGCTCAGCGCCTACACCCGTGCGGAGCTCGCGCCGTGGACCGCGGGACGGGTGGCGGTCCACGACGTCTTCCCCGGCGTCGATGTCGAGCTGTTCTCACCACGGGTGGACGGCGGCGCGGTCCGCCGCCGCCACGGCATCCCGCCCGACGCGCCGCTGGTGGTCTGCGTCTCGCGGTTGGTGCGGCGCAAGGGCCAAGACGTCCTGGTTGCCGCCTGGCCGCGGGTCCGGGCCGCGGTGCCCGGCGCACGCCTGCTGCTCGCCGGCGCCGGCCCGCTGGCGGGAGCGCTGCAGCGCCAGATCGGGCGCGCGAACCTGTCGGGCGGCGTGGTGCTCGCCGGCGAGGTCGCCTGGGCCGACCTGCCCGCCTACCACGCCGCCGGCGACGTCTTCGCGATGCCGTGCCGCACCCGCTTCGGGGGGCTCGACGTCGAGGGGCTCGGCATCGTGTACCTGGAGGCCCAGGCCTGCGGGGTGCCGGTGGTGGCGGGTGAGTCCGGCGGCGCCCCGGAGGCGGTGCGTGACGGCGAGACCGGGATGGTGGTGGACGGCGCCGACGAGCGGACGGTCGCCGACGCGCTCGCTGGGCTGCTGTGCGACCCCGCCCTGCGGGCCGCCATGGGCCGCGCGGGCCGCGCCTTCGTCGAGCGCACCTACGCCTGGCCGGTGGTGACCGGGGGCCTGGAGCAGCTGCTGGCGGATCTCGCTTCCCAGGGGCGGTCGCGCTGACTACCATCCGAGCCGCGAGGGACGCGGCGGCGGCCGTTCGGCCCGGGAACCGAAGCGGTAGAGGAGGCGCCATGACGCAGACGGTCACCCCCACGGCACCCACCATCACCGAGCTGTTCGCCAGGGCCGTGGACCGCTGGGCCGACCGGACCGCCTTTCAGGTCGGTGACGGCGACGGCTGGCAGGCGATCACGTTCGCCGAGTACGGCGCCGTCGTGCGCGCCGTGGCGGGCGGCCTGGCCGCCGAGGGCTTCGCGGCCGATGAGTTCGGGGCGATCATCTGCAGCAACCGGCCCGAATGGCACGAGGCCGACTTCGGCCTGGTGAACGCCGGCCTGGTGAGCTGCCCGATCTACCCCACGAACGCCCCGTCCCAGGTTGCCTACATCCTGACCCACTCCGAGGCGGTCGTCGTCTTCGTCGAGGACGAGGTGCAGCGCGCCAAGGTGGAGGCGGTGCGCGCCGACTGCCCGGCGCTGCGGCGCTGCGTCGTCATCGACGACTCCACCGGCGGCGCCGGCGACGACTTCTACCTGACCTGGAGCGAGCTGGCGCGCCGTGGCGACGAGCACCTCGCCGCCCATCCCCAGGACTATGACGACCGGCGCGGCGCGGCCGGCCCCGACGACCTGCTCGCGGTGACCTACACCTCCGGCACCACCGGCCCGCCGAAGGGCACGATGCTGTCGCACCACAACGCGGTGTTCACCCTCGCCGCGCTCGACCAGGTGATGAGCGCCAGCCCGGAGGACCGCAAGCTGTCCTTCCTGCCGCTGTCGCACGTGGCCGAGCGCGCGTCCAACCCGCAGCGCTGCGTTACAAGCTGCTGCACGCCCCGCCCGCCTCGTGCGCTCCAGCGGCCGCTGGACCCTGCGCATCCAACGCGACTGGCCCTGGGCCGCCGACCTGCTGGCCGCGTTCACCCGGCTGCGCAGCCTGCCGCGCCCCGCCACCTGAACACTGCACGCTTGACCGCAGGCCTGAGGCCTGAGGCCGCCGCCCGGACGCCGCACCCGCCCAAACCCCCGCCGGCGACTGCGGCGCCTGCACCTCCCGTACCGCCTTGGACACCGTCGGCCGCGACACGCCCGCCGCCCGCGCGACCCCTCGATCCCACCTCGCCCCAACGCCCGCGCCTCGGCGCCCAACACCAACCGTCGCTCCGGGCACCCCGACATCCTGGGTCTGCTCGAGGCGCACGTGGCCGCGGTGAACGCCGAGCTGTCGACGGTGGAGCAGGTGAAGACGTTCCGGGTGCTGCCGCAGGACTTCGATGTGGCCTCCGGCACTATCACGCCGACCCTGAAGATCAAGCGCGCACCGATCCTGGACCGCTACGCCGACCTCGTGGAGCAGATGTACTCGTGAGCCTCACCCGGGACTTCACCCTTATCCCCGACGACGCTCCCGGGGTCCTCGCGCGCCTCGGCGAGGCCGCGGCCGCCGCCGGGATCTCGATCGCCGGGATCAGCGCGTTCACCGGCGAGGGCAAGGGGCTGGTCCACGTGCTCGTGGAGGACGCCCAGGCCGCGCTGGACGCGCTGACCGAGGCCGGGTTCGACGTGCGCGCCGCCCGCGACGTGCTGGTGGTCGAGGTCGAGGACCGCCCGGGCGCGCTGGGCGCGGTCTGCCGCCGCCTCGCCGACGGCGGGGTGAACGTCCAGCAGGCTTACACCGCCGGCGGGTCGCGCCTCGTGCTCGCGGTCGACGACCTGGAGACCGCGCGGGGACTGGTCTGAGGCGTGGTGGTCTCCGCGCAGGCCCCGCCCACGGCTCGGCCGGGGAAGATGTTGCGGTGCTACTCGGGTGCGGACTGCTCCAGCTCGAGGTGGCGGGTCTCCGGCAGGCGCAGGTAGAGGGGGGCGGTCAGCAGCGCAGGCAACGCGGTCGCCCAAATCGCCCAGCCGAAGCTGCCGAAGGCGTCGCCGAGCACGCCGAAGACCACCAGCCCGGTGACCGCGCCCAGCACGTTCACCGCGGTCAGCGCGCCGGCAATGGTGGACCGGATGCTGGTGGGGAACAGCTCGCCGGTCATGGCGCCGGTCGCCGGGCCCCAGGCCGAGCCGAAGCCGATGGTGGCGAAGTAGCCCAGCAGCACCGCCGTCCGGGTGCCGCTGTAGGTGACGATCGCCGCGACGGCGGTGAGCGCCTGCAGGATGGCGGAGGTCGGGACCCTGCCCACGCGGTCGGCGAGCAAGCGGCCGACCAGCAGCCCCACCAGGCCCAGCGGCGCGACCGCGATGACCGCGATCGCCGTGGACGAGCGCGGCATCCCCAGCACGTTCTCGCTGTACAGGAACAGAAAGGTGTTGGCCGGTCCGGTCAGAAAGGCGATGGAGAAGATCAGGATGGACAGCAGGCGGAAGCGGCGGCCCAGCTCCCCGGAGTGCGGGACCCGGCGCCACAGCGGGACCTCGCCCACCACCTGCTGCATGCGGTCGAAGCGCGCCGGCTCCTCCACCACGCGCGCCAGCAGCGGCAGGGCGATCAGGGGGAGCAGGCACAGCGCGAACAGTTCTCGGAAGCCGAGCGCCTCCCCGGCCGCGCCACGCACCAGCGCCGACAGCCCAGCTCCACTGCCGTAGCCGGCCGTTACCAGCCCGATCGCCCAGGCGCGGTCCTTCGTGCGCGTCTCCTCCGCGGCCACCACCCCGGCCAGCGCGTTCGTGGTGGACAGCAGTGGGCGGCCCAGCGCGATGACGAGCACGAACCACCAGTAGCCGGGGCTCAGTGCGGCCGAGGCGGTCAGCGCCAGACCGAGCGCGGTGACGGCGAGGACCACCCGCCGCCGCCCGTAGCCGTCGGCCAGCGCGGACAGCGGCAGCGTCCCCAGCGAGGCCAGGCGGATGACGGCGAGGCCGAGACCCAGGGTGATGCCGGACAGGCCGGCCTGTGCCGCGAGCCCGTCCCCCCCGCTGACGACCTCGCCGAACTCGCGGGCGACGTCCGGCAGGGTGGTGGTCACGCCGAACTGCGCGAACCCGGAGGCCACCGACAATGCGGCCGCGGCGAGCACGGACGGGTGGCGCCAGCTGTGCAGCTCGTCAGCGGGAGGTACCGCGAGTGGCGGTGGGCGGTGGGCCTGCGTCGTCATGCAGCCGGCCGGACCGCGGCAGCGCGGCGGCGCGCGACGGAATTGTGGGGACGGGACGTGCGCGGCATGGTGGATCCTCGGCGGACTCGGGGTAGGCGTCGGCAAGACTACGGGCGCCTGCAGGACCTGCCGGGACGGTCGCGCGCTGGCGATGTTGGGGGGCCGGCCCTTGGCCCCCGGTGCTGACCCCCGCCCGGTGACCCCTTGTGCGACCAAAGGAGCGACGCGTGCACATCTGGCCAGGCCAGCCTTACCCGCTGGGTGCCACCTGGGACGGGCGGGGGACCAACTTCGCGCTGTTCAGCGAGCACGGCGAGGCCGTGGAGCTGTGCCTGTTCGACACCCAGGGCTACGAGCGGCGGGTCGCCATGCACGAGCAGACCGCCTTCATCTGGCACGTCTACCTGCCGGGAATCGGCCCAGGTCAGCGCTACGGGTACCGCGTGCACGGCCCGTTCGACCCCGCCTCCGGGCACCGCTTCAACCCGGCCAAGCTGCTGATCGACCCCTACGCCAAGGCCATCGAGGGCCATCTCGAATGGGACGACACGATCTTCGGCTACCCGCTCGGGTCGCCGGACACCGTCATGGACACCAGCGACAGCGCCCGCCATGTGCCCAAGGCGATCGTGGTGAACCCGTTCTACGACTGGGGCCAGGACCGCCCGCCCCGGATCCCGTGGAACGAGACGGTTATCTACGAGACACACGTGCGCGGCCTGTCCATGTTGAACGAGCGCGTGGAACCGGAGCTGCGTGGCACCTACGCGGGTCTGGCCTCGCCACCGGTCATCGATTATCTCAGCAGCCTCGGCGTGACCGCCATCGAACTGCAGCCCGTTCACCATTTCCTGCAGGACCACTTCCTGGCGGAGAAGGGCCTGCGCAACTACTGGGGCTACAACACCATCGGGTTCCTGGCGCCCCACGCGGATTACGCCGCTCGCGGCACCCGCGGCGAGCAGGTCTATGAGTTCAAGTCCATGGTGTCCGACCTCCACGCCGCGGGGCTCGAGGTCATCCTCGACGTCGTCTACAACCACACTGCCGAGGGCAACCAGCAAGGTCCCACCGTGTCCTTCCGCGGCATCGACAACACGTCGTACTACCGTCTCGTGGACGGAGACCCGCGCTACTACCTCGACTACACGGGGACGGGCAACTCGCTCAACGTCCGCCACCCCCACGTGCTCCAGCTCATCATGGACTCGCTGCGCTACTGGGTGCTGGAGATGCACGTCGACGGTTTCCGCTTCGACCTGGCGTCCACGCTGGCCCGCGAGTTCCACGACGTCGACCGGCTCAGCGCGTTCTTCGACATCATCCAGCAGGACCCCGTCATCTCCCAGGTCAAGCTCATCGCCGAGCCCTGGGATGTGGGCGAGGGCGGGTACCAGGTGGGCAACTTCCCCGTCCTTTGGACCGAGTGGAACGGCAAGTACCGCGACTTCGTCCGCGACTACTGGCGCGAGCAGGCCAGTGTGGGGGAGCTGGCTCAGCGCCTCACCGGCTCCAGCGACCTCTACGCCCACAACGGCCGGCGGCCTTATGCCTCCATCAATTTCATCACCTCCCACGACGGCTTCACCCTGCGCGACCTCGTCTCCTACAACCACAAGCACAACGAGCAGAACCTGGACGGTAACTCCTCCGGCGAGGACCACAACCGCTCCTGGAATCACGGGGTGGAGGGCGAGACCGAGGAACCAGCGGTCCTGGACCTGCGGGCCCGCCAACAGCGCAACATCCTCGCCACCCTGTTCCTGTCCCAGGGGGTGCCGATGCTGCTGGGCGGCGACGAGTTCGGCCGCACCCAGCACGGCAACAACAACACCTACTGCCAGGACAACGAGCTCACCTGGTACTCGTGGGACCGCGGCGCCTGGCAGCGCGACCTGCTGGCCTTTAGCCGGTCGCTCATCCACCTGCGCGCCCGCCACCCGATCTTCCGGCGCCGGCGCTTCTTCGCGGGCACCGACGCCGAGGGCGTCCGCGACATCGCCTGGTTCGCGCCGGACGGCACGGAGATGACCGGCGACCGCTGGAACGACGCGAACCTGCGCTCGCTGGTGTACTTCCTGAACGGGCGCAGCATCCCCACGCCCGATGTGCGCGGCCGCCCGGTGAACGACGACAGCTTCTGCGTGCTGACCCACGCGGGGGCCGAGGATATGACCTTCACCCTGCCGCCCGCCCGCTGGGGACGGCAGTGGGGGCGGGTGTTCGACACCGCGCAGCCGCCGCCCCGGATCCGGGCAAAGGAGTTCGACGAGACCGAGGACTCCCCGAAGTACACCGCCGGCGAACCCCTCACGCTCACCGCGCGTTCGCTGGTCCTCCTGCGCCGTCTGGACGACGCCCGCGATGACTGACGCGCGCGTGGCTGAGGCGCCCCGCGCGACGTACCGGCTGCAGCTGACCCCGGAGTTCGGCTTCGCCGCAGCGGCGGGGCTGGTCGGCTATCTCGGCGACCTCGGTGTGAGCCACCTGTACCTGTCGCCGGTGCTGCAGGCGCGGCCGGGGTCCACGCACGGCTACGACGTGGCCGACCCGACCCGCGTGTCGGAGGAGCTGGGCGGCGAGGAGGGCCTGCGTGCGCTGGCCGCGGCGGCGCACGCGGCGGGCATGGGCGTGGTCGTCGACATCGTGCCGAACCACCTGGGGACGGGCTTCGCGACGCCGCTGTGGCGGGCGCTGCTGGAGCACGGCCGCAGCGGCCCTGCGGGCTCGACCTTCGACGTGGATTGGGCCACGCCCCTGCCGGGGGCGGCGGACAAGGTGGTGCTGCCCGTCCTCGGTGACCAGTACGGCGTGGTCCTGCACCGCGGCGAGCTGGCGGTCGTCGAGGAGGACGGCGAGCTGCGGGTCGCCTACTTCGACCACCGCTTCCCGCTGTCGCCGGAGTCGGCCGCCGCGGTGGAGCGCGCGGGCGGCCCGGCGGCGCTGGTCGGCCGGCCCGAGGAGCCGGACCGCTACGCCCGGCTGCACGCGCTGCTGGAGATGCAGCACCACCGGCTGATCCACTGGCGCGCCGGCGAGGGCCTGATCAACTACCGCCGCTTCTTCTCCATCGACGAGCTGGCCGGCGTGCGGGTCGAGGATGACGCCGTCTTCGACCAGACCCACGCGAAGATCCTGGAGCTGGCCGCCGACGGCGTGATCGACGGCCTGCGTGTCGACCACCCCGACGGCCTGCGCGACCCCGCCCGCTACCTCGCCCGCCTTGCCGACGCCACCGGCGGCATCTGGACCGTAGCGGAGAAGATCACCGCCCCCGACGAACCCCTCCGCCACTGGCCCGTCGCCGGCACCACCGGCTACGAGTTCGCCAACCAAGCCCTCGGCCTGTTCGTCGACCCCGCCGCCGAGGACGCCCTCGACGAGCTGGACGAGGAGTTCGGCGGCAGCGACATCCTGCACTGGATCCTGTGGGACGCGAAGGAGGAGGTGCTTCTGGGCGAGCTGGCGCCCGATGTCACGCGCCTGGTGCGGCTCCTGTGGTCGCTGTCGCAGGCCCACCTGGAACACCGCGACACCGACGACATCGAACTGCGCTCTGCGGTGGTGGGCCTGATCTGCTCGCTGGACGTCTACCGGACTTACGTCGACCCGCGGACCGGGACGGCGCTGCCGGACGACGAGGCCCGGGTGGACGCGGCGGTGGCCGACCTGCGAGAGACCGGGGAGCGCGCTGGCCTCCTCCGCTTTCTCGCCGATCTGCTGCTCGGGCGGGTCGGCACGGATCCGGCGCACCTGGAGGTGATCGCCCGCTTCCCGCAGGTCTCCTCCGCCGCGATGGCGAAGGGGGTCGAGGACACCGCCTTCTACCGCCACCGCAGCCTGATGGCCCTGAACGAGGTGGGCGGGGATCCGGGCCGCCTCGGGATCGAGCAACCGGCGTTCCACGCCGCACAGGCGCAGCGACAGGAGCGCTCACCGCTGGGGATGGTCACGACCGCCACCCACGACACCAAGCGCGGCGAGGACACGCGCATGCGCATGGCCGCGCTGTCGGAGCTGCCGGAACGGTGGGCGGCCACCGCCCGGCGCTGGTGGGAGGAGCACCAGCGCAACATCACGCGTGACGGGGACTACGGTCCGCTGATCGACGCCCAGACGGCCTCGCTGGTCTACCAGACACTGGTGGGGGTCTGGCCCGTCGACGGTGGGCCGCTGGAGCCGGTGCGCGAGCGGGTGCAGGCGTATGTGGTCAAGGCCTGCCGCGAGGCCAAGGAGCGCACATCGTGGCGCGACCCGGACCCCGAGTTCGAGGCGGCGACTGCGGGTTTCGTCGACGCGCTGTTCGCCGACGACGCCTTCTGCGCCGAGATGGCACGGCTCGCGGGGGCCTGCGCGCAGATGGCGGTGGTGAGCGGGCTGGCGCAGGTGCTGCTGCGCTGCACCGTGCCCGGGGTGCCGGACACCTACCAGGGGACCGAGGTGTGGGACCTGTCGCTGGTGGACCCGGACAACCGGCGGCCGGTGGACTTCGGCGAGCGGCGGCGGGTGCTGGCGGAGCTCGACGCAGGCGGGACGGACCCGGCGGCGCTGTTCGGCGCGCCGCACGACGGGCGGGTGAAGACCTGGGTGCTGTCGCGGGCGCTGCGCGCGCGCCGCGACCACCCCGCCTGCGTCGGCGCCGACGGCGCCTACGAGCCGCTCGCGGTGGAGGGCCGCTGGGCGGACCGGGTGGTCGCGTTTGCCCGCGTCGCCGCCGACGACACGCTGGTCACCGTGGCGCCGCGGCTGGCCAGCAGCCTGCTGCGCGAGGCGGGCGCCGTGCTCGGCGGGGCTTGGGACGACACCGCGGTCGCGCTGCCCCACGCCGGGCCCTGGGAGGACCTGCTCACCGGACGCCGCCACCCCGGCGACCGCCTCGCCTTGTCCGAGGCCCTCACCGCCCTGCCCGTCGTCCTGCTCGCCCCCGCACGACCCTGAGACCGCCGATCCTGCTGTGAGAATGGATCGGCGCCTCCGGCCGGTAGGAGGCCGAGGGCGCCCGGCCCGGCCCGGCGCTGCGCACCGCCGGGCGACTGACAGGCCCGTTTGTGGAGGTCCGCTCGACCTCGACACGCTGCCGCCCGCGCGCAGCAGCTGCTGCTCAGCCGGGGTGAGTGCACGAGGATCGCCGAGCTGTATGACGAGGTGAAGCACCTCCGGTCCACGATCGACATGGCCCGCTACCGGTTCGGGTCCGGGCAGTACCGCTACTTCGAGCCTCCCGCTGCAGGTCGTCGTCGGCCTCGACCGGCCCGGTGTCGACCACACTGGCGGGGAGTTCCCCATAGGCGGAAGTTGCGTGGCTGGGGTGGTGTTGTACGCCGCTGGCCTGGGGGTTTGCGGGTTATGGGTGGGGTGTTGCTGGCTACGTGAGGGTGAGTGGGACGGTGGTGTTGAGCAGGTCGAAGGCGCGGCGTTGGAGTTCGGTGGGGGTGGCGAGCAGCTGGATGGTGGTGGGGTGGGCGCCGACGCGGACGGTGTTGCGGGTGAGGGTGGCGAGGTGGTCGAGGAGGGTGGACAGGCTGTGGGCGGGGGCGCCGTGGGCGGTGTGGCGGGTGGAGGCTTTGCGGTGGGCTGCTGGGGAGCGGTGGGCTTTGGCGACGGGGTCGTCGCGGCGGTCGGGGGGGTGTTCGTCGGTGAAGGTCAGCGGCGCCCAGGCGCGGCGCAGGCGCCAGGTGAGGTAGCAGGCGAGCATGCAGATCAGCACGTGGGCGCGGACGCGCAGCTCGCGGCGGTGGTGGATGGGCCGCAGTTCCAAGTCGACGGTCTTGAGGCTGCGGAAGCACGCCTCGACCAGCCGCAGCCGCTTGTAGGTGTGCACGACCTCGGCGGCGGTGAGCCGGTCGGCGGTGACGCTGGTGCGCACGATGTAGACGCCGTCCAGCGCGGCCTCGGCGGCGATCTGTTCGTCGCGGCGGTGGTAGGCGAAGCTGCCCGCGTCGATGGTCCAGTGGTAGTGCTTGGCCATCTTGAAGCGGTTGGCGACCCGTCCGACCCGCTCGCCGATCTTGGCGGGGTCTTTGAGGCGGCCCGCGGTCACGGCGGCGGCGACCTTGGCGAGCTCGGCGTCGGTCGCGGCGAGCAGCTCGCCGCGTTTGCGGGCCCGTTCGGCGGCCAGGGCGGCGTTGCGGCAGGCGACCAGCCGCTCGCCGGGGTAGTCCGGTGAGGTGATCTCGGCCAGGTCGGTGCGGTCAAACAGCGACATCTGCACCGCCCCCTGCGCGGCGAGCGCCTTGATCGCGGGGGCGCGCAGCGCGGTCACCCAGCCGGCGCCGTCAAGGTCGCGGAGGTCATCGATGCGGGCGGAGGTGATCATCCCGCGGTCGCCGACCAGCACCACGGCGCGCAGCCCGAAGCGGTCGCGGACGGCGGTGAACGCGGCGGTGAACGCGGACGGGTCGGCGGTGTTGCCGCCGAACACCTCGACCGCGACGGGGCGGCCGTCGCGGTCGGTGACCAGCCCGTAGGTGATCTGCGGTTTGCCGCGCTTGCCGTCGCGGGAGTAGCCCAGCGCGGCCAGCTCGTTGTGGCGGCCCTCCACGTAGGAGCCCGACAGGTCATACAAGACCAGCCCGCCGGGTTCCAGGCGCCGCCGCGCCAGCGTCGCCTCGATCCGCGGCTGGCGGCCGGCCAGCCAGTCCATCGCCCGGTACACGTCGTCGGTGCCGGCGTCGACGACACCGAGGTCGGCCGCCAGGGTGGTGTCGGCCCACCAGCGGGTCGTGGCCAGCTTCGACCCGGGCCGGCAGACCCGCGCCACCACCAGCGCCATCGCCAGGTCCCGCTCGCGGCACGGCGGGCCCAACAGCTCGGGCAGGCCCAGCGCGCGCGCCTGCGCCCATACCGCCGCGACATGACCGTGCGGGCGGGACCGCACGACCTCCACCGCCTCAGACACCGCAACGAAGGTCTCCCCACGCAACGCGCCGCGCACCAGCGCGATCGCCTCCTCGGGCAGCGCGGAGATGTTCCCCAGCGTCTCGTGGCGGACCTTGCCGCCCTCCCGGTAGCTGCGGCGCAGCAGATACGACACGTACTCGCGGTCTTTGTACTTGCGCACAACCCGCGCCACGTGGACCGCACCGGAGCCTCTGACCATACCGGCAGACTACGCCAACCCGCCGCACAAGTCACGCATCTTACTGGCTACACATCCAACCCACCCGCTGGGCCGTACGCCCTGGTCAGACGCCTGCCCGAGGGTCACAACGCACGCAACTTCCGCCTAGGCGAGCAGCGTCCCCGGGCCCAGTCCCGCGGCTACTCCACCACACTGTGCGGCGGTCCTCGACGGCCCGTGCGACCTCCTTGTCCACCAGGTCGTGGTTGATGGCGATCGCTGCCGCCGATCCCATGCAGGCCGCGGTGACCACCTGCGCCCGCCGATCGGCGACAATGCCCACCGCCCACATCCCGAACACGCCGGTCCGGCCCGAGGCATCGGTGATCACCCAGCCGTCCTCGTCCATCTCGCAGCCCAGACCGGTCAGCAGGGCGTCGTGGGGCACCATGCCCGGGAAGACGAACACCGCACTGCGGGGCACTCTATGGCCCTCGGCCAGCTCGACCCCGCGCAGCCGGTCGTCTTCCACCACCAGCCACTTGATCACGCCGTCGGCGATGTGCACGCCGCGGGCGGTCAGCCGCTCGCGCTCGTCGCGGTCAGGTCCAGGGTGTGCGGGAAGAAGACGACATCGCCCGACCACTGCCGCAGCAGGAGAGCGTGGTACACGGCGCCCGGGTGGGTGCCGAGCACCCCGATCGGCTGGTCACGTACCTCGTAGCCGTGGCAGTACGGGGACAGCGACCACCCGTGGGAACCGCCCTTGGCCGGCACCGAGCTTGAGCATTTGGTCGGTGCGCTCGACCGCCTGCGCACGACCTTCCGCTGGAAAGCCGACAACCTCGACGCGGCCGGACTCCAGACCCGCATCGGCGCCTCCACACTGACCCTCGGCGGCCTGCTCAAGCATCTCGCCGTTGTGGAGGACTACATCTTCACCACCAAGCTGAGCGGGCAGCCGCTCGGCGCGCCATGGAACACCGCCGACTGGGACGACCCTTACGAGTGGCCGTTTACCTCCGCCGCCAACGACACCCCCGAACAGCTCTACGTGCTCTGGGACGGCGCCGTCGAACGGTCCCGCGCGCGGCTCGACGCGGCCCTGGCCGACGACGGACTCGACCAGCTCGTCCACGTCTCCGGGCCAGACGGTCGCCATGCCAGCCTGCGCCGGCTCCTCTGCGACCTGGTCGAGGAGTAGGACGGCACACCGGGCACGCCGACCTGCTCCGTGAGGCCGTGGACGGCGTGGTCGGTGAGGACCCCCCGGCTGGATGGCGCCCAGGTGCGAGCCGATCACATCAGCAGCTGACCGTCGGCGTCCTGAAAGCCGAACGTCTACCGGGACGACCGACAGTCTCAGGCGGTCGCCATATCCTCCTCGCGAGCTGCCTCGAGGCCACCGCTGATTCGGCCGGAATCACCGCCTCGGCGGTGATGGCGGACCGGCGCGCCCTGCTCACGCCATGGCAACGCTGGTACATCGGCCCCGAGCCGCAACGGCTGACCGCCCGCACCTCCCACGCCTTCGGCCGCGGCGAGCCCAGCCTCGCCAACCTGCTGTGGGACGGCGCCCGCCTGACCCTGCTGGACTTCGAGTCCGGCGGCTGGACACACCGCCTTTCGAGCTCGCCGACCTCGCCGAGCACCTCCACTCAACGCGCCGCGCGCGTGGGTCCGCGGCGCGGCCCGCTCCATCCACGACAGCAGCGTCGGACCGAAGTCGAAGGAAGGGCGCTCGTAGTTGTTCACGATGCCTGCGATGCGGCCCTCGGCGTCGTAGATGCGCGCCTCGGCGTTGGAGTGGTAGCACTCGCGCAGGATACGGGGCGTTCCAGTCGCGGTCCGGGGCCGCCAAGGGCGCCGGGTCCAGCACCCCCGTCCGGGGATTCAGGCGCTCCGGCTGGTAGAAGTGGGCGTGCAGGACAAGCGGGCGCATCGGTGACGGCCTTCTGCGGCGGGTCGGCGCTCACGCCACCGACGGGTCGGCGATCAGCGTGGCCGAGGCGGGCGGCAGGCGCAGCCGCTCGCCCGGCCCGGTCAGCCCGCCAGCGCCCGCCGCCCCCCCGTAGCGCTCGTCCTCGCTGCACAGCAGCACCTGCCCGCCCGCCCAGGGCAGCGTCCTCGGATGTCCGGTGAGGTTGACGGCGAGGAGCACGCGGCCGCCGTCGGCGCCGCCGCGCACGAGCAGCAGCTGCTGTGCGGACGCCTCGAGCACCTCCACGAGGTCGCGGCGCCCGCTCCCGAGGGCGGGGTGCGCCCGGCGCAGCGCGAGCAGGTCGGCGTACAGCGCGCGGCGGCGGCGGCCCTGGTCGGACGCGGCGAGGTCGTGGTCGAGGACGCAGCGGGCCACCGTCGCCGGGTCCTGCGGGTCGGGGACGTCGGCGCCGGCAAAGGTTGAAAAGGCGGTGAACTCCTCCGCGCGCCCGCGCCGGATCGCCTCGGCCAGCTCGGGCTCCGGGTGGGAGGTGAAGAACTGGAACGGCGCGCGTTCGCCGTACTCCTCGCCCATGAACAGCAGCGGCGTGGTAGGCGCGGCACACAGCAGCACCGCCGCCACCCTGGCCAGGGCGGGCGACACCAGCGCGGTCAGGCGGTCGCCCAGGGCGCGGTTACCGATCTGGTCGTGGTTCTGCACGCAGGCGACGAGGCGGTGGCCGGGCACGTCGCCCAGCGGGGCGCCGATGGTCTTGTCGCGGTGGCGCGAGTAGCGCCCGTCGTAGACGAAGCCCCGGCGGTAGGCGGCGGCGACGTCGGGCAGGCCGTCGTAGTCGGCGTAGTAGCCGTCGCGCTCGCCGGTCAGCGCGGTATGCACGGCGTGATGGAGGTCGTCGGCCCACTGGGCATCCAGACCCATGCCTCCCGCGGCACGCTCCACCACCGTCGTCGGATCGTTGCGGTCGCTCTCCGCGACGAGCAGCAGCGGGCGGCGCTCGGCCTCCGAGCGCTCACGCACTGCGTCGGCCAGCTCGGCCAGCAGGTGAACCGAGGAGTTGTCGATCAGGCCGTGGACGGCGTCGAGGCGCAGCGCGTCAACGCGGAAGTCGCCGAGCCAGCTCAGCGCGCTGCCGATGATGAACGACCGCACGGCGTCGCTGCCGTGACCGTCGAGGTTGGGCTCCTCGCCCCACGGGGTCCGGTAGCGGTCCGTCAGATAGGGGCCGAACTCCGGCAGGTAGTTGCCGCTGGGGCCGAGGTGGTTGTAGACGACGTCGAGGGTGACGGCCAGCCCGGCGGCGTGGGCGGCGTCCACGAAGCGGGCCAGCGCCGCGGGGCCGCCGTACGGCTCGTGCACCGCGTACCACAGCACCCCGTCGTAGCCCCAGCCCGCGACCCCGTCGAAGGCGTTCACGGGCAGCAGCTCGACGTGGGTGACGCCCAGCTCGGCGAGCGAGCCGAGCCACTGCGCTGCCGCGTCCAAAGTGCCCTCACGGGTGAACGTGCCGACGTGCAGCTCGTAGAAGACCGCGCCAGGCAACCCGGGCCCCCGCCAGTGCTGCTCCGTCGCGGACCACGCCAGCGTGCGGTGGTCGAAGACGGCCGAGGCGGCGTGGACGCCCTCGGGCTGCCAGCGCGACGCCGGGTCGGGCCGCACCGGCCCGCCGTCGAGCCGGAACGCATAACGGTCCCCGTGCCCGGCCGACACGCGCGCGCTGAACCAGCCGCGCTCGCCCGCCGCGATGGGCGTCGCCGTGCCACCCAGGACCAGCTCGACGCCCCGCGCGCGCGGCGCCCAGACGCGGAACTCCACCGTGCCGTCCACGTGCACGACCGGACCGTGGCTACCCGCCCTCACGCGACCTCCCGGTACGGCCACTGGTCCTTGTGATCGCCCGTCCGCGAGGCGAGGCTGTCGGCATGATCTCGGTCGAGGATTACCTGTGGTTCGTGGACGAGGCGCTGGACGGCATGGTCGGCATAACTGGCGATGACGTCGCGAACCGACGGCCCGACCTGCCGGGCGCCAACTCACCGTACGCCATCGTCACCCACTGCCTCGGGGTGATGGGGGACTGGGCGGCCCACGTCGTGGCGGGACGACAGATCGAGCGCGACCGGGATGAGGAGTTCCGCGCTGCGCCGGCGACCAGCAACCATCGGTCGCGCCCCGCCGCATCCCCGGTCGTCTGCTGACTGCCTCCGGTGTGCGAGTTCATCGGGATCAGCTCTCGAAGGGCTCGAACAGCTCGATCGGGTTGCCGGCGGGGTCCTCGGCCAGGATCTGCTTGCCTCCCTTGCCGGTCACGATCTCGTTGCGGAACGTCGCCCTCGCTGCCGTCAGACGCTCGACGGTCGCCTCGAGATCGTTCACTACCAGTTGGAAGCGGTTCCAGCCCCCGGCAGCTGGCAGGGATCCGTCGGGCATGGCTTGACCCGCACCGCCGCCCCCGCTCGGGGAGTTCAGCAGTAACCGCAGGTCTCCCCGGGACAGCATGGCGAACCCAGGACCGGGCGCCATCTCGACGTGGAAGCCAAGGTGGTCCCGATAGAACTCGATCGCCGCTTCAACATCGTCGACTATGTAACGTACGCTCACGGTCATCGGAACTCCGCGATCCTCGCCGGGAGAGCAACCTGGTCGATCGCGAGGCTAGCGGCTTCGCGGAGATGTGCACGCTATCGTTTCGTAGCGATACGCACGCGATCTGTAAAGCTCGCTGCCGTCGCCTGGCGACAGCTTGGTGGCTCGACGCGACAATGCGTCGACAATGCGTCCATGGCCAAGCAGTCCTCACCAGCCCGGGCCCCCGACGCGCGGCTCGAGCGATCCGGCGAGTGGTCAAGCAGGCCGCGCTCGAGGAGCTCGCCGATGCTGGGTACGGAGCCTTCACGATCGAGTCGGTGGCCGCCCGCAGCGGAGTAGCCAAGAGCACCATCTACCGACACTGGCCAGGCAAGTTGCCCTTGATCGCCGACGCCTCGGAAGCCTCAACCTCCAGCCCAACGCAGCTCTCGACGCCGCCGGAGGCGAGGACGCCCCCCCGCGAGCGGGTCGAGCGACTCGTCCGTCACCTGTGCCGAGGTCTTCGTCGACTCCACTCTTTCAGCTTGCATCCCCGCTCTGATCGAGGCGGCGGAACGTGACCCAGACGTCCGTCAGTTCCACCACCACTACAACCAACAGCGTCGCCAGGTCCTCGTCGACACGATCGCCGAAGGTGTTGCCGCCGGCGACTTTCCCTCCGAGCTCGACCATGAGATCGCCCGCGATCGCATTGGTCGGGCCGATCATCTACCGGCGCGTCATGACCGGGCAGTCCCTAGACCCCAAGTACGTCCCAACGCTGATCGACACGGTTATCGGCCCCAACAGCAACGGCTGAGGCAAGGCCCGAACCGCCGACGAGCTAGCTGGGTTTCAGTCCGTGCTCTCGTTGCCCAGCTGCTGAATGATCCTGTCCAGCTTGGTGTCCATCACCCCGAGTTTGGTGTCCATCTCCCCGAGTTTGGTCTCGATCTCGCCGAGGCGGTTGCCCTGGCGCACCTGCGTGGCCGAGATGGTGGCGAGCATCTCGTAGATGGACTGCACGTCGTTGTCGAGCTGGCGGAGCTTGCGCTGCACGTCCACTGGCTGGGTCATGGGCTCACCCTACAGAAGCGGCACACGTCGGTCCGACGATATCAACAGGTAGTTGCGGGCGTCGGCGGTCCAGCGGGTGCAAGGCTGCCACATGGCGTCCAGCCAACGGTGGGCGCGGTAACCACGCGCTGCTAGCCAGTCGAGGACGTCGCCGGCACGGTGCCCGTAGCGGGCGGTGTGCCGGTCCTCGATCTCCAGTAGCAGGGTGGGGCGCCAGGTCCCGATCAGCGTCGCGCCGCCGCGCAGGATCGCGAGCTCGGCGCCCTCCACATCGGCCTTGAGGAAGTCGACCCGGCCGAGCACGCCACGGGCGAGCAGGCCGTCGAGGCTCAGCACCGCCACCTCGACGTCCCGTGAGGAGCGGAATTCGCCGTTCGCGCCCTCGCCGCGCGCCCCCGACCGCAGGTAGGCACGGCCGTGCACCGGCAGCCCGTGGCGCCACGGCACGCTGAGCACGCTGGACTCGGCGTGCTCCCCGAGCGCCACCTGGTGGGTGTCGACGTTGCGCAGGGAGCGCAGGGCCACCAGCGCGCTGAGCACGCGATAGGCCTCCGGCAGCGGTTCGATGCTGTGCACCCGGCCGGCGTCGCCGACCAGACGCGACAGCTCGTGGGTGTAGAGCCCGTAGTTCGCACCCACGTCCACGCACACGTCGCCGGGACGGACGACGCGTGAGAGCCCGAGCATCTCGCCTTCGACCAGCGGGGTGTACTGGGACAGCAGGCGCAGCAGCAGGGGCGCGCGGCGTGTGGCGCCCTGAGAGCGCTGCGGACGCAGTGAGGGGGACAGCGACGACATGCGGGCAGGCTACGCGGCGGCAACCTCCGCGCGCACTAGCCAGATGGTCGCCAGCGGCGGCAGCGTCAGCTCCGCCGACGCCGGCTCGCCGTGCCAGGGCACGCCCTCGGCGACCACCGCGCCGAGGTTGCCCACGTTGCTGCCGCCATAGCTCGCCGCGTCGGTGTTGAGCACCTCGCGGTACTCACCGACCTGCGGCAGCCCCACCCGCATGCGCCGCACCGCAGGGGAGAAGTTGGCGACGCAGACCAGCGCGGGGGTCCCGTCGCCGCCGCGGCGCAGGAACGACAGGACGTTGTCGTCGGCGTCGTTGGCGTCGATCCAGGAGAAGCCCGCCGGGTCGCTGTCGCGCTGCCACAGCGCGCCGTGCTCGCGGTAGCGCGCGTTCAACTCGGCCACGAGGGCCTGGAGCCCGGCGTGGTCGGGCTCGTCCAGCAGGTACCAGTCGAGCTCGTGCGACTCGCTCCACTCCCGCCACTGGCCGAACTCGCCGCCCATGAACAGCAGCTGCTTGCCGGGGTGGGCCCACAGGTAGCCGTACAGCGCGCGCAGGTTGGCGAAGCGCTGCCAGCGGTCGCCCGGCATCTTGTCGAGCAGGCTCCGCTTGCCGTGCACCACCTCGTCGTGTGACAGCGGCAGCACGAAGTTCTCCGAGAACGCGTACATCAAGGAGAAAGTGAGCTGGTTGTGGTGGTAGCGGCGGTAGATCGGGTCGTGGGCGAGGTAGTCGAGCGTGTCGTGCATCCAGCCCATGTTCCACTTGAACCCGAAACCGAGCCCGCCGAGGTGGACCGGCCGGGTGACACCCGGCCAAGCCGTGGACTCCTCCGCGATGACCATGCCCCGGGGGTTGCGGCCATAGACCACACGATTGAGGTCGGCGAGGAACTCGATCGCTTCCAGGTTCTCCCGCCCGCCGTAGCGGTTGGGGACCCACTGGCCCTCCTCGCGCGAGTAGTCGAGGTAGAGCATCGACGCCACCGCGTCCACCCGCAGCCCGTCGACGTGCAACTCCTCCAGCCAGTACAGCGCGTTGGCGATGAGGAAGTTGCGCACCTCGTTGCGCCCGTAGTTGAAGACCAGCGTGCCCCAGTCGGGATGCTCGCCCTGGCGGGGGTCGGCGTGCTCGTACAGCGCGGTGCCGTCGAAGCGCGCCAGCGCCCACTCGTCGCGGGGGAAGTGCGCGGGCACCCAGTCCACGATCACCCCGATGCCCGCCTGGTGGAGACGGTCCACCAGGTAGCGGAAGTCGTCGGGCTCCCCGAAACGCGCGGTCGGCGCGAAGTAGCCGGTGACCTGGTAGCCCCAGGAGCCGCCGAAGGGGTGCTCGGCGACGGGCAGGAACTCCACATGGGTGAAGCCGAGGTAGGTGACGTGGCCCACCAGCGCGTCGGCGAGCTCGCGGTAGGTCAGCGAGCGGCCGTCCTTGTGGCGCCACGAGCCGAGGTGGACCTCATAGATCGACAGCGGCGAGCGCACCGGCTCCCCGCCGCGGCCGTCCATCCAGTCGGCGTCCCGCCACTCGTACTCCGAGCGGTAGACACGGCTCGCCGTCGCCGGGGGCACGTCGGTCGCAAAGGCGTAGGGGTCCGCGCGGGTCACCAGCGCGTCGTCGGCCGTGACGATCTCGAACTTGTAGTAGGCGCCGGCGCCGACGTCGGGGACGAACAGCTCCCAGATGCCCGACGACCCCAGCCGCCGCAGGGGGTGCAGCCGGCCGTCCCAGCTGTTGAAGTCCGCCACCACCCGCACGCCGCGCGCGTTCGGGGCCCACACGGCGAACGAGGTCCCGCTGATGCCGTCGGCGGAGGTGACGTGCGCGCCCATCCGCTGCCACAGCTGCTCGTGGCGGCCCTCGCCGGCCAGGTGGATGTCCAGATCATCGAGGGTCGGCCAGAACGCGTAGGGGTCCACCAGCTCGAACTGCTCACCGGCCGGGTAGCGCACGCGCAGGCGGTAGCCCGACGCCGGGGGTTGGACGTCCAGGAGGGCCTCGAAGAAGCCGGGCGCGGTCTGCTCGGCGGATGTCGCGCTGCCGCCGTCCACGACGACCACCTCCACGGACTCCGCGGCCGGGCGCAGCGTCCGCACCGCCGCGCCGTCGCCGTAGGGGTGGACGCCGAGCACGCGGTGCGGGTCGGCGTGGCCTCCCTCGAGCAGCAGCGCGACCTCCTCCGGCGCCGCGTGCCAGTCGACCCGGCCCACGTCGTCCGCGCCCTCGCCCGTGCCGCTGCCGACCGTGGGCAGGGTCGTCACCGGCGCGACCGGCGCGGGCGGCGCCGCCGGCGCCGGAGGTTTCACGGGGACGGGCGGCTCGGCCCGCGTGCTGGAGAAGCGTCCTTCGGGCAGATCGCTGGGCAAGACGATCCCTTCGGGCAGGTCCTGGACGCGCCGCGACCGCGTCCGCTGCAGGACGCGCAGGATGCCGCCCACGGGGATCCCTACCCACTTCGGACGGTTCGCCAATTCGTAGCCCAGCTCGTAGACAGCCTTGTCGAGCTCGAACGTGTCGAGCAGGATCCGCGTGCTCCGCTCCTGTGCGGGCAGCACCCCCGCGGCCCGCGCCGGCGGCAGGTAACCGCCGAGGAACGCGGCCCGCAGGCCGTTGCGCCAGTCGGCGAGGGCGGGTGACGGCGCCCCGTGCAGCTCGGTATGCCCCAGCACGTAGTCGAACGAACGCAGCAGCCCCGCGACGTCGCGCAGCGGCGAGGCGGGCGCACGCCGCGCGGCCAGGCTGCGGCCCGGCTCTCCCTCGAAGTCCAGCAGCTGCCAGCGCCCGTCGGCGTCCTCGATCACCTGGCCCAGGTGGAGGTCGCCGTGCACGCGCTGCACGCTGCCGGGCCCGGTGACGGTGAGCGCCGCCGACAGCGCCCGGGCGATGTCGTTCGCGGCCTCGAGCACGGGCGCGCCGGTGGCGGGATCGCGCCGCCGCGTCGCGTCGAGCACCTCGTCGAGCTGCGCCCGCATCCCCGCGTGCCAGTGGCGCAGGTCCTCGGCCTCCGCCGAACGCGCGCCCAAAGCATTCGCCAGGCTCGCGTGCACCTCGGCGAGTGCGCCGCCCAGCGCCGCCATCCTGGGCTCCAGATCCTCCTGCGGCGCCTCACCCCGGGCGACGCGCGCGGCCTCCCCTGCCAGCAGGTCCCAGCCCTCGCGGCCGGAGGCCACGAAGCCGGACAGCACGGCGAGGGTCGTGATCGCGCCGTCGCCCGTGGTCAGGCCCAGCACCCCGTGCAGCGGCGGGGCCGCGGTGGATCCGGCCTCGGTCAGCGCGCGCGCGAGCTCGACCTCGGGGTTCTCGCCGGGTTCGAGGCGCCGGATCAGCTTGAGGATGAGGGTGTCGCCGAACACCACGGAGCTGTTCGACTGCTCGACGCCCAGGCGCCGCACGGCCGCTGGCACCACCGCGTCGCCCAGCGGTTCGCCGCTGAGGACGCCGCCGCCCGCGGTGGCGATGCGGCGCGAGGAGCTCGCCAGCAGCGCCAGGCGGCGGCTGGCCTCGGCGTCCTCGAGCGCGTCGGTGAAGACCAGGTCCCCGGCGGTGGCGATGGCCGCGTCCTTCCCGCCACCCTGCCCGCGGCTCGCGACCGCCAGCGGCACCTGGTAGCGATCCTTCCCGGTGTCGGCGTAGGCCACCTCCACGACGACCAGCACGAGCCGGTCGCCCAAGGCCGCGTAGTCGGCCACGCGCACATGGGCGATCCTGCGGGCCTTGCCCGCGAACCAGCGCTGGTGCGGCAGCCAGCCGGCGATGTCCTCGGCCAGAGCGGCGGTGTCGGGCGGGAGGGGACCGGCTGCTGTCACATGGGCTCCCGGCTCGTCATACGGATTCAGCAGGGTTAACAGAAAAGAAGTAGAACGCGTGCGGGCCCAGGGTGAGCAGGTACGGAAGGTCACCGACGGCAGGAAAGGGTGTGCCGCCGAGCAGCTCGATCGGCTGGCGGCCCACGTACTGGGGCAGGTTCACCTCTACCGGCTGCGCGGTGCCGGCCAGGTTGGCGACCACCAGCACCGTGTCGGTGCCGTTGGTCCGCAGGAACGTCAGGACCTTGGGGTTGGAGCCCTCGAGCGGGAGGTACTGGCCGGTGCCGAACACCGGGTGCTGCTTGCGGATGGCCATCATCTGCTTGACCCACTGCAGGCGCGAGTTCACGTCGCGCTGCTGGGACTCCACGTTCACCGTGGTGTAGCCGTAGACGGGGTCCATGACGATCGGTGCGTAGAGCTGGGCGAAGTCGGCCTTGCTGAACCCCGCGTTGCGGTCGGGACTCCACTGCATCGGCGTGCGGACGCCGTCGCGGTCACCGAGGTAGATGTTGTCGCCCATGCCGATCTCGTCGCCGTAGTACAGGACCGGCGAGCCCGGCAGGCTGAACAGGAGCGCATGGAACAACTCATACTGGCGGCGGCCGTTGTCCAGCAGCGGGGCGAGCCGGCGGCGGATGCCCACGTTCATCTTCATCCGCGGGTCACGCGCGTACTCGTTGTACATGTAGTCGCGTTCCTCGTCTGTCACCATCTCCAGCGTGAGCTCGTCGTGGTTGCGCAGGAAGATGCCCCACTGGCAGTTCTTGGGGATCTCCGGGGTGTTGACGAGGATCTCGCGGATGGGCTTGGCCTCCTCGCGCCGCAGCCCCATGAACATGCGGGGCATGACCGGGAAGTGGAAGGCCATGTGGCACTCGTCGCCGTCGCCGAAGTAGTCCACCACGTCCGCGGGCCACTGGTTCGCCTCGGCCAGCAGGACGCGGTCGGAGAACTCGTCGTCAACCATCTTGCGCAGCCGCTTCAGGTACGCGTGGGTCTCGGGAAGGTTCTCGCAGTTGGTCCCGTCGCGCTCGAACAGGTAGGGGACCGCGTCGAGGCGCAGGCCGTCGAGGCCGATGTTCAGCCAGAACCGCACGACGTCGAGCATCGTGTCGGCGACCTCGGGGTGGTCGTAGTTGAGGTCGGGCTGGTGGGAGAAGAACCGGTGCCAGTAGTAGGCGCCGGCCACCGGGTCCCAGGCCCAGTTCGACTTCTCGGTATCGACGAAGATCACCCGGGCGTCGCCGTAGCGCTCGTCGGAGTCCGACCACACATACCAGTCGCGCTTCGGCGAGCCGGGGATGCGGGACTCCTGGAACCAGGCGTGCTCGTCGGAGGTGTGGTTCATCACCATGTCCACGATGACGCGCATGCCGCGGGCGTGGGCGGCGTCGAGCAATTTCGCCACGTCGGCGACGGTGCCGTACTCCGGCAGCACCGCCATGAAGTCGGCGATGTCGTAGCCGCCGTCGCGCAGCGGTGAGTCGTAGAACGGCAGCAGCCACAGGCAGTCGACCCCGAGCCACTCGAGGTAGTCCAGCCGCTCGGTGAGGCCGCGCAGATCGCCGGTGCCGTTGCCGTCGGAGTCGGAGAACCCGCGGATGAGCACCTCGTAGAAGATCGCGGTCTTGTACCAGTGCGGATCGCGTGTGAGCACTGCCGCTCCCTCGTGGGCTCGAAGGTGTCGCGAGGTCTACAGGGCTCGCAGGGCGAACACGTGAGCCGGCTCCACGAAGGGATCGAGCCGCACGAAGTTGTGCGCGCCGTGCCAGATGTACACGGTGTCGGTCAACAGGTCGTGGGCCTCGAACGGTCCCGCGTGCTCCAGCCCCAGCTGCCACAGGTCCAGCGACGTGGCGCCCGCCCGCGCGCGGTGCACATCGAGGTTCGCCACTACCAGCACGGCGTCGGTGCGGCCGGGGGCGACCTTGGAGAAGCACAGCATGGCGGGGTCGTCGATACCGTGGAACCACAGGTCGCGGAAGCGGCGCAGCGAGGGGTGGTGCTGGCGGATGCGGTTCAGCCGCGCGATGTAGGGCGCCAGGGAGTCCGGACGCGACCACTCGCGAGGTCGGAAGGCGTACTTCTCGCTGTCCAGGTACTCCTCGCTACCCGCCCGCGCCGACAGGTGCTCGCCGAGCTCGTAGCCCGAGTAGATGCCGTACGCAGGCGACAGCAGGCCGGCCAGCAGCAGCCGGAGCTTGAACGCGGGCCGCCCGCCCGTCTGCAGGAACTCGGTGAGGATGTCAGGGGTGTTCGGCCAGAAGCTCGGGCGGAAGTAGTCGACCAACTCCGTGCGCGTGAGCTCCACCAGGTAGTCGGTGAGCTCGGTCTTGGTGTTGCGCCACGCGAAGTAGGTGTAGCTCTGGCTGAACCCGAGCTTGGCCAGGGTCTGCATCATCTTCGGCCGGGTGAAGGCCTCGGCGAGGAACAGCACGTCGGGGTGCTCGGCGTGGACCTCGGCGATGAGCCACTCCCAGAACGGCAGGGCCTTGGTGTGCGGGTTGTCCACACGGAAGCTGCGGATCCCGTGGCCGATCCAGAAGTCCAGCACGCCCTTCAGCTCTGCGGACAAGCCCTCGATATCGGGGGTGTCGAAGTCGATCGGGTAGATGTCCTGGTACTCCTTCGGGGGGTTCTCGGCGTACTGGACGGAGCCGTCCGCGCGGTGCTTGAACCACTCCGGGTGCTCGCGGACCCAGGGGTGGTCCGGCGAGCACTGGATGGCGTAGTCCATTGCCACTTCTAGATCGTTGCGCTGGGCCTCCGCGACGAAGTCGTCGAAGTCGTCGATGGTGCCGAGGTCGGGGTGGACCGCGGTGTGCCCGCCCTCGGGTCCGCCGATCGCCCAGGGCACACCGGGGTCGTCGGGGCCGGGTATGAGCGTGTTGTTCGGGCCCTTGCGGTACGCGCGGCCGATCGGGTGGATCGGCGGCAGGTAGACGACGTCGAAGCCCATCTCGGCGATGGCCGGCAGGCGCTTCGCCGCGTCCGCGAAGGTACCGCTGCGCGCGGGACGACGGCCCTCGGGCGTGTCCTGGGGCAACAGCGCGCCCTCGCTGCGGGGGAAGAACTCATACCAGGCGGAGAAGCGCGCCGCCTCCCTATCCACCCACAGCCCCAGCTCGGGCCGCGAGACGGTGACATCGAGGCGCTCGGGGTTACGCTCGAGGGCGGCGAGGACCTCGGGGTCCGCAGCGGCCGCCAGCTGCGCTCCGAGGCCGGCATCGGGGTCGCGCAGCAGCGCGGCCAGTCCGCCGAGCAGCCCGCGGTCGGCCTTCACCACCCGGCGGCGCTCCAGCAGCTGCGCGCCGGTCAGCACGTCCACGGACAGGTCGTGCCTGCCCGCCACCGCCTTCTTCGTGACGGCGTCGAGCCAACTCGCGTAGTGGTCGGTCCAACCCACCACCTGATAGCGCCAGGGGCCGATGCGATCGACGGGAAACGAGCCGTACCAGCGGTCGTTGGTGTCCAGCCGCAGCGGGCGCTCCGACCAGCCGCCGACACCGGGGCCGCGGAAGCGCACCACCGCCGCCACGGCGTCATGGCCCTCGCGGAACACGTCCGCGCCCACAACCACGTCGTCACCGACGATCGCCTTCGCGGCGTACCTGCCGCCGTCGATCGACGGGGTGATGCGCTGGATCTGCACGCGCGACTTCATCGCCCCTCCTGAGCTACGACGACGGCTTTGTCGTTCTTCCCTGCTCCGCCGGACGTCACGCTGACCTACACCCAGACGGGCGGTTCGACGCGCCGAAGGTACTCGACATGCGCCGACGGATGCGCGCGGCGCGCTCGCGGATCCGGTGCATCGGCAGCGCGGGCGGCGCCCTTGATGGGGTGCGCTCGCGACCCGCCTTACGGGACCTTGTCGGCGAGCTGCTGCGCGTAGCGGTCGTCCAAGGGAGCATGCGGTCGCAACGAGCGCGCTAGCAGGAACAATCGGACCGTCGCCGGTACCATTGGCGGACCTTGGGAGCTGCGGGGATCGTGCTGGCGGGTGGGCGCTCGTCGCGCATGGGCACCTCCAAAGCCGCACTCGAGTGGCACGGCTCCACGCTGCTGAGGCGCGTCACGGGGGTCGTCGCGCGCGCCGTGGACGGGCCCGTGCTCGTAGTGCGCGCCGCCGGGCAGCCGCTGCCGGCGCTGGCGGCCGGCGTGGACGTCCTGGAGGACCTCGGCGCGGGGCTCGGGCCGCTGCAGGGCATGGCGGTGGGGCTCGCCGCCGCGGCGGGACAGGCCGAGACCGCCTTTGTCTGCTCGACCGACCTGCCGTTCCTGCACGCCGCCTTCGTACGGCGGGTGATCGGCGCGTTCGCGCCCGGCGCCGACGCGGTGCTGCCCATCGCACGGGGCCACCGCCAACCCCTCGCCGCGGGCTACGCCACGACGTTGGCGCCGGTGGCCGCCGAGCTCGTCGCGCAGCGGCGGCTGCGCCCCGCCTTCCTGTTCGATCAACGTCTGGTGGTGCAGCTCGACGCGGCCGCGCTGCTCGCCGACCCGCTGCTGGCCCGCCTGGACCCGGACCTGGACTCCGTGGTCAACCTGAACACTCCGGCCGAGTACGACGCGGCCCGCGCCCAGCCCGCACCCCAGGTGCAGGTTGAACGCTTCGGCGCGCTGGCCGCCGACGGCCACCGCGGGCCCCGCGCCGTGCACGCCGCCACCCTGGCGGGCGCGGCCGCCGCGGTCCGGCTCGCCCTGGACCGTCACGTCGTGGCCGCGCTGAACGGCGACCAGATCACCCGTGACGGCGACCTGCCGCTGGTCACCGGCGATACCGTGGCCTTTCTGGCGGCCGACGCAGGGGGGTGAGCCGATGACCGCTCCGGGGGGGTACTCGGGCCGCGCGCTGGTGGTCGACGCCGGCGACACCGGGTCCGCCACCGCGCTGCCGCTGCCCGACGCGGTCCTGCGCGACTACCTCGGCGGGGCGGGGCTGGGCGCCTGGCTGCTGCGCACGCTTGCCCCGCCGCGCGTCGATCCGCTGGCGCCCGAGGCGCCCCTGGCCTTTGTGTTCTCCCCGCTCGTGGGCACCCCGCTGACCACCAGCGCGAAGTTCGCGGTGGTGGCCAAGTCACCGCTGACCGGCCTGCTGAACGACGCGCTGGCGTCCAGCCAGTTCGCCATCGCCGGCAAGCTGACCGGCAACGACGCGATCGTGGTGCACGGCGCCTGCACGGCGCCGTCGGTGCTGCTGGTCGACGCCGACGGGGCCAGGGTGGTCGACGCCGCCGCTGAGTGGGGCCTGCCCGCCGCCGAGGCCGAGGCACGGCTGCGCGCGCGTCTGGGGCGGGGCTGGCGGGTCGCGGCCATCGGCCCGGCCGGCGAGCGCGGGGTGCACTACGCCACACTGTCCCACGACGGCCGCCACGCCGGCCGCGGCGGCCTCGGCGCGGTGCTCGGCGCGAAGCGCCTCAAGGCGGTGGCGGTGCGCGCCGGCGCCAGCGTGGCGCCCGCCGACCCCGAGGCCGTGCTGCGTGCCGCCCGGGACCTGCGCGCGCGCTCCTTCGGGCCAGCGACCGCGAAGTACCGTGAGCTGGGGACCCTGGCCAACCTGCTGGCCTTTAACGCCATCAGCACCCTGCCTACCCGGAACTTCTCAGAGGCCAGCTTTGAGGGAGCGCCGCGTTTGGCGGCCGAGGACCTGTCGCGTATGCGCGGGGTGGCGCGCACCGGGTGCGCGTCGTGCACCATCGGCTGTGAGCACCTCTACGCCCGGAGCGGGGGCGGCAGCGTGCGGGTGGAGTACGAGAACGTGTTCGCGCTGGGACCGCTGTGCGGCGTCTCGGACCCCGACGTGGTGCTCGCCGCCAGCGCGCGCTGCGACGACCTCGGGCTCGACACGATCTCCGCCGGCGGCACGATCGCCTGGGCGATGGAATGCGCCGAACGCGGTCTGCTCGACGCACCGTGGCTGCGCTTCGGCGACGGCGCGGCGCTGCTGCGCGCGCTGGACGAGATCGCGGCCGGCGAGGGGCTCGGCGCCCTGCTGGCGCTGGGCTCGCGGCGTGCGGCGGAGGTGGTCGGCGGCGGGTCCGAGGCGTTCGCGCCGCAGGTGAAGGGCCTGGAGCTGCCGGGCTACGAGCCGCGCACGCTGCACGCGATGGCGCTGGGCCTGGCGGTGAACGCGCGCGGCGCCGACCACAACCGCTCCGGTGCCTACGAGGCCGACCTGTCCGGCGAGCACGACCGCCTGGCCGGCGGTGCGGCCCACGTCGCGGCGGCGATCGCCACCGAGGACCGCGCCGCAGTCATGGACTCGATGATCCTGTGCAAGTTCCTGCGCGGGGTCTTCACCGAGCCCTACCACGAGTGGGCCGCCCTGCTGTCCTCGGTCACCGGCTGGGACGTCGACGGCGCCGAGCTGCGGCGCACCGCACAGCGCATCGTGGCGGCCAAGCGGCTGTACAACCTGCGCGAGGGCTGGACGCCGGCGGACGACTGGCTGCCCGAGCGGCTGCTGTCCGAGCCGCTGGAGTTGGGCTCCGGCCGCGAGGCGCGGCTGACGCCACAACGCCTGCGGTCGATGATCGACGGGTACTACGCCGCCCGCGGGCTTGACGCCGAGGGACGCCCGAGCGCGGCGACGCTGGAGCAGCTGGGCCTGGACCCGGCCGACACCGTGACGGGGAGCCGCGCATGACCACCACCGCACCAGCACCAGCGCCAGCACCCGCGCCGGTCGCGACCGTCACCTTGCGCATCGACGGGCACGAGGTGCAGGCGCCGCAGGGGACCACGATCTACACCGCGGCCAAGCAGGCGGGGATCGACATCCCCGTGCTGTGCCACGACGAGCGCTACGACCCGGTGGGCGTGTGCCGCATGTGCGTGGTGGACACGGGCGGGCGCGTGTACGCCGCCGCGTGCGTGCGGCCGTGCGAGGACGGCATGGAGGTCGCCACCGACAGCGAGGACCTGCGGCGCAACCGCGCCACGCTCACCGAGCTGCTCCTGGCCGACCAGCCGCCGCCCGAGCGCGACCCGAAGCAGACGACCACCGGCGACAACCTCCTGCTCGACCTCGCCGCCGACCAGGACGTGGCGCGCGGAAGGCTCCCGCTGGCGCAGGGCCGCGGCGAGGATCTGTCGAACCCCGTCATCGCGGTGAACCACGACGCGTGCATCCTGTGCGACCGCTGCGTCCGCGCCTGCGACGACCTCCAGGGCAACGACGTGATCGGCCGCAGCGGCAAGGGCTACGGCACCCGCATCGCGTTCGACCTGAACGACCCGATGGGTGCGTCGTCGTGCGTCACCTGCGGGGAGTGCGTGGCCGCCTGCCCCACGGGCGCGCTGACGAACAAGTCGATCCGCGACATCCCGATCCGCCCGCGCAGCGAGCTGGAGGCGGTCGACAGCGTCTGCCCTTACTGCGGGGTCGGCTGCGCGCTGACCTTCCAGGTCGACCGCGAGCGCGGCGCCATCGCCTTTGCAGAGGGTCGTGACCAGCCCGGCTCTCAGGGCCGGCTGTGCGTGAAGGGCCGCTACGGCTGGGACTACGCGGCCTCCCCCCAGCGCCTCACCGTCCCGCTGATCCGCCGCGAGGGCTCCTACCCCAAGGGCCCGCTGTCGCCCGACACGCAGGCCGGCCGCCAGCACGGCGGTGACGCCCCGGACGGCCGCAGCGACCGCGGCACTGAGCACCGCGGCGCAGAAGAAGGGGGCGGAAGGTCTAGTGGGGAAAGGAAGCCGGGCGGGCTCGTCGACTACGACACGGTGCTGCCGCACTTCCGGGAAGCGACCTGGGAGGAGGCGCTGGACCTCGTCGCCAGCCGACTCGCGGGCATCGCCGAGGCGAACGGCTCGGGGGCGATCGCCGGCTTCGGGTCGGCGAAGTGCTCCAACGAGGAGGCCTACCTCTTCCAGAAGCTGCTGCGGACCGGCTTCCACACCAACAACATCGACCACTGCACCCGGCTGTGCCACGCCTCCAGCGTCGCGGCGCTGTTCGAGGGCATCGGCTCCGGCGCGGTGTCCACGACCTATGGCGATGTGCTGAACGCCGATGTCGCGCTCATCACCGGCTCGAACCCGACGGCGAACCACCCGGTGGCGTCGTCGTTCTTCAAGCAGGCCAGGCGGCGCGGGACGACCGTCATCTATGTCGACCCGCGGGCCAGCAAGGTCCGCGACCACGCCGACCTGTACTGCCAGATCAAGCCCGGCACCGACGTCGCCTTCTACAACGGCGT
>Ga0136616_10000104_pt1 | contig 32042 bp, 32 predicted proteins | sample AntDrymUQ2992106_2_FD_106648 | JGI IMG/M metagenome (GOLD analysis project Ga0136616, IMG submission 106648) | Polar desert sand microbial communities from Dry Valleys, Antarctica - metaG UQ299 (21.06) | ecosystem: Environmental > Terrestrial > Soil > Desert | place: Antarctica: Dry Valley... | reverse complement strand
GTCCGGCCATGGGCTGCCACGGCGTACATGGCAACGATGAGCGCGAGGAAACTGCTGAAGCTGATCACCGGGCCGACGGCCAGTGCCCAGCCGACGATCACCGACGCCACCCCGACGGCGACGGCCAGCGGCCAGCGACGCCGCCATCCGAGCGGGATGACGGTCGCGAGCGCGAAGGCGCCGTCGGCCAACCCGGAAACGTTCTGGCCAGCGGCACTGAGGTTCGGATCGAACTGGCTCAACAGGAGCAAGCCCGCCACCGGAATCCAGTCGAACCACAGTTGATCGACTCGATGCCAGGCGTCAGCCAGCGAGCGAAGCCAGCCACTCACAGGCTCAATCTAGGTGGCCTGCGCCGAGACTGCATCCTCCTTAGCGCGGCAACGCATCCTCCTGGCGGAGGAGAACTCCCTGGCTCATGGGGTCGGCCGAATCCCCCCGGCGGCGCCAGATCGGGTTCTCTCGGTCGATGCCCGTGCGCCTCGACGAGCTGGACGCTGGATGACAGGTGCAGACCACAGAGGCTGCACCATCCAGAACGCGAGGAGCACACCATGAAATCGTTCGTGTCCGTTGTTCGCCCGATCGCAATCCTCAGCGGCCCGCTCGTCATTGCGTCGGTGGCCGTGGAGTTCGGCGCCGTCGGTTCGCCCGAAGCGGCGGCAGGCCCGCCCGGCATCATCGCCAGCGTCCTTGCCCTTGCGGGTGTCTTTGCGCTCGTGGTCGGGGTCATCGCGCTCTATGCCGCACAGTCTGCGACCTTCGGACGGCTCGGTTTGTCCGGTGTCCTGCTGGCCCTGTTCGGCGCCACATTGACCCTCGGTGGAATCTGGAGCCAGGTCTTCGTCGTTCCAGGCCTGCACCAGGCCGCGCCCGACGTACTGGCCGACGGTGGGCTGACCACCGTATTGATCGGCTTCGTGGTGTCCTACTCGCTGCTCGGGCTCGGCGGACTCCTCTTCGGGATCGCCAGCCTCCGGGCTGCGGTTCTTCCGCGGTGGACATCCATCGTGATGATCGTCGGCGGGGTGGTCTGCTTTGCTCCGTTGCCGGCTCGATACCTGGTGCTCGCTGTCGCGATCAGCCTCGCGGCCGCGCAGTTGAGGTCAGGCGTGCGTACTACTCAGGGCGAGCCGGCGATCGCCTAGGCCGAACCAGGGGCCAGCGTTGTCCACAGGCTGATGCCGGGGCGTCCACAATCGGTATCTCACCGGTCCGTCGGGCGCCTCGGGAGGCCAGCCTGGAGCGGTGCACCCCAAGGACGCGCTCGGCGCGCACGGCGAGGATCTTGCAGCCGCTCATCTGGTCGAGGCCGGACTCAAGGTGCTCGATCGGAACTGGCGTTGCCCGATCGGCGAGCTCGACATCGTCGCGCGCGAGGGCAACACATTGGTGTTCTGCGAGGTGAAGACGAGGCGCAGCAACGCCTTTGGCGATCCCGCGGAAGCAGTCACCTGGCGCAAGGCCCGCAAGCTGCGGCAACTGGCCGGACAGTGGCTCTCCGAGCATGACGAGCACGCTCGTGAGGTCCGCTTCGATGTGGTCGCCGTGCTGGCGGGCGTCGGACAACCGGCGACCGTACGGCACCTCCGGGCGGCGTTGTAGATGTCGCTGGCCCGGACCTGGTCAGTAGGGCTGGTGGGCCTGTCGGGTGGTGTCGTCGAGGTCGAGGTCGACCTGTCGGCGGGCCTTCCCGGCATGGCCATCGTAGGTCTGGCCGACACCGCTGTCAGGGAGTCCCGAGATCGCGTACGAGCCGCGGTGCTCAACAGCGGGTTGGACTGGCCGAACCGGAAGATCACCATCGGCCTGTCACCGGCCACCCTGCCGAAGCATGGAAGCGGTTACGACCTGGCCCTCGCCGTGGGCGTCCTGGCGGCCAGTGAGCAACTGCCGTCCGGGGTAGCCGAGAAATTCCTCTTCCTCGGCGAGCTGGGCCTGGACGGCAGGGTGCGAGCCATCCGTGGGGTCCTCCCGGCGGTACGAGCCGCGGTGAAACGCGGCCATCAGCAGGTGGTCGTCGCCGACGACAACGGGTCGGAGGCCCAACTCGTGGGTGAGGCCGACGTCTGGGTCGGTGCGACGCTGAGCGAGGTCGTGGCATTCCTGCGTGGCGATCAGCCCGGGCAACGTCCGGCACCGGTCGACGAGCCGCCACCGCCCGAGGTGCCAGACCTGATCGACGTGGTGGGGCAGGCGGCCGGTCGGCTGGCGTTGGAGATCGCCGCTGCCGGGGGTCATCACCTGCTGCTCACCGGGCCACCGGGAGCCGGAAAGACGATGCTCGCCGAACGGTTGCCGGGCATTCTCCCGCCACTCACCGACGACGAGGCCCTCGAGGTGACCGCAGTGCATTCCCTGGGCGGCAACCTCCCCCGCGGTGCCCCGCTGATCCGCCGGGCGCCATTCGAGAGCCCGCATCACACCGCGACCATGCCGGCCCTGGTCGGCGGCGGATCTCCGATGGCCCGTCCGGGCGCCATCTCCCGGGCACACCGCGGCGTGCTCTTCCTCGACGAGGCGCCCGAGTTCACCCGGGGATTGCTCGACTCCCTGCGCCAGCCGCTGGAGAAGGGCAGTGTGTCGTTGCACCGGGCCGCTGGGGTGTCGACCTATCCGTGCCGCTGCCAGCTGATCCTGGCTGCAAACCCCTGTCCGTGTGCCCCGGCTACCGGTGACGCGGACTGTGGATGTACCTCGATCGTCCGGCGCCGCTACGCCGACCGGCTGTCCGGGCCGCTGTTGGATCGGGTGGACCTGCAGGTCGGCCTGCCGGCAGTCTCCCGGCGTGCGCTGCTCGACGACCAGGCCCCTCGAGAAGGGTCGGCGGAAGTGGGCGCGCGGGTCGTACAAGCACGGGCGGCAGCGGCAACCCGATTGTCGGCCTGGGGGAGACGGCTCAACAGCGACGTTCCCGGCGCCGTGCTGCGCGAGGGTCTGCGGCTGCCGCGGACAGCGCTGGCCAGCGCGGAACTGGCTCTCGACCGTGGCCTGCTCTCGGTGCGCGGATTCGATCGGGTCCTGAGGGTCGCTTGGACGTTGGCTGATCTGGCTGGAATGTCCAGCCCGAGCGCTGCTGAGGTGGACGCGGCTGTCGGGCTCCGGCTGCGGCGGACCAGATGAGCGCGCACCCTGACCAGAGCGTCGTTGCCGATGAGGAGACTCGGGTTGCCATGGCGTGGCTCAGTCGAGCCGTCGAACCCGGCCTTGCCCTCATGCATGGATTCGTGAGTGCCGTCGGTCCGATCGCGGCGATGCGATCGCTTCGCTCGGCGCAGGCGCCGGCACCGGTACAGGCACTGGTGGGCGCGCGATATGACGAGGACCTCGTGGCGGCCGACCTTGCAGCCGCGGCGTCGATCGGAGCGCGGCTGGTCTGCCCGGGTGACCCGGAATGGCCAGCGGACTCGCTGCACGCCATGTCGGTGGCCACGGCCATGGGTGTCGAGGGCATCGCCCCGCCGCTGGCACTGTGGGTTCGTGGCACCGGTGATCTGGCGAGCCTGACTGGTCGAGCGGTCGCGATCGTCGGTGCTCGCGCGTCGACGTCATACGGCACAGAGCAGGCCGCGCAACTGGCCTTCGATCTCGCCGAACGCGGTTGGACGATCGTCTCCGGCGGCGCCTTCGGCATCGATGCCGCAGCGCATCGAGGCGCGCTGAGTGCTGCAGCGCCGACGATCGCGGTCCTGGCCGGTGGCATCGATCGCAATTACCCGGCTGCGCACGCGGCGTTGTTCGAGCGGATCGCCCAGGACGGTCTGCTGGTCAGCGAGTGGCCACCGGGATGCGCGCCTTACCGGCATCGATTCTTGATTCGGAATCGGCTGATCGCGGCACTCGGTGCAGGCTGCGTGGTCGTCGAGGCCTCCGCCCGGTCCGGGGCGCGGCACACCGCTGGTCGGGGTCAAGAACTGGGCCGGCCGGTCATGGCAGTTCCCGGTCCGGTGACGTCGGCGATGTCGGTCGGCACGCATGCGCTGTTACGGGACACCGAGGCTCGGCTCGTCACCTGTGTCGCGCACGTGATCGAAGAGATCGGTCACCTCGGCGTGGACCTCGCCCCGCCAACGCGTGGGCCGGACACGGCGCGCGACGCACTGTCCCCCGTTCAAGCCCGAACGTTGGAGGCGTTGCCGACCAGGCGGCCGGTGCTGCCAGAGCAGCTCGCACGTGCCGCCGGGCTGAGCGTGTTGGAGGTGCTCAGCGCGCTTCCGGCCCTGGAGACCCGAGGCTTCGCGGAGTGCACCGACGGAGCGTGGCGGATAGTTCGCCAACGCAGCGGATGACGGGCGGCGTGGCCGCTTGACCCTGGACAAGGGCTGCTCGACTGTCAACCGGTGAGTCGGCCCCGCCCCCGCCCGGGCAGTACCGAGTTGCCGGCTGCGCTGGGTGCCGCGCTGGATGACTTCTTGCACTCCCTCGCGCTGACCCGCAACCTCTCGCCGCACACGGTCCGCGCCTATCGGGGCGACGTCCGCGGACTGTTGGAGCACCTCATCCGCCACGGCACGCAGGACCTGGCCGATCTGGATCTCAGCGTGCTACGCAGTTGGCTGGCTCAACAGCAGACCCTCGGCGCGGCTCGGTCGACCTTGGCCAGAAAGGCAGCTGCGGCTCGCACGTTCACCGCTCATGCACGTGCGGCCGGCTGGATCTCGGTCGATCCGGGTATGCGGCTGTCCAGCCCACGGGCACATCGGTCACTTCCGGTGGTGCTGAATGCCGACCAAGCAAGGGCAGTGGTCGACGCGGCCGGCCGACGCGCCTCGGACGGAAACGTCGAGGGCGCCGACACCGCCGGCAGCGACCCGGGCGCTCGGGTCCAGCGTGCCGTCGCCACGCGTGATCGGCTCGTGCTGGAACTTCTCTACGGCTGCGGAATCAGGGTCAGCGAGCTGGTCGGGCTTGATCTCGGGGACATCGACTCGGCTCGACGGGTGGTACGGGTCTTCGGTAAGGGCAGCAAGGAACGGGTGGTCCCCTACGGGTTGCCCGCCGAGCGCGCGCTGGAGGTCTACACCGGGGCGGGTCGGCCGGTACTGGCCAGGGCCGACAGTGGCCGGGCGATGTTTCTCGGCAGGAAAGGCGGTCGGCTCGGGCAACGTGAGGCAAGGCGGATCGTGCACCTGGCCGTTGCAGCGGTCCCGGAGACCCCGGACATCGGCCCGCACGGTCTACGGCACAGCGCGGCGACACACGTCCTCGAAGGAGGGGCGGACTTGCGCAGCGTGCAGGAGCTTCTCGGTCACGCGAGCCTGGCGACCACGCAGATCTACACCCACGTCAGCGCGGAACGGCTCAAGGCGGTCTATCGGCAAGCGCATCCGCGCGCCTGACCCGCCTGCGCGTGCACACGCTTAGCCCGAGCACTCCGACGGCGAGCGGCCCGGCCGTCATGACCAGCCCCGGAGCGAGCGCGGCCTGCGATCGTGCGGCGCCGTACCGGGGGAGCAGTCGTACCGGCCCGTGATGGAGCAGCAGCATCGGGTCGAGGTAGGTCTCGCCACGCTTGAGGCCCCAATGCAGACAGGCCGGGGCCGGGCAACCGGCGTGTCCGGCCTGAAGAGTGCCGATGACCTGTCCGAGCGAGAGCGGCATACCGGCCGAAACCGAAGCCAGAACCGGTTCGTAGGTCGTCCGGAGCCCGTCGGCGTGCTGGACACTGACCACACCTCGGCCGGCGAGAGAGCCCGCGTACACGACTGTGCCGGCCCCGGCTGCGCGTACCTCCTGACCGGGGGCTCCGGCAAGGTCGACGCCACGGTGGCCTGCCGCATACGGATTGGCTGGCGGATCGAAAGCACGCGTGACGGCAAGCGGCTCAGGGAGCGGCGCGACCCAGGACCCAGCCGAGGCGGTCCTGTCCGGCGAAGCACACCAGAGCCCAGCGACCAGCAACAACAGCACCGTCGATCGGCAGACGAATGTGGATCCCACGCCTTCCGATCCTGGGGCCCGGGGCCGCGATTCGAACCGGGTGAGACCCAGCTGTGGACAGCGCGAACCCGTATGTAACCCCTGTGGACGGGACGCCGTACACTCGACTCAGCGGTCTGTCCTCGTGGCGGATCGACTTCGCGTGACCTTCCCCGTCTCCGGACGGGAGGCAGCCTCTTCTCGGTCCCAGCAATGTCAACAGACACTGTCGGGTGGATGCGGCTCCTTGGTCACCAGGGCGACGCTCCGACCCGGAACGTCGCGGCAACCGAGTGAGTGTCATCGCCCCGGAACCTCCCGCAGGCAGTGGCTCCTGGACCGAGAGGACGGCCCGTGGCTGTCGTCAGTATGAAGAACCTGCTGGATGCGGGCGTCCACTTCGGGCATCAGACTCGCCGGTGGAACCCGAAGATGAAGCGGTTCATCTTCACCGAGCGCAACGGCATCTACATCATCGACCTGCAGCAGACGCTGACCTACATCGACGATGCCTACGACTTCATCAAGCAGACCGTCGCGCACGGCGGGACGGTGCTGTTCGTCGGCACCAAGAAGCAGGCACAGGAAGCCATCGCCGAGCAGGCCAACCGGGTCGGCATGCCGTACGTGAACCAGCGCTGGCTCGGCGGGATGCTCACGAACTTCCAGACCGTGCACGGCCGTCTACAGCGACTCAAGGAGCTGGAGACGATGGAGCAGACCGGGGTGACCGCGACCCTGAGCAAGAAGGAAGCGCTCGGGCTCTCCCGCGAGAAGGCAAAGCTCGAGCGCAGTCTCGGCGGGATCAGGGACATGGCAAAGACTCCCAGTGTGGTCTGGATCGTGGACACCAAAAAGGAGCACATCGCCGTCGGTGAAGCGCGCAAGCTGGGCATCCCGGTGGTGGCGGTCCTGGACACCAACTGTGACCCGGACGAGGTCGACTACAAGATCCCCGGCAACGACGACGCGATCCGAAGTGCGGCGTTACTCACCCGAGTCGTGGCCGACGCGGTCGCCGACGGCTTGATGGCCCGCCAGGCGGCGCAGAGTGCTGCCGGTGAAGGCGCGGACAGCCCGGACGCCCCGGAGATCGGCGCCAACGAACCGCTGGCCGAATGGGAGAGAGAACTGCTCGAGGGCACGCGGCCGGCATCCGATTCAGTGGCTGGAGACGCTCCAGCAGCTTCGGCAGATCCGGACGCCGACGGCGAGCAGGCCCCAACCGTGACCAGCTGACGAGCCGGCGAAACCAGACGAACCACCGAGCGCGGCAGGCGTGGGCGGGCAACCGACTCGCGTCCGCGCTGAGCGCTGAGCGAAGAGAGCAGCGCCAAAGGCCACAAGAGTGGAGGACACCGATATGCCCAGCTTCACCGCTGCCGATGTCAAGCGGCTGCGCGACATGACCGGGTCAGGCATGATGGCGTGCAAGAACGCTCTCACCGAGGCCGATGGCGACTTCGATAACGCTGTCGAACTACTCCGGATCAAGGGGGCCAAGGACGTCGGCAAGCGCCTCGAGCGCGCGACGGCCAACGGTCTCGTGCTGATCAAGGATGGCGCGATGCTCGAGCTCAACTGCGAGACCGACTTCGTGGCCAAGAACGCCGGCTTCCAGGAACTGGCTGGTCGGCTGATCGACGTTGTGCTCGCCACGACGCCGTCCGACGTGCCGGCCCTGCTGGCTGTGTCCAACGCTGAGGGAAGCACGGTTGCCCAGACACTGCAGGACGAGTCGGCCAAGATCGGGGAAAAGCTCGAGATCACCCGGTTCGCGGTCTTCGACGGGACCACCGCGTCATATCTGCACCGCAAGGCGACCGACCTTCCGCCGGCGATCGGTGTCCTGGTCGAATACGAGGGCGGGAACGAGGACACGGCCAGGTCCGTAGCGATGCAGGTGGCCGCGAGCCGGCCGAAGTTCCTCACTCGCGACGAGGTCCCCGCCGAGGTCGTCCAGTCCGAGAAGCGGATCGCCGAGCAGACCGCCCGCGAGGAAGGCAAGCCCGAGCAGGCCATGTCCCGGATCATCGAGGGCCGGGTCGGCGCCTTCTACAAGGACTTCGTCCTCCTCGAGCAGGCATCGATCACCGACCCCAAGCGGGATGTCGCGGCGGTGCTCGCCGAGGCCGGAGTTGCGGTACGTCGGTTCGCCCGGTTCGAAGTCGGACAGCCGTAGGGCAGGATCGCGGCCATGGAACCACCGATGCAGCCACTGGGATATCGACGGGTCCTGCTCAAGCTCTCCGGTGAGACCCTCGGTGGCGGCAAAGTCGGCATCGACCCCGACGTTGTGGCCGACATCGCCCGCCAGGTGGCTCAGGTCGCCAACGGCGGGGTCCAAGTGGCCATCGTCGTGGGCGGCGGAAACTACTTCCGCGGCGCCGAGTTGTCCCAGCGCGGGATGGATCGCGGCCGCGCCGACTACATGGGCATGCTAGGGACGGTGATGAATTGCCTTGCGCTGCAAGATTTCTGCGAGAAGGCAGGCGTTGCCACTCGGGTGCAGACCGCGATCACGATGGGTCAGGTCGCCGAGCCCTACATCCCGTTACGGGCGATCCGGCACCTGGAGAAGGGCCGGGTCGTCATCTTCGGTGCCGGCGCCGGGATGCCGTACTTCTCCACCGACACGGTGGCCGCCCAGCGCGCCCTTGAGATCGGCTGCGAGGTGCTGCTGCTGGCCAAGAACGGAGTGGACGGGGTCTATGACGCCGACCCGCAGAAGGTGTCCGGCGCATCCCGGTTCGACACGATCACCCATGGCGAGGTTCTAGCCCGCGGGCTGGCCGTGGCCGATGCGGCGGCGATCAGCCTGTGCCAGGCAAACGGACTGCCCATAGTCGTGTTCAGCCTGGACGTCGACGGCAACATCGCCCGGGCGGTCGATGGTGAGAAGATCGGCACCCAGATCGTCACACCGGTGTGACGCACGTATGCGCCGGAGCCGCCGACCGGTCGATATGACCGACCGACTGAGCCAACTGGCCGAGGATGGAGGACCGCGTGATCGACGACACACTGCTCGACGCCGAGGACCGAATGGACAAGGCGGTGTCGGTGTTGCGGGAGGACCTCGGCACGCTCCGCACGGGTCGTGCGACGCCGTCGATGTTCAACAAGATCCTGATCGACTACTACGGGGCGCAGACCCCGATCCCGCAGATGGCCTCCATCAACATCCCCGAGGCGCGGATGGCGATCATCAAGCCCTACGACATCAGCCAGCTGGCGGCGATCGAGAAGGCGATCCGGGACAGCGACCTCGGCGTCAACCCCGGAGGGGACGGCACCATGCTGCGGATCGTCTTCCCGCAACTGACCGAGGAACGCCGGCGCGACCTGGGCAAGGTGGCCCGCACCAAGGGTGAGGACGGCAAGGTGGCCGTCCGCAACATCCGGCGACGGGCCAAGGAAGAACTGGAGCGCCTGCAAAAGGACGGCGAGGTCGGGGAGGACGACGTCCGTCGAGCCGAGAAGGAGCTGGACGAGATCACCTCGACCCACGTCGGCACGATCGACGAGGCGGTAAAGACCAAGGAAGCCGAGCTACTCGAGGTCTGATCGGTGCTCGAGGAGAAGCCCAAGAACCGGCTTGGCACACCGAGGACGCCGTCGGATTCGACGGGCGGAGCCCCTTCCGATCCGGCGCGTCCGGCGCCGGTCCTCGATCCAGCCAACGGCAGGCCCGCCCACCCGCCGTCGATCCATAATCGGCGAGGTAGCGCGCAGCCGCCTGCCGACCAGCCGCCTGCCGAACAGCCGCCCGCCGAACAGCCGCCCGCCGAACAGCCGCCCGCCGAACAGCCGCCCCCGCCCGCCGAGGCATCGCATCTCGATACGCAGCTAGCGCCGGGCGGCAGTCGAGCCGGCCGCAATCTGCCCATCGCGATCGCGGTCGGCGTCGGCTTAGCGGCTGCGGTCATCGCCTCGTTGGTGGTCTACCGGCCGGCCTTCCTCGCCATCCTGCTGCCCGCTGTCCTGATCAGTGTGTGGGAGTTCGCACGGGCGCTGCGATCGGCGCGGGTACGCCCGCCGCTGGTGCCGCTGCTGCTCGGCTCGGTTGCGATGGTCTCGCTCACCTGGCTCAGCGGGCCGGGCGGTTTGGCGGTCAGCACCATGCTGACGGTGTTGGCCGGTCTGGTGTGGCGGCTGTCCGACGGCCCGGTCGGCTACTTCCGCGACGCCTCCACCGCGGTACTGATCACGGTCTACGTGCCATTGCTCGCCTGCTTCGCGGTGCTGATGCTGCGACCCGACGACGGCGCCACCCGGATCGTCGCGTTCATCCTCACCGTGGTCTGCAGCGACGTCGGGGGGTACGTCGCCGGGGTGCTGTTCGGGAAACACCCGTTGTCGCCAACCGTCAGTCCGAAGAAGTCCTGGGAGGGGCTGGCCGGATCGGTCCTGGCCTGCATGATCGCCGGGATCCTGATGGTCGGGATGGCTCTGGGCGGCACCTGGTGGCAGGGGATCGTCTTCGGCGCGGCCATCGCCGCGACCGCGACTCTCGGGGATCTCGGCGAATCGATCGTCAAGCGTGATCTGGGCATCAAGGACATGGGCACGCTGTTGCCCGGACACGGCGGCCTGATGGATCGAATGGATTCCCTGTTGCCCTCGGCCGCGGTGGCCTACCTCCTGCTCACCGCGTTCGTCGGCGCCGGCTGAGTCCGGAACGCGCAGCCGATCTGGCGCGTCAAACCGACATGACCGAGTGGACGGCTGCGAGTCCGGGTGCCATGCCGTACGCCGGCCCTTCGCCGGCTCCCTTCGCCTCGCCGTATCTGGTGGTCGATCGGATTCCTGAGATCGAGCCCTATGTCGTGAATATCAACAAGGCCAAAGCCGGCGCGATTTGGGGAACTTTCGTCGCTTTCATCGTGCTGCTGTGGATCGGCTTGATCATCTCTGCCTTCGCGGCCACTGAGGAGCTGAACCCGCTGTCGATCATGTTGTTGCCGGCGCTGATCTCGATCGGTGTGAATTGCTTCATCTGGTACACCGTCGTCAGCGGCGGGCCGCAGCTCGCGATGAACCCGTACGGCATGTGGATCCGGGTGCGCAAGTGGCCGGTCAAGGCGCTGTTCCTGCCATGGGACTCCATCGAGCGGATCTATGTCCGGCGGGTCGGTCTCGTCGACCGAGCACTGTGCGTCCAGCCTAGGGACCCTCGGGCAGGGTCTGGCCTGGGCACGTTCGCGAACTGGGAACAGTCACTGCAGCAGGCCTTCACTGGGGCGCAGCTGACCGCATCCGTCCGGTTTGCCGATCGTCCGGAACCGGAGATCATGGGCGCCGTCTCGCACTTCGCCGCCGGGCGGGCGTGGCTGGGCTGATCACCGATGATCGTGACCAAGATCTGCTCAATCAGCGCTCGGCGTGTTGGCGGATCCAGGCGTGCATGGCGATCCCGGAGGCGACTCCGACGTTGATCGACCGGGTGGACCCGTACTGCGCGATCGAGCAGACCACCGAGGCCGAGGATCGGGCCGATTCGCTGAGCCCGCCACCCTCCTGACCGAAGAGCAGGACGCACTCGCGTGGCAGTACGGCGGTCTCCAACGCGACCGCGCCCGGCAGGTTGTCGATAGCAACCACCGGCAGCTGAGCCCTGTCGGCCCATTGCGCAAGCGCATCGGCGTCCGGGTGATAGCGGATGTGCTGATACCGATCGGTGACCATCGCTCCGCGGCGGTTCCAACGCCGCCGCCCGACGATGTGCACCTCCGCCGCCAGGAACGCGTTCGCCGTCCGTACGACCGTCCCGATGTTCAGATCGTGGGCGAAGTTCTCGATCGCGACGTGGAAAGGATGCCGGTGTCGGTCAAGATCGGCCACGATGGCCTCGACTGACCAGTATCGATAGCGGTCCACGACGTTGCGCCGATCGCCTTGGGCGAGCAACTCGGGGTCCAGCCGCGGATCGTCCGGGACGGCTCCAGGCCAGGGTCCGACACCGACCGGCTCGCTGTCCACCGCCTCAGTCTGCCGTGCCGGCAACGTGCCGCTCTGCACGGCGCTGTGCGTGCGACCATGGGTAGGAGATGACCTCAACCTCCCTGCCCATGCCGCTCGTGTGGACGCCGCCGCGTGCAGCCAAGCCGCCGCGGCATCTCGCCGACCTCACGGTCGATCAGGTCCGAGCGGCCATGGTGGCGGCAGGTCACCAGGCCTACCGTGCCGAGCAGTTGTCCCGGCACTACTTCCACGCCCCGGTTGGCCAGGAGCTGACCGACGTACCCATCAGGGAGCGAGACGGCTTGCGTGCCGAGTTCTTGCCGGCCCTGTTGACGCCGATCAACGAACGGCTCGCGGATCGGGGCACCACGCGTAAGACCCTGTGGCGGGCTTTCGACGGCACCCTGATCGAGAGCGTGCTGATGCGCTACCCCGACCGGGCCACTCTGTGCGTGTCCAGTCAGGCCGGCTGCGGCATGGCGTGTCCGTTCTGTGCCACCGGACAGGGCGGGTTGACCCGCAACCTGTCGGCCGGGGAGATCGTGGACCAGGTGGTCTGGGCGGCCAAGGCGATGCGTGCCGGGGAGCTGCCCGGTGGACCGGGTCGGCTGTCCAATCTCGTCTTCATGGGTATGGGGGAGCCGCTGGCCAACTACAGCCGGGTCCTGACCGCGGTCCGCCGGATGCTCGCCCCCGCACCGCACGGGCTCGGCCTGTCGGCGCGCGGGATCACCGTCTCGACGGTCGGTCTAGTCCCGGCGATCGACCGGCTGGCAGACGAAGGACTTCCGCTGAACCTGGCCGTGAGTCTGCACGCCCCTGACGATGAACTGCGGGACACACTGGTACCGGTCAATACCCGCTGGCCCGTACGAGAGGTTCTGGATGCGGCCTGGCGCTACGCCGAGGTCACCGGGCGCCGGGTCTCCATCGAGTACGCCCTGATCCGTGACGTGAACGACTCCGTCCAGCGCGCCGATCAACTCGGCCGCCTGCTGTCCGGACGACTGACGCACGTCAACGTCATCCCGCTGAACCCCACTCCGGGTAGCAAGTGGGAGGCCAGCACGCCGCAGGCTCAGGACCGGTTCGTCGGCGCCATACGTTCCCACGGTGTGACCATTACGGTCCGGGATACGAGGGGCCGCGAGATCGATGGCGCTTGCGGGCAGCTCGCCGCCCCGGCGCGCGCAGAGCCGACCCGCTCGTGACCGATTGCCCCGCGGCCACCCGCGCCCGCTCGTGACCGAAGCCGAAGCCCACGCGCACAGCCACACCGACGTCTCCGGCGGATGGCTCCGGGCCGCCGTGTTCGGCGCCATGGACGGCCTGGTCACCAACACCGCCCTGGTGGCCGGCTTGGGCGCGGCGGCCCCCAGCGGCACCGTCGTGCTCGGCGGGGTCGCCGGACTGGTTGCCGGCGCGATATCGATGGCGCTCGGGGAATACACCTCGGTATCCACGCAGAACGAGCAGCTGGATCTCGAAGTCAGCAAGGAACGCCATGAGCTCCGCGTGCGTCCGGTAGAAGAACGCGCCGAGCTGGTCGAGATGTGGCGCAGCAGAGGGCTCGACCGCGCACTCGCTGAACAGGTTGCCGACCAACTTGCGCGCGATCCCGAGCAGGAGTTACGCGAGCACGCCCGAGCCGAACTCGGGCTGGACCCCGACGAGAAGCCCTCGCCCTGGACCGCATCAGTGTCCTCCTTCGTCTGCTTCGCGGTCGGGGCACTGATTCCGCTACTGCCCTACCTGTTCGGCTTGGACGAGGTATGGGCCGCCGTGGGCGTCGGTGGGATCGGATTGTTCTTTGCCGGTGTCCTCTCGGCCGGCTTCACAGCTCGGCCATGGTGGTCGGGTGGTCTTCGTCAGCTCATCATGGGGTTGCTTGCAGCAGGTCTGACCTACCTGATCGGATCCTGGATCGGTGGCCCGACCAGCTGACCGGGATGCGGATGAAGTCAGTCGGCGGCGTCGGCTGGGTACCATGCCTAGTGGCCGACGGCCGGGAAGATGGCGCGACGGAGGTCCCGCTGTGCAGGATGACACGGACGGCGCAAGCCCGAATGGGCAGCCTGGCTCGAAATCCGAGACCAAGGGTCAGCCCCCGCCAGATCTGTTCGTTCCCCTCGACGAGCAACTCGCGAACGTCTGGCGATGGAATGACGATCGCAATTGGGGTCTGTCGGCGGCTGAACTGGATGCGATCGACCTCACACCGCGCCGGTACGCCGATCCGCTGGTCGTCGATCTGATCGCGGTCTACCTCGACGACGTGCTCCTAGCTGACGGGCAAGGGCAGCTGGACGGCGTACGCCGAACCTGCCACGAACTGTGGGATATCGCATCCGCCCAACAGCCGAAGAGCTGGTTCTGGGACTGGGTACGTGATCGGTACGACCCTCGGCCCAAGCCGGTACGCCTGCTTCCCGGCATCATCCACTGGCCTGGCGTACGCCGGATGACCGTCGATCTGGGCGCGCACTGGGTTCCGGGTGAACACATCCGGCCGAGCAACATCCGTGGCCCCGGCTCGGCGCACGCGGAGATCCTTGCCGCGGCCGCGCACTTCCCGCGATGGGCGCGGGCGATGGACGGCGTGAGCGTTCCCTACATCTGGTTGTCCGGTTACCAGGTGACTCATCCCGAGGAGTCGACCCATCTACGGCTGCCCGGCCTGGCCTGGGTGGAGTACCGCCAGACACTGAGCTTCACGGTCGACCGGATCGACCGGGCACACAGCGGCTGGGCGTCTCCGATCGTGTAGCGCGGGTCCCGGTGGCCAGGTATCGCGAGCACCACGCACAGCGTCATTCCCACCGGCATCACCCGGCCAAAGGTGCGTAGCAGGCCTCGCTCGACCTGTAGATGCGGTGTCGGCGGCAGGCGGCGGAGCACCGGATGCACGAACACGTTAGTCCGGAACTCCGCCGAACGAGGTGACCCAGAACGGGTCCTGATTCGCGGTGGCAGCGACCGCCGGGGTGACTCCACCGTCGATCTACCTGTACTTCCCGGACCGAAAGAGTCTCCTACGGGATGTGGTCGCGGACCGTTTCAGCGACTTCGCCCGGCGGCTCAGCAGGGAGTGGGCACCCACGGCAAGGCAGACCATCCAGGTGCTGCCTCGTTCATCGCGCTGGTCGACGCAGTGCAACGGTGCTTGGACATGGGCACTCATGCCGGCCGGGACGGCCATTTCCTGGCGATCCAGCTGTCGGCGTGGGTGCACGGCCTGATCGACCTGCGGATCAGCAAACCCGAGATGCGTTGGCCAGCGGTCGAGACCCTGCTGACCGCGCCGCTGTCCGATCTAGGACTGTCCGGTTGAAGCACCGCCGTCGACCAGGCAATCGCAGCCATAAGGTGCGATGACAGGTCAGTTACGCCAGGCGTTGCGGCGGCGTAAGGCGTCCCGGATGAGGATCGCGACAATGAGCAAGGCCGTGCCGATCACCCAGAGGTTCTCCACCCGGCCGGTGTGGTTGCCGACGAGCATCAAGAGCAGGGAGATGACCGCGAGCCACCCGAGCACCCGGGGGACCACCTTGAACTCCTGGTGCCAGCCCCAGTCCTCGGGCCTTTCGTGCGGCTCGAGGACGTACCCGTCCCATGAGGAGGCGGTGTCGATGTCGCGACCTGGCTGGCTGGCGGTGCTCACCTGGATCCTCTCGACCGGGTACCTGTCCGCAGCATCATCGCAGACCTGATTCCGGCCGGGCGGGGGTCATCGCGGTTGCTCCCACGCCAACCCGGGAAAGCGCGCGAAATCTCGGTCCAGGCTTGCCACTGCGCACCCGTTCTCGACCGCGAGGGAGGCGAGGAAGGCATCCGGTACGAGATCACCGGCCGCCTGGCCGTCATGGCAGAGGGTCCGAAAGACCTCGAAACGCCTGGCACCGGAGCGCAACGCCATGTGACCCGGTTGGGCACGTACGGCGTCGGCGAACACGAACAGCTCGTCCAGAGAACTGGGATCGACGAACACCCGTCGGTTCGTTGCGATGCGGACGACGGCTGCCCATACCTCGTCGGGTACGCAGAAGTTGCGCTGTTCGGCGACCAGCCGTTCTAGCCATGCGTGTACCAGCGGATGGTGCGGATGATCCTCGCGATGTACTGCAAGCACGATGTTGACGTCGAGCAGGATCACCTGAGGTCCTCGACAGGCAAACCTTCCTCCATAGCCTGCAGAAGCGTTCGGTAGGAACTGGCGTCAACCCCCGGCCGCAAGCCGGAGCCCCCTCGGCGAACCGGGATGGCAGGAGGGGTGCCGTCGGCTTGACCGGCTAGCTGGCTACGTAGTGCCTGCTCGATGTACTGGCCCAACGTGAGACCCCGCTGCCTCGCCTCGAACTTGGCCGACGCCAGCAACTCATCCGCAATGGCGACGGTGGTGCGCATGATGTCAAGCATATCGCATCAGCTGCATCACAGGCCGAAGCACCGGAGCGTAGGCCAGAATGTGCCCTGTGAGCGATCAGCGGACAGTGATTCTACTGGGTTCGACCGGCTCGATCGGCACGCAGGCACTCGAGGTGATAGCCGAGCGTCCCGACCGATTCACGGTGACCGGGATCGCCGCGGGTGGCTCAGACCCGCAATTGCTGGCCAAGCAAGCCCTGGACTGCGGCGCGAGGACCGTCGCAGTCGCCCGGGCAACGTCAGCTCAGGACCTCCAGCTGGCCTTCTACGCCGAGGCGACCCGACGGGGCTACGCCCACGGCAACTACGCGGTGCCGGAGATCTTGGCTGGACCGCAGGCAACCACCGAGCTTGCCAGCCGCCGCGCCGATGTCCTCCTCAACGGCATCACCGGCTCGATCGGACTCGAGCCGACGCTCGCCGCGCTGGCAGCCGGATCGACGCTTGCGCTGGTCAACAAGGAGTCACTGGTGGCCGGCGGTGACCTGGTGATGGCACGGGCCAAGCCCGGCCAGATCGTGCCGGTGGATTCCGAACACTCAGCTCTGGCTCAGTGTCTACGCGGCGGGTCTGCTACCGAGGTGGATCGACTGATTCTGACCGCCAGCGGAGGACCGTTCCGAGGCCGGACGCGAGCCGACCTCACCGACGTCACCGTAGAGCAGGCGCTGGCGCATCCCACCTGGGCGATGGGTCCGATGGTGACGATCAACTCCGCGACAATGGTCAACAAGGCGCTGGAGGTGATCGAGGCGTCCATGCTGTTCGGGATCCCGTACGACCGGATCGACGTGGTGGTCCACCCGCAGTCGATCGTGCACTCCATGGTGCAATTCGTCGACGGGTCCACGCTGGCTCAGGCTGGGCCGCCGAACATGAAGCTGCCCATTGCCCTGGCCCTGTCCTGGCCGGACCGGTTGCCGGGGGTGGCGCCGGCACTTGACTGGTCGACGGCGAGCAGCTGGGACTTCGAGCCTCTGGACGACGCAGCCTTTCCGGCCGTTGGCCTGGCTCGTTCGGTCGGGCGTACCGGGCGGTGCCTGCCGGCGATCTACAACGCCGCCAACGAAGAGGCGGTAGCCGGTTTCCTGGCGGGGAACCTTCGGTTCACCGGGATCGTGGACACCGTGGCGCGTATCGTCGAAGGGGCGCCGGACTTCGGCAAACCGAACTCGGTGTCTGACGTGATTTCGGCAGAATCCTGGGCTCGCCAACAGACGCAGGCCCTCATCGCAGGGGAGCAGAGTGTCGCTCGTGGGTAGCGTGTGGCCGATCTGGCCCCAACGCCGGGCCGGTGCATGAGCGGCATCCTCTGGACGGTCTTGGGTATCGGGCTTTTCGTCGTCGGGCTGCTCTTCTCGATCTGGTTCCACGAACTCGGCCACTTCCTGTGGGCGCGCAGGTTCGGCATGCGGGTGCCCCAGTTCATGGTCGGCTTCGGACCCACGCTGTGGTCACGGCAACGCGGCGAGACCGAGCACGGCATCAAGGCGATCCCGTTGGGTGGCTACATCCGAATCGTCGGGATGATTCCGCCGGCGAAGGCCGACGATGAGCCGCGCGCGTACGGTCGGTTGCGCCGAATGATCGAAGAGGTACGCGGCGCGGCTCTGGACGACATCCAGCCCGGCGACGAGGGCCGGGTCTTCTACCGCAAGCCGTGGTGGCAGCGGGTCATCGTCATGTCCGCCGGGCCGGTGCACAACCTGATCCTGGCGTCGTTGCTCTTCACGGTCATCCTGGTCGGATTCGGCATTCCGCAAGGCACCTCGCTGACCATCAACACGGTCAGCGAATGCGTCCTGCCGGCCGGCTCGCCGGTCCAGGACTGCAGCACCCCGATCGACAGCGATGGCCAGGCCTGTGCGGTCGGCGACAACGGCTGTGACCTGCCCCCGGCCAGTCCGGCCGCTCAAGCCGGTTTGCGGGCAGGGGATCGGATCACTGCTGTCGATGGCGAGGCGGTGTCCCAGTGGGAGCAGGTCCAGGACTTGATCCGGGTCAGCGCCGGGGATACCAGGCGGTTCACCGTCGACCGAAACGGGCAGAGCGAGGAACTGTCCGTGACGCCCCTGGCGAATCTGGTGTACCTCACTGCCGAGGATGCTGAAGCGGGCGCAGTCACCGAAGTCGGATTCGTCGGAGTTTCTCCGGTCGTGCCGCGCGTCCAGCAGTCGATCACCGAGGTGCCGGCAGCCATCGGCGGCTATATCGCCCGTGCGGGCGAAGCACTGATCAATCTGCCCGAGCGGATCCCGTCGGTCTTCGGCGCGGCCTTCCTCGGGGACGAGCGCGGGCAGAACGATCCGATCGGTGTGGTCGGAGTCTCGCGCCTGTCGGGTGAGTACTTCGCCCTTCCTGAACCACTCGTGGACAAGTTCATCTTCTTTCTCACGCTGTTGGCCGCCGTCAACATGGTGCTGTTTCTGTTCAACCTGGTACCGATCTACCCGCTGGACGGTGGGCACGTCGCCGGCGCGCTGTACGAGAAGGCTCGTTCGGTGTGGGCGCGCGTGCGCAACAAGCCAGACCCCGGTCCGTTCGACATCGCCAGGTTGATGCCGGTGGCCTACGTCGTGGCCGCATTCTTCGTCCTGTTGTCCGGCATGCTCTTGATCGCTGACATCGTCAATCCGATCACGTTGAACTGAGGCTCCTGACTCCGTGACGTCCATCTCCCTCGGCATGCCGGCGCTGCCCCCGCCGGTACTGGCACCGCGCCGGTCGACCAGACAGCTCCTGGTCGGCAAGGTCGGCGTCGGAAGTGCGCACCAGGTGTCCGTGCAGTCGATGACCACGACAAAGACGGCCGACATCGATGCCACGCTGCAGCAGATCGCCGAACTGACCGCGGCCGGGTGCGAGATCGTCCGGGTCGCCGTACCCGACACCGACGACGCCGAGGCGTTGCCCGCGATCGCTCGGAAGTCCCAGCTTCCAGTGATCGCCGACATCCACTTCCAACCCCGGTACGTCTTCGCGGCCATCGACGCCGGATGCGCGGCCGTTCGGGTCAATCCCGGCAACATCAAGAAGTTCGACGACAAGGTCGGCGACATCGCCAAGGCCGCCGGGGCTGCCGGGATCCCGATCCGGATCGGTGTGAACGCCGGCTCCCTCGACCGGCGACTGATGGAGAAGTACGGCAAGGCGACCCCCGAAGCGCTGGTCGAGTCTGCGCTCTGGGAGTGCTCGCTGTTTGAGGAACACGGGTACACCGATCTCAAGATCTCGGTCAAGCACAACGACCCAGTCGTGATGGTTCGCGCGTACGAGTTGCTGGCCGAGCAGTGCGACTACCCGCTGCACCTCGGGGTCACCGAAGCCGGTCCGGCTTTTCAGGGAACGATCAAGTCCGCGGTCGCCTTCGGAGCGTTGCTGGCCAGGGGAATCGGCGACACGATCCGGGTCTCGCTGTCGGCGCCCCCGGTGGAGGAGGTCAAGGTCGGCATCCAGATCCTCGAGTCGCTCAACCTTCGCCAGCGGGGTCTGGAGATCGTCTCCTGCCCATCTTGTGGTCGAGCTCAAGTTGACGTTTACACCCTGGCTGACCGAGTGACGGCGGGTCTGGAGGGACTCGAGGTCCCGTTGCGGGTGGCTGTGATGGGCTGTGTCGTCAACGGCCCGGGCGAGGCTCGCGAGGCCGACCTCGGCGTAGCCAGCGGCAACGGGAAAGGCCAGATCTTCGTGCGCGGCGAGGTGATCAAGACGGTGCCGGAGTCCCTGATCGTGGAGACCTTGATCGAGGAGGCGATGCGGCTGGCCGCCGAGCTGACCGACACTGGCGTCGCTAGCGGTCCCGCTGAGATCACTGTCGGGTAGGCGAGCGAGGTGATCGGCAGCGCTCAGGCGGGCATCCTCGGACCCCAAGACGAGCCGCTCGTACGCGACTTTCTTGCCGAGCATCCGGTGGACGGCTGCCTGATCGCCGCACGGGTGCAGGCGCTGGGCTTGACCGGTGCGGCCGGGCAGACCGGCGAACTGTGCGCCTATTACGGGGACAGCGGCCTGCAAGCGGTCTGGCTGGACGGGCCCAGCCTGGTCCTCGTCGGTGATCGGGACGAGTCCGGCCGAGTCGTCGAGGCGTTGATCCACCGCATGGCAGGGCGTCCACGGCGTTGCTCGTCGATCGTCGGACCGGACCATCTGGTTTTGCCGCTGTGGTCCGAGCTCTCGTCCCGCTGGGGACCAGCCCGCGACGTACGCCCCAACCAGCCGCTGCTCGCGCTGGACTCGGCGCCAAGGATCGAGCCGAGTTCGCAGGTACGGCGGGTGCGCCGCGACGAACTGGACATCCTCATGCCAGCTGCCACCGCGATGTTCCGTGAGGAGGTCGGCGTGGATCCTGAAGCCGGCGACCGCGGCGGCTCCTACCGTGCCCGGGTCGCTGAACTCATCGACGCTGGCCACAGCCTGGCCTGGATCCACCAGGGCGAGGTTTTGTTCAAGGCCGAACTGGGGGCGGTGAGTGAGCAGGCTTGTCAGGTTCAGGGCATCTGGGTGCGGCCCGACCTGCGCGGGCAGGGAATCGGAACCAGCGGCACGGCGGGGGTGGCGGCCATCGCGCTGGCCGACGTCGCCCCGGTGGTCAGCCTGTACGTCAACGACTTCAACGCACCGGCCAAGGCGGCCTATGCACGGGTGGGGTTCACGCAGGTCGGCACCTTCGCGTCGGTCCTCTTCTGACCCTGATGCCTTCGCGTCCGGCGAGCAGTGGGAGGTGCAGATATCGTGGCGTCGGTACGGCACGATCGGCGCGACCAGGACGGGAGCGTCATGATCGGCAAGACCGGAAGAGTCAGCGGCGGCATCGGTCCGGGCCGGGTCGGTGAGGTCATGATCAGCATCCGCGGCGGCAGCGAGGCCTTCTACGCGCATCCGCATTCTCATGGCGAGACGATCGAGATAGGTGCCCTTGTCGTGGTCACCGACTTCCAGCCGCCACGGACGGTATACGTGGATCGGCTCGACTGAGCCATAAGCTGACAAGCCTGGATCACGGAACCGAAAGGCGGCCGCGCGCGCCTAACATCGCAGCCCCGCATCCATGCGCCACCGGCTCAGATATGAGGATCCGCCATGACCATCGTGATCGTCGGCATCATCGTCGTGTTGCTCCTGATCGTGGCATTCCGGTTCGTCTGGCGAGTTGCCGAACCCAACGAGGCCCTGATCATCTCCGGGCTGGGTGCGCACGGCGCCAACGACACGTCCTTGGACAGCCTGGGATTCAAGATTGTCGTCGGCCGGGGTACGGCCGTCATTCCCGGCTTCCAGACCGTTCGACGCCTTGGCCTAGATATCCGGGCGACCGGGCTGATCGTGAATGCCGTCTCCAATCAATCAATTCCGTTGCAGGTCAAGGGGGTCGTTGCCTACAAGGTCGGTGACGATCTGGCCTCGATCGCCAACGCCGCCCGGCGCTTCCTGCAGCAGGACGCGGACAGCATGCGGGCCACGATCCACGAACTGTTCGCGGGCCATCTGCGCGCGATTGTCGGTGGCATGTCGGTCGAGGACATGCTGCACAACCGCGAGGAGCTCACCGCTAACATCCGATCCTCACTGGCCGACGACCTGTCCAAGTTGGGCCTGGTCGTCGATTCCTTGCAGATCCAGGAGATCGACGACGATTCGGGCTACATCGAGAACCTCGGCAAACCCCAGGCTGCGGCGATCGCCGCCGCTGCTCGGATCGCGGCCGCCGAGCGCGACAAGGAAGCCACTGCCCGCGAACAGGCAGCCAATGCTGAAAAAGCCGCCGCAGTACGAGAGTCCAGCATCAAGCAGGCCGGCTACCAGGCCGAGGTCGACCAAGCTCAATCACGGGCGCTGCAGTCCGGCCCGTTGGCCGAGGCCCTTGCCCGGCAGGAGGTCGTACGTGCTGAGACCGCGGCGGCCGAACTCGACGCCGCTCGCCGGGAGAAGGTCCTCGAGTCCGAGGTGCGCAAGCCCGCTGATGCGGAGGCCTACCGCCAGGTGACCCTCGCCGATGCGGCCCGGCAGACCGAGATCCTGCGCGCCCAGGCGCAGGCGCAGCAGACCACGCTGCGCGGTGAAGCCGAGGCCACGGCCACCGAGGTCAACGGCCGCGCCTTGGCCATGGCCATCGAGGCGCGAGGTCGCGCAGAGGCGGTGGGCATCCAAGCGCGGGCGGCAGCGCTGGCTTCGAACCCCGACGCCGTCATCGCCCAGCAGATCGCCGAGCACTACCCGGCCATCGTCACGGCAGGGGCCAGCGCGCTGAGCAACATCGACAATCTGGTCGTGCTCAACGGTGCCGAGGGGATGGAAGACCTTCTGGGCAAGGCGTTGACGATGGGGGGAGCGGGCTTGGGACTGGCTCGGAGTCTGATGTCCTCGATCCAAGGGCCCGGCAGCGACCCGCTAGCCGGGACGGCCACTGTCGCCAATTCCACCAACGGAAAGCCAACCAGCTCGGCGCTGGAAGCGGAGGTATCACCGGCTCGCGACTCCAGCGGCTGAACTGAGATCACAGCGGAGGCCGATCCGCACGTGCCCTCAGGCCCTGTGCCAGGGTGGAGATCATGCTCCGCCGTACGTGCGCCGCCATGGTTGTCCTCGCCTGCGTCGTCCTCGTGGGGTGTTCGGACACCGATGAAAGCGAGCAGGCTGCCCGCGAGGCGGCCCAGGCCTATCTCGACGCCTGGGCTGCCGGAGATCTCACCGGCGCCGCGGAACTGACCGACAACAGCGCTTCGGCATTGCTGAACCTCCGAGCCGTTGCCACCTCGATGGGCTTCGGTGAAGGCGAGCAGCCGCTACGCACGGAGATCACCGCAGTCGATCTCGACGACGGCGCTGCCACGGTCAGCTACACCGCCACCTGGGAGTTCGACGCGGCGCCGGACTGGAGCTACGAGGCACAACTCGACCTGCGCGCTGACGAGGACGAGGCGTTGACCCTCGAGTGGACGACCGCAGCCATCCATCCCGAACTCGGTGACGGCGAGAGGATCGCGTGGAGCCGCAGCCTTGCCGAGCGGGCGTCCATCCTCGACTCGGCCGGGAATCCGGTCTTTGCCGCGACTCCGGTGGTAGTGGTCGGCGTGGATCCCGGTCGGGTCACTGACCTCCCCGCACTTGGGGCCACCCTGGCGGGCGTCCTGGACATCTCGGCGGACGACGTCGTAGCGAGCGTGTCGGCCTCCCAGCCCGGTCAGTTCGTCCCGATCATCACCCTGCGCCGCCCGGACTACGACGCCGTACGGGCCGCGATCTTCGACCTACCCGGGACCGTCTTTCGAGAGGAAACCCGCCAGCTGGCCCCGACCGCGGGCTTCGCGCTGGGCGTCCTCGGCCGGGTCGGCGAGGCGACCGCCGAGGTGCTCGACGAAGCCGGGGCGGACTATGCACCTGGCGATCAGCTCGGCACGTCTGGTCTGCAGCGGGCCTATCAGGCCCAGCTCGCCGGCCGACCCGGTCTCACGGTCGAGGCGGTCGGTCCGGACGGCGCGCGCCGAGAACTCGAACGGATCGATCCGCAGCCCGGCACGCCGATCCAGGTCACGCTGGACACCGCCATCCAGAGTGCCGCCGACGCGGCAGTGGCCACTCGGTCCGAACCGGCCCACATCGTCGTCGTACGGCCAGGCAGCGGCGACATCCTTGCGGTCAGTTCCAATGCGACAGCCAACCCGACCAACGCCCTAGTCGGTCAGTATCCGCCGGGGTCCTCCTTCAAGATCATCAGCGCTTCGGCATTGCTGAGCAACGGAGTCGTCGCACTGGATTCGCCGGTGGCCTGCCCCGGAACGGTGGCTGTCGGCGGCCGGGAGTTCGACAACGAGGACCGGTTCGACCTCGGGACCGTACCGTTCCTGACGGCCTTCGCCGAGTCCTGCAACACCACGTTCACCACCACGGTGCAGCAGCTTCCGGCCGGAGCTCTCGAGACGGCTGCGGGCAGCTTCGGCATCGGCGCCAGCTGGGACCTGCCGGTCGAGGTGTTCACCGGAGCGCTGCCCCCGCCGGTCGATGCCGTAGAGCTGTCCGCCGATGCGATCGGTCAGGGCCGGGTGCTGGTCAGTCCCTTCGCGATGGCCATCGTGGCCGCGACCGCGGCTTCGGGCGCCGTACCGGTCCCGTCCCTCGTCGGTGCTGCCGCCGCTGCCGGTCAGGCTCCGGCAGGGCCCTCGGATGAGGTGACCTCCGCCTTGCAACAGCTGATGCGCGAAGTGGTGCTGACCGGCACCGGTCAGGCCCTGGCCGACCGGGGGGAGGTTTTCGGCAAAACCGGCACCGCCGAATTCGGCACCGATGTGCCTCCCCAGGCGCATGGCTGGTTCGTCGGTTTCCGGCCTGACCCCGCTGGTGGCCTCGCCTTCTCCGTTCTGGTCGAGAACGGCCGGTCCAGCGCAACCAGCGCGGTGCCAGTGGCCGACACGTTCCTGGCCAACCTCGGCTGAAGGGCAACTGGTTACCCAGGCTAAAGAGATTCGACAACCGGTTGTACCCTGGGGTCATTCCCTGCTCGGATCGGAGTCGCTGTGCCACGCCCGCATGACCGCGTACTCCGGCGCGGCTTCAGGCTCATCGGCCAGGCCATTCGCACCCAGCCCAGGATATTCACTGCTGCCCTTGTGGGGAGCGCACTGTTCGGTGCCATGAGCGTGGGCTCGGCCTATGTCATGGGGCAGGTCACCGGCCGGGTGATCCTGCCGGCCTTCGCCGACGAGCGCGTCATCACCGGGGCACTTGCCCTCGCCGCTCTGGCCATCGTCGGCGTCGCGATCTTCAAGATCATCGGGATCGTCGGACGGCGGCTGTTCGCTGGAATCATGCAGTACCGGCTGCAGGCCGACTACCGCCGCCAGGTGACCCGGCAGTATCTGCGGCTCCCGTTGTCCTGGCACCAGCAGCACCCCACCGGCCAGTTGTTGTCCAATGCCAACAGTGACGTCGAGGCGGCCTGGTTCTTCGTCGCCCCTCTGCCCTTCGCCTGTGGTGCCCTGCTGATGCTGGGAATCACGATCGTCGCGCTCTTCCTGACCGATCCGGTCCTGGCGATCGTCGGCGGTGTCGTCATTCCGTTGGTGTTCATGGTCAACATCGCCTACTCGCGGGTGATGTCCCCGCGGATCAGCCGAGCCCAGCAACTGCGTGCCGAAGTCAGCGAGATCGCGCACGAGAGCTTCGACGCAGCACTGGTGGTGAAGACCCTCGGTCGTGAACAACGTGAGATCGACAGGTTCGCCGAGCGCACTGCCACGCTGCGGGACTGCCTGATCTCCGTCGGACGAGTCCGGGGACTGTTCGATCCGATCATGGAGTCGCTGCCTACCCTGGCCACCCTGGCCGTGTTGACCCTGGGGGTCGGCAGGGTCGCCTCGGGGGACACCGCAACCGAGGACCTGGTCTTCATCGCCTACCTGTTCACCGTCCTCGCGCTTCCGATCCGAGCCCTGGGCTGGGTGCTCGGTGAACTACCGCGCGCCGTCGCCGGCAACGACCGGGTGACCGACGTGCTCACGGCGACCGGGGAGACGTCATACGGCGCTCAGGACCTGTCCGGTGCGGCGGGTCCGGCCCGGCTCAGTGCCGACAACGTCTTCTTCTCCTACGCCGGGGGGCCAGGGCCGACCTTGGAGCGGATCACGCTGGACGTTCCAGCGGGCCGTTCGATAGCCATCGTCGGACCTACCGGTTCGGGTAAGTCAACCCTGGCCAACGTGCTGGTGCGCCTGGTCGATCCGGACAGCGGACAGGTGCTGGTCGACGGCATCGACGTACGTGCACTGCGCCAGGGCGCGCTGACCGACGATGCGGCCCTGGTCACCCAATCCACGTTCCTGTTCGACGACACGGTTGTCGGCAACGTCACTCTCGGCGTCGACTATGAAGCGGAAAGAGTTTGGGACGCATTACGATTGGCGGCCGCTGACAACTTCGTCGCGGCGCTGCCGGACGGGGCGGACACCGAAGTCGGCGAGCGAGGCGCCACCCTTTCCGGCGGGCAACGGCAGCGGATCGCCTTGGCCCGCGCGCTTGTCCGACGCCCTCGGCTGCTCGTCATGGACGATTCCACGAGCAGCGTCGACCCGACCGTCGAGGCGAGAATTCTGTCCGGACTGCGAATTGCGGGCTGGCCGGCGACTGTGGTGGTGATCGCCTACCGCAAGGCGACCATCACCCTGGCTGACGAAGTGGTCTTTCTCGCCGACGGCCAGATCGTGGCTCGCGGCAGTCACGAGCAGTTGCAGGACACCGTGCCTGGATACGCAGCGCTGGTCCAGGCCTACGAGACGGTGGGTGTCTGACGTGCCACGGGCCATGTCGCCCGACGACGCACTCTTCGCCGCGGAGGAGTCATGAGCACCGAGGAGGGCGACGAACTCGCCGAAGCCGGCCTGCTGACCACAGCGGCACAGCACCGCGACGACGGGGCGATCAAGACCCTGGTCCGGGGCGCCCGCATGTTGCCCGAATTGCGTCGTGGCTTGCCGGTCACGGTCGGTCTGGCCCTGCTGGCGACCAGCGGGCGGGTCGTGGTGCCGGTCGCGATCCAGCAGTCCATCGACCGCGGCCTGACCACCCCAGGCGGGGCCGACTCCGGCTTCGTGCGGACCGCCGTCCTGATCTGTCTCGGTGTCGTCGTGCTCACCGGGATCGCGGCCTACTTCCTCAACTATCGCGTGTTCCGAACGACCGAGGGCGCATTGGCGACCCTGCGGGTGCGTGCCTTCGGCCACGTCCACAACCTCTCGATGCTGCACCAGCAGACCCAACGCCGAGGCACGCTCGTCTCCCGGGTGACCAGCGACGTCGACCAGATGTCGGTGTTCATGCAATGGGGCGGGATCCTCGGTGTGGTCAGCCTCGGCCAGATCGTGATCGCGACCGTCGTGATGGCCGTCTATTCCTGGCAGTTGACCCTGCTGGTCTATGTCTGCTTCTTTCCGCTGGCCCTGGCCGTGCGGTTCTTCCAACGCCGGTTGTCGGTGGCCTACGGAACGGTCCGGCAGCGCGTCGGTGAGATGCTGGGCGCGGTCAGCGAGTCAGTCGTCGGAGCGGTGACCGTCCGCGCCTACGGCGTCGGTGACCGTACGGCGACCCGCGTGGACAAGGCGATCGATGCCCATTACCGATCGGCGGTGAAGGCGCAGACACTGGTGGCCGGCTTCTTCTCCGCCGTCGAGTTCGCCGCTGCGGTGGCCACCGCCGGGGTGGTCGTCCTCGGTGTCATGTTGGGCGTGTCCGGAGACCTGAGCGCCGGAACGGTGGTCGCCTTCTTGTTCCTCGTCACTCTGTTCCTGACCCCGTTGGCCACGGCCAGCGAGGTCCTCAACGAGGCCCAGAACGCGTTGGCCAGCTTCCGTCGGGTGCTCGACATCCTCGACACCGAGCCCGACGTCGCAGATCCGGCGCACGGTGTCGACCTGCCGGCCGGCTCGCTGTCCGTGGATTTCGACCACGTCCACTTCGCCTACGGCGACGGCCCGGAAGTGCTGACCGATGTCCATCTCGACATCGAGCCGGGCCGGCGGGTCGCCGTGGTCGGACAGACCGGTTCCGGGAAGACCACCATCGCCAAGCTGCTCACCCGGCTGATGGATCCGAAGTCGGGCAGTGTCCGGGTCGGTGGGGTCGCGTTGGATGCCGTGCGGTTCGCCTCGCTGCGCGACCGCGTGGTCATGGTTCCGCAGGACGGGTTCCTGTTCGACGCGACGATTGCCGACAACGTCCGGTACGGGCGTCCTGACCGGACCGATGCGCAGACCGAGCAGGCCTTCGTCGACCTGGGGTTGGCGGATTGGCTGGCCGGTATGCCCCGCGGCGTCTCGACCCGTGTCGGGCAGCGCGGGGAATCCCTGTCGGTGGGTGAGCGGCAGTTGGTCGCGATCGCCCGCGCCTATGTCGCCGACCCCGATCTGCTGGTGCTCGACGAGGCGACCTCGGCGGTGGATCCGGCCACCGAACGACGATTGACCACGGCGTTGGACACCCTGACCCGTGGCCGGACGACCGTGACGATCGCGCACCGCCTGTCCTCGGCGGAGCGTGCTGACGAGGTGATCGTCGTCGACGGCGGTCGGATTGCCCAGCGAGGTCACCATGCAGCCCTCGTCGGAGTGGATGGTCCGTACGCCGCATTGCACGCGTCCTGGCGGCGTACGGCCGGTCGCGACGCCGATCCGGAACCACGGCTCCGCGAGAGGCGTCTGAACGTCGGGAGCCCCTAGGCTCGTCCGGCGATCAGCGAGTCACCAACCTGGATGCGGCCGCTCCGGTCAGTCGGCAGGAGAGGATCTACAGTGCGCCACGATGGCCGCGTGAGAGGGAAACAGTGAGTCAGACCGACGAGAACGACAGCAACCCGAACCACACCGTGCCCAGCCACCCCGAGGCCAACGCCACAGGCCAGTATTCAGCCACAGGCCGCCCCACGGGGTCGGAGGACTTCGGGTCGCCCTACAGCGGACCCCCACACACCCAGGCCTTTGTGACGCAGCCGGGGCAGGCAACCGGTTACGGATACGGCGAACCGACCGGATACGCGGGGCCCTCCGGCTACCAGGCTCCCGGCTACGGTCAGGGCATTCCACCGCCCGGCTATTCCCCGGGCCCCGGCCACGCGCCCAACCCGGGAATTCAAGCGCCCTACGGCTATCCGCAGTACGGCTACACCATGCAGCGAGGGCCCGTCCGGCCCGGGGGTGCGACTGCCTCGGCGGTGCTGATGTTCATCCAGGCCGCCGTGGTCCTGATCTCGACGTTCTACGTCCTGTTCTTCGCGAGCCTGGCCGGCGGTGCCAGCGCCGCTGGAGTGTCGGAGGCCGATTCGTATGAGACCGAGTTCACGATTATCGGCATCCTGCAGCTCGTCTCGGTCGGCCTGCTGATCTTCGGCGGCGTGCAGTTGCTCAGCGGGAGCGGCAACGGACGCGTGCTCGCTATCGTGGCCTGCGGGGTCCAGTTGGCCTTCGTCGTGTACTGGATGATCCGGATCGGCTCGCTCCCGGAGTTCGACATCGACGGCTCGACGTTCTTCTTCGTGGTACCGCTGATGTACGCGGTCCTTCCGCTCGTGGCGCTGCCGCTGGCCCTGGGTAGACCGGTGAGTGAGTACATCGCCGCCAAGCAGATGGGCCGCGCGGCCGCGTCCTGACAGGGGCAACAATGGTGGCCGTGACCCAGGCACTCGACCCGAGGATCGCCGATCGACTGCGTGCCGACGATCGCGGACTCTTGCCTGTGGTCGTGCAGAGCGTCGAGTCCGGCGAGGTGCTCATGTTGGCCTGGATGGACGGCGAAGCGCTGAACCGGACCCTGCGCAGCGGCCGGGCTACCTACTGGTCACGCAGCCGAAGCGAGTATTGGGTCAAAGGTGAGACCTCGGGCAACACGCAGAAGGTCTGCCAGGTCCTGCTCGACTGTGATGGCGACACCATCCTGTTGCGGGTGGAGCAGACCGGACCCGCCTGCCACACCGGCGCGCCGACCTGCTTCGGCACCGAATTGACGGTCGAGCCGGGTGCAGCTGGCTCCTCGGAACTGCAATGACCCGCCACACCGGACCGGACCGCGCTGAGGTGCTGGCCCGGCTGTCCACCGAGCCGGTCGTTCCGGTCACCCGCCGACTGCTGGCCGATGGTGAGACCCCGGTCGGCCTGTACCGGAAACTGGCCGGCGGTCCGGGTACCTTTCTGCTCGAGTCCGCCGAGCCCGGTCGCTCGTGGTCTCGGTACTCCTTCGTCGGCGTACGTTGCCCGGCGACCTTGACCGAGCGGGACGGCCGTACCGAGTGGATCGGCAATCCGTTGATCGCCGACCTGCCGCAGGATCCGCTGGCCGCACTCGGGGCCACGATCGCAGCGTTGCGTTCACCGCGGGACCCGGGTTTGCCGCCGTTGACCGGCGGCCTGGTGGGCTACCTGGGCTACGACACGGTACGGCGTCTCGAGCGACTGCCGGCCACCAATCCCGACGAGCTGCAACTGCCCGAGCTGGCGTTCCTGGTCGCCTCGGACCTCGCCGTGCTCGATCACGTCCAGGGCTCGGTCCTGCTGGTGGCGAACGTCTTTGCCGTGACTGACGACCATGTTGTTGCCTATGAGCAGGCCATCGCCCGGCTGGATGAGATGACCGTTGCGCTGACCAGGCCGGCGCAGCATCCGGTCAACACGATCGGGATCGTGGCCCCACAGTTCAACTCGCGTACCCAGACCGGGGACTACGCGAAGTCCGTCGAAGTGGCCAAGGACCACATTCGGGCCGGCGACATCTTCCAGGTCGTGCTGTCTCAGCGGTTCGAGGTGGCGACCTCGGCCAGCGCCCTGGACATCTACCGGGTGATGCGCACAACGAATCCGAGCCCGTACATGTACCTCCTCCGCTTCGAGGACGGGGTGGATGTGATCGGTTCATCGCCCGAGGCGTTGGTGACGGTCAAGGACCGGACCGCCGTCATTCGGCCGATTGCCGGGACCCGTCCGCGTGCCGAGGATCCCGAGGAGGACCAGCGCTTGGCCGCCGAACTTCTCGGCGATGCCAAGGAGCGAGCCGAACATCTCATGTTGGTCGATCTCGCCCGCAACGACCTGGGTCGGATCTGCCGGCCGGGGTCGGTCGACGTGGTGGAGTTCATGAGCGTGGCCCGCTACAGCCACGTGATGCACCTGGAGTCCACGGTCTCGGCGACGTTGGCCACCGACATCGCGCCCTTCGACGTACTGCGTGCCGCTTTCCCGGCCGGGACACTGTCCGGTGCCCCGAAGCCTCGGGCGATGGAGCTGATCGAGGAGCTCGAGCCCGCCCGACGAGGTATCTACGGCGGAGCGGTCGGCTACCTCGACTTCGCCGACGACATCGACGTCGCCATCGCGATCCGTACGGCTGTGCTGCGCAACGGTATGGCCTACGTCCAGGCCGGCGCCGGAATCGTCGCGGACAGCGATCCGGTCGCGGAGGAGGTAGAGACCCGGCACAAGGCGCAGGTCGTGCTTTCAGCGATCGCCACGGCCGAGAGCATGCGAGGAGTCACATGACCGACAACCCGTCAACGGCCGGGTCGGACCGGCGCGGCCTGCTCCTGGCAGTGGCTGGTTGCGTGGTGGCCGCCACAGTGCTGCTCCTCGCTTCCGAGCAAGAATGGTTACGGCTCTCGCTTCCAGCGCAGCCACCGCTGCCTGGTGAGAGCCAGAAGTTGACCGGCCGGGAAGTGGTGGACTCGCTGGTGCCGGTCGGCATCGTGGTCGGCGCCGCCGGATTGGCGCTGATCGCCGCCCGTCGCATCGGACGCCTTGTCGTGGCCGTCGTTCTGGTCGTAGCGGGCCTCCTGCTGATGGCCTTGATCGGGTTCTTCCTCTACGACGATGGATCCAGTGTCGCCTACAGCTGGGCGCAGGCCTATGCGGAGGTGGGGGAGTCGGCGTTCCCGGCTCGCGAGGTGTCGGTGATGCCCGCGGTGGTCGCACTGCTCGCGGGCGGGATCCCCGTCGCAGTCGGCTGCTTCACACTCGCGCGTGGCAGGTGGTGGCCGGTGATGGGCGTTCGGTTCGAACGCCGTACTCCTCTCGATGCTTCGGGGGAAGCTGCGGGGCCATCGAGATCCGGCACCGCGGAGCAAAGCGATCCGCATCCGGCAGCCAGCGAGGCAGCCATGTGGGCTGCTCTGGAACGCGGTGAGGATCCGACCATATCGCCGGCCCAAGCGGGTACGACGGCGGCTCCCGCAGCCACCCGCGACCAGCCGGGTCCGCGTCCCTAGTTAC
>Ga0136616_10000103_pt1 | contig 32245 bp, 32 predicted proteins | sample AntDrymUQ2992106_2_FD_106648 | JGI IMG/M metagenome (GOLD analysis project Ga0136616, IMG submission 106648) | Polar desert sand microbial communities from Dry Valleys, Antarctica - metaG UQ299 (21.06) | ecosystem: Environmental > Terrestrial > Soil > Desert | place: Antarctica: Dry Valley... | reverse complement strand
CCGGCAGCCAGCAGCGCGTCGGCGAGGCGGGACTGGCCGGCACCGACGTCGATCACTGGACCAGCGTGCTCACTAGCTGCGGTGAGCAGCCGCAACGACACCGCGGGCTGCTCCTCATACCAGCTCATCAACTCCGCTGGTTTCGTGGCGTAGGCGTCGTCCCAGTGCCGCGCACTGTCCATGCCTGCCAGTCTGCCGGATTACGGGGCCCCTTCTGGTCAGCCCTTGACCGACCTTCTCTGTGCGGTCTAACTTACCGTTCGTGGGGACTTACCGATTTGCTGATTCGTGGGATGCCTTGGGGCACCGCACCAGGCGCGCCATCGTCGAGTGCTTGGCCGAGCGGCCACGGGCGGTGGGCGAGCTTGCCGACGAGTTGCCAGTCAGCCGGCCGGCGGTATCGCAGCACCTGAAGGTGCTCAAGGAAGCGGGGCTGGTCACCGACCGCGTAGCGGGCACGCGCCGGATCTATCGGCTCAACCCAACGGGCGTGGCCGCGTTGCGCGATCAACTTGACACATTCTGGGACCGAGCGTTGGCCGGTTACCAGGACGTCGCCGAACAACACGACGTCGTCGAACATCGACGGTGCTCGCGAATGGCGCGTCCCGCGTCAGGTGATGGCGACCGGTGTTTAGTGCTGGAGGAAGAAGCGCACCATCGCGGCCGAGGCGTCGGGGCCGAGCTGGTCGGTGTAGGACCCCAGCGGGTTGCCGCCGGACCAGGCGTGCGCGCCGCCGTGAACGGTCCACTGCTCGGCTACGACTCTGCCGTCGGCGCCGCGGTGCACGCTGCGGCTGTAGGGATGGCCGCCGGTGGTTCCGCTGTGCGTCGTCGTCGTCTCCCGCAAGGCCGTACCGCCGCCGGTGGCCGCGCCCGCCACTGTGACGAGGGAGGCGATGATCCTGTCGGCGTTGACGGGCGCGACGGTGGTGTCGCGGTCGCCGTGGAAGACGATCAGCGGCACCTCGCCGGCGGAGCTCGGCGCGCCGCCGTTGCGCATTGCGGTGTACGCCGAGGGGACGTCGTGCGCGGCCCGGTACGCGAGCCCGCTGTGCACGCCGGCGGCGGCGTACAGGTCCGGATAGGTCGAGGCCATGACGGCGGCCATCGCACCCCCGGCGGACAGCCCCGCGACGAACACCCGCGTCGGGTCAACGGCGTACGCCCCCATGACCTGGCGGGTGATTCCCGCGATGATGGCCGGCTCGCCAGCGTCCCGCCGCTGATCGCCGGGCCGGAACCAGTTCCAGTAGCGGCCGTTGTTCGCCGCCCGCGACTGCTCCGGATAGGCGACGAGGAACGTGTGCTGCTCGGCGAGATCGTTCATCCGCGTACCGGCGGCGAAGTCAGTGGCATCCTGCGTGCCGCCGTGGAGCATGACGACGAGCGGCACCGGCTCGTCGGCGTAACCCGTGGGGATGTAGAGGTCATACGTCCGCGACCCGGCCGCGTCGGTGTGGCGGAGATGGCGGATCTCACCGCCCGGCGCGCTGACCGCGGCCACCGCGCCAGCGCTGGCGCCGGAGGACCGCAGCAGGTTCCTGCCCAGCAGCCCAGCGGGCAGCCGGGTATGCGGCCGGCCGAGCACGCCGCCGGCCCGAGGAAAGCGACTGGCGTCGACATCTCGGTCGCGACGAACGATTCCGCTCTGCGCCGGCTGTGCCGCCGCCGCGGTGGGCGACGCGCCGAGATTTCGCTGCAGCAGGGCACTCGCCTCCGCCAGCCGGCCCTCGCGGGTGAGCCGTAGCGCCTCGGCCATGTGGGCGTGTCTGTGCTCAGTCATGCTCGGGTCCTCCCCGTTGTTGTTGTGACCCCCGGCGCCGACCCGTGTCGAGACGTGCCGCTGCTCTCCCCTTCTGATCACACCGTTCTTGGTGCCAGGGCTGCCTTGACCTCCCGCGGCGCCCGAAAGGCCCCGAGGACCTCCACGGACGCGATCGTTGCCAGCGCCAGCGCGGGGGAGACGTCGTCAGCCAGCGTCGCGAGCCCCAGCACGCGGAGTTCCACCATGCCACCCGTAGCGCGGAGCTCCTCGAGCTCGCGGCGGCCGTAGTGCTGGGTGCCGAGGGTGAGCGTGCGGCGTGCGACGGTCTGGTCCACAACACCGGACCGCGTCTCGAGCTGGCGACGGATCGCCGTACGGATGAAGTCCGTGCGGTTGGCGTAGAAACCTTCGTCCACGAGCAGGTCGATCTGACCAAGATCGACGAGTCCGACATTGATCGTGATCTTCTCGCTCTTGTCGACCTCGGCCATGCCACCTCCCGTGCACCAGCCAGGCTCTGCGGGACCATCCTGACACCATCCCATGGGATGGTCAAACGCTGTCCGCTGCCGACGCCCGGCTAGTCTGCGGGGACTGACCCTCGTCTCGAGCAAGGAGCATCTGGTGGCCTCCCGACTCAACCCGTACATCAGCTTCACCGGCAACGCGCGGCAAGCCATGGAGTTCTACCGGAGCGTGTTCGGCGGCACCTTGTCGCTGAACACCTTCGGTGAATTCGGCGCGCAGGACTCCCCGGACGCCGACAAGATCATGCACGGCATGCTCGAGACCGACAGCGGATTCACGCTGATGGGCGCCGACAGCCCGGCGGGGACAGAACTCAACCCCGGAGACAACGTCGCAGTGAGCCTGAGCGGGGACGACAACGACGAGCTGCGCGGCTACTGGGAGAAGCTGTCCGACGGCGGCAATGTGTCGGTCCCCCTTGAGAAGCAGATGTGGGGCGATGAGTTCGGCATGTGCGTGGACCAGTTCGGCATCGGGTGGCTGGTCAACATCGGCCAGCCGCAGGCCTGATCCGCCAAGCGCCAGCGGGCTTGGTGAGCGCCATGGAGCGCATGTCCACGGACGTCAGCGAGAGCCCCTAGACGAGGGCAGCCAGCTCCACGGTGACGGACTCCTCGGTCGACTCCTCGAGCACGAGGTCGCTGACGACACCGGCGACGACGAGGTCCGCGCGGGCGGCCTCGACCGTGGCCAGTCGGCCCGCGTCACCGGTCACGGTCAGCCGGCTCACCTCCGCCCGCAGCGACACCTGCCGGCTGGACTTGGCCTTGCGCACCTCCGCCAGTACGGCGCTCACGGTGTCGAGAACGTCGGGACCGGCCGGTCCCGCGGCAGCCCGCAACGGTGCGCTCGTCGGCCACTCGGCCCGGTGCACGGAGCCTGACCGCCACCATGACCAGACCTCCTCCGTGACGAACGGCAGGAGCGGCGCGAACAGCCGCAGGAACGTCTCCAACGCGAACGACAGCGCGGCGCGTGCTGACTCCGACTCCGGCCCCTGCCCGTACGCACGACCCTTGACCAGCTCCAGGTAGTCGTCACAGAAGTGCCAGAAGAACTTCTCGCTGTACTCCAGCGCCCGGTGGTACTGGTAGTCCTCGAACGCTGCGGTGGCCGCGTCAACGACGTCGGCGAGCACGCCCAGCATCGAACGGTCGACCCCAACCATCACAGCCTCGGACAGCGGCGCGCCGGACGTGCCGGCCAGGCCCAGGACGAAGCGCGAGGCGTTGAGCACCTTGTTCGCCAACCGCCGGCCAACCTTCATCTGGCCGGTGTCGACGGCGGTGTCGGTGCCGGGGGCCCCTGAGCAGGCCCAGTAGCGAAGGCCGTCGGCGCCGAACTCCTCCTGCAGTTGCAGCGGCTCGATGATGTTGCCCTTGGACTTCGCCATCTTCTTGCGATCGGGGTCGAGGATCCAGCCGTTGATGCTGGTGTTGGCCCAGGGCAGCTCCTCGTGCTCCAGGTGCGCCCGCAGCAATGTGGCGAACAGCCACGTCCGGATGATCTCGGGGCCCTGCGGCCGCAGATCCATCGGGAAGGTGCGCGCGAACAGGTCGGGATCCTCCTCCCAGCCGCAGACGATCTGCGGGCTGAGTGAGGACGTCGCCCAGGTGTCCATGATGTCGAGGTCGCCGACGAAACCGCCCGGCTGGCCCCGCTGCGCCTCCTCGTAACCCGGCGGCGGTTCGCCCTGCGGATCCACCGGCAGCGCGGCCTCGTCGCTGAGCATCGGCTTGTCCCAGACCGGCTCGCCGTCTGAGTCGACCGGATACCAGACCGGGAAGGGGACGCCGAAGAAGCGCTGCCGGCTGATCAGCCAGTCGCTGTTGAGCCCGCCTACCCAGTGCTCGTAGCGGACCCGCATGTGGCCGGGATGCCATACGAGCGCGCGGCCGCGTTCCAGGAGCCCGTCGCGCAGGCTCGCGTCACGGGCGCCGTTGCGGACGTACCACTGCCGGCTGGTGACGATCTCCAGCGGCCGGTCGCCCTTCTCGTAGAACTTGACCGGATGCCGGATCGCCCGCGGCTCGCCGACCATGCCGCCGTCGTCCCTGAGCAGGTCGACGATGCGGGCCCGGGCCTGCTTGGCGGTCTTGCCGGCCAGTTCACCCCAGGCCGTCGCGCCCGATGCGATCAACCAGGGCGGCACGTCGGGCTGGAACCGGCCGTCCCGGCGTACGACGGAACGCAGCTCCAGGCCGAGTTCACGCCACCAGATGACATCGGTGGTGTCCCCGAACGTGCAGACCATGGCGATTCCGGTGCCCCTGTCCGGTTGCGCAAGCGGGTGCGCGACCACGGGCACAGTCACCTCGAACACCGGCGTGGTGACTTCGGTGCCGAAGAGCGGCTTGTACCGAGGGTCGTCGGGGTGCGCGACGAGGGCGACACACGCCGGCAGCAGCTCCGGCCGGGTCGTCTCGATCTCTACTTGGCTGCCATCCGACCGGGCGAAGAGGAGCCGGTGCGAGGTGGCGTCGACCTCTCGATCCTCCAGCTCTGCCTGCGCCACCGCGGTGCGGAAGTCGATGTCCCAGAGCGTCGGGGCCTCGGCGGCGTAGGCCTCGCCTCGATGGACGTTGCGGAGAAAAGCGCGCTGCGCCACCCGCCGGCAGTGGTCGTCGATGGTGGCGTACGTGAGCGTCCAGTCCACTGACAACCCGACTCGCCGCCAGACGTGCTCGAACGCCTTTTCGTCGACGAGGGTGAGTTCGTGGCACAGCTCGACGAAGTTACGCCGGGAGACGGGCAGCTGCGGCTTACCCTTGGTCGGTTCCGGCAGGGTCAGCTCAGGGTCGTAGGCAACCGTCGGGTCGCAGCGCACGCCGTAGTGGTTCTGCACCCGGCGCTCGGTGGGCAGCCCGTTGTCGTCCCACCCCATCGGGTAGAACACCTCGCGCCCACGCATCCGCTGGAACCGGGCGAGGGCATCTACCTGGACGTAGCCGAACACCGATCCGATGTGCAGCTGCCCGCTGACGGTCGGCGGCGGGGTGTCGATGGAGTAGATCTCGCCGCGATCCTTGGACCTGTCGAACCGGTAGGTCCGCTCCCGCTCCCACGCGGAGTCCCACTTGTCCTCCAGATCGACAAGCGAGGGTTTCTCGGGCAGACCAACCATGTATCCGAGGTTAGCCGAGGCTGCGCGGTGGCCGGCCGTACGCCGACGGCTGGGCCCCCGTCATGTCCGGAGGAGTCGGAGATGCGCAGCCAGCAGCCGCTTCCCTGGGCGGGCGCTGACCGGTCTTGGGCGCGACACCGCAGTCCCCTGCAGCGATGCATACGTCGGTGAGACCACCTGAGGTGAGATCACAACGCGATTCGAGGAGTCGATGCCGAGCCGATGCAGGTCGAACAGCGTGTGCAGGTCAGATCGCAGCAGCAACCCGTTCTCCAGGCTGTTCGTGTGTATACCGCGGTAGGGCGAAATGTGTGCGGCCTCCAGGACCTCGGCAGCGGTCTCGCCGGAGATGGCACAACGATGGCCGTAAGCCTTCAACAGCCCGTCGCGGAAGCCCTTCTGCCCTTGCCGCCGCACGATGTCAGCCAAGACCCATCGACGCGCATCCTCTTCGGATGCCGGGCCCTCAGGATCATCTCGGCGAGTGAGCCTGCTATCCCGCGCGCGTAGCCACTGGTCCAGGACGGCCTGTGTCTGCCGGTTAGCGCGACAGACGTTCTGGGGCACTTGCCCGAAACTTGCTCGCGGAATCGGGTTTCGCTCCAGCGCTCTGCTTGCGGCGATGTCCCACTTGAGATCTACGGACCCGTAGTCGCCGGCGTCGGCATACGTTTGTGTCGAGCGGGCCAATGGTAGATGTACTGCCGACCGGCCGCATACAACCACACTGCGTCGTCTGGACGCATGATGTTGAAACCACTGGACAGGCCCCAGTCGTCGATCCTGTCAGGGTGGCGTTGCAGCCCATCCCACACGTTCTCCGGTGACACCGGCAGCCAGTCCCCGGAGTCCAGGTCCTCCAAGTGATATCGAGCTGTGGGTCCGTCGTTCGTGGGGTAGAGCCAGTGGGTGGGTGGATCAGCCATCACTTCTCCCGTTGAAGGTAGGAGTTCACTGCCGAGACGAATCTGTCGAGGTTCGTGAGGTTTGCGAGCCGGGCGAGAACGATGCGATCGTCCACATCGACGTACTCATAGACGAGGACGTTGCGAAAGCCGACCGCCTTGCGCATGGACTCTGCCAAGTCGGAGGCGAGTACGTCGCTTCGCGCGAGCAGCCCCATCGCTGCGCCGTTGTCGGCCGGAGGACCCCAGCCCTCGGACGAGCAGAAGTGCTGGGCAACGTCGACGCACGCCTCGATGGTCGTGACGAAGGTGTACTTGATCCCCGGTAGCCACATGGAATCGGCTCGCCGTGATGGCTCGGCGCCGGCCACGCGCCGTAGTGTGGCGAGCCCCTCGGTGACGGATCTCCGCAGCCGATAGACCCGGACCTCATCGACCACGGCTCAACGCCTCGACGAACTCCCGGTGGGCGCGCAGCATCCGCGGCCGCTCGTCGAAGTAGATCTTGCGAGTGGTGGCCACCCATCGGACCCGGGCCGGTGGGTCGTCGTCGTAGAGCAGCTGGCCGTCCACCGCGATGCGGCCGGCCAGCTCGAGCGGAGCGCCGTTCAGCACGACCAGATCCACGTCGGCCGGGAGGTCCACCTCGAAGGATGCGGGCGCAGCACCATCCCACCAGGCCGCGACATCGATGTCCGAGTCCGGCCTTGCCCGGCCGTTCACTCGGCTGCCGTGCAGCAGGGCGAACCGGGCTCCGGCCGCGCGCAGCACCGCTGTGATCTCCCGCTGCTGCGAGTCGTCCAGCTCCACACCAGTCAGTCTCGCAGCCAGCGCGAGCATTCCGACGTCACTTGGATGCGGGTTTCCCCGGCGGCGATCATGTTCGCCCACGATGTCGGCATCTGGCGCCACGCCTGCTCGTCGGCGACATCCCTTTGGGTTCTGCCGCGCGGTGATCAACTCGGGTTTGTGGTCGTTGCCGAGCGCCAAGAGGCGGCCACAACCCCGAGTTGATCATGAATAGATCAGAGCGCGGCGAGCTCGGAGGTCAGGTCGGCCAGCCCGATGGAGCCCATCGACAGTGCGGCCATGTGCCAGCGCTTGAGGTCGAAGTTCGCCCCCTGCCGCCGCTCCGCCTGCGCTCGACCGGCGAGCCAGGCGCGCTCCCCCAGCTTGTAACTGATCGCCTGTCCGGGGATCCCGAGGTAGCGAACCAGCTCGCTGTCACAGAAGGCCACGTCCCGGCCCGTGTTGGCGCCGAAGAACTCCCGCCCGAGTTCCGGCGTCCACCGCTCGCCTGGGTGGAACGGTTGGTCGCGCGGAATCTCCAGCTCCAGGTGCATACCGATGTCGATGATCACTCGCACTGCACGAATCTGCTGCGCATCCAGGTAGCCCATCCGATGCCCGCGGCCGGTCAGGAACCCGAGTTCGTCCATCAGCCGCTCGGCGTACAGGGCCCAGCCCTCGGTGTCCGCGCTGGTGCTGCCGATGCTCGTCTGGTACGTCGACAGCTGCGGCGCGACGTGGACCCACTGGGCCAGCTGCAGGTGATGCCCAGGGACGCCCTCGTGGTACCAGGTGCTGACCAGGTCCCAGAGCGGGAAGCGCTCCCGGCCCAGCGTCGGCAGCCACGTCCGCCCGGGACGGGAGAAGTCCATTGCCGGCCGGGTGTAGTACGGCGCCGCGGCGCTGCCGGCCGGTGCGATCATCGCCTCGACCCGGCGGATCGGCTCCGCGAGGTCGAAGTGCGTCCCGTCGAGGGTGGTGATCGCGTCGTCCATCATCTGCTGCAGCCGCTGCCGGATCTCCTCGACGCCCTCGACGGCGTCCCCCTCAGCGTCCAGCCACCGCATCGCCTCGGCCGGCGTGGAGCCTGGTAGGGCTCGCTCCGCCTCCGCTCGCATCTCGCCGTCGATCCGGGCGAACTCGCCCCACGCCCAGCTGTACGCCTCGTCCAGATCGAGGTCAGCGCCGGTGAACTGCATGGCCCAGCGGGCGTAGCGCTCGGCACCGACCGCATCCGGAGTGCCCTCGGCGGCCGGGCGGTACGTTTCGCGGAGAAAGTCCCGGGTCGCGACAACAGCCTCGGTCGCCACCTGCGCGGCCGACTCGAGGGCCTTGCGCTGACTGTCCGGCCCGGCGGCGACGAACGAGCCGAACCAGGAACCGGCTGGACCCTTCCCCAGCCACTCGTCGAGTTGGCCGGCCAGAGCGTCGACCTGCCGCGGGGCGGCGTACTGGCCACGGGCGGCGCCACCGGCCAGCGCAGCGCAGTATCCGTCGTAGGCAGCAGGAATGTTCACCATCCGGCGGGCGATGACCGCCCAGTCCTCGTCCGTCGCCGACGGCATCAACATGAAGACCTGCCGGACGGTGTGGACCGGCGTGAACGTGTTGTTGACGGCCCGCAGATTCTCACCGGCCGCACTCAACGCCAGGCCGGAGTTGAGCCGGTTACGCAGCAGCCGCGCACAGCGCCGCTCCAGGGGGTCTTCTGACTCTGGCAGCGCGTCGAGCTCGGCGAGAGTGGACCGGGCCAGATCATCGGTCGCGGCGATCCCGTCCGGTGACAGGTCAGGAAGCCGGTCGTCGTGCGGTCGGACACCCAATGCGGTGCCGAGCAGGGGATTGAGATCAGCCAGGGCGTCCACATACCGGTCGGCGAGCTGGCGGGCGGTACGAGCAGTCATGAACCCATCATTGCCGGAACACCTTGACGCTCGTCGACCGGTCGCGCAGGCTCCATCGCAAACAACGGGGTGCACTGGGCGCCCCCTCCCTGGATGGAAGGGGACCGTCGTGCAGATTCCGGCCGCGTTCGAGTACGCCCGCGCGGAGAGTCTCGACCACGCCCTGCAACTCCTGGCCGAGCATGGGGAGGAGGCGCGGGTCATCGCCGGCGGGCACAGCCTGCTGCCCATGATGAAGCTTCGGCTGGCCAACCCGGAGTGGCTGATCGACATCAACGACCTGGCCGACCTCGACTACATCACCGAGGAGGGCGACACCCTCCGGATCGGCGCCCTGACCCGGCACGTGAGCCTGCTGGAGTCCGACGCCGTGGCCGGGCTCTTCCCGCTCGTGCGGGACGCCGAGAAGACGATCGCCGACCCGCTGGTACGCAACCGCGGGACCATCGGGGGCTCGCTGTGCCAGGCCGACCCGGCCGAGGACCTGTCGACGGTCTGCCACGTCCTACGCACCGAGCTGGTGATCCGTGGCCCGAACGGCGAGCGCACGGTTCCGATGAGGGAGCTGCATCGCGGTCCGTACGAGACCAGCGTGGAGCAGAACGAGATTCTCACCGAGATCCGCTGGCCGATCCGACCGCGTTCATCCAGTGCGTACACAAAGGTCGAGCGGCGGGTCGGCGACTGGGCCACGACCGCCGCGGGCGCCTGCCTCACGATGGGTGACGCCGGGCAGATCGAGGACGTGGTCATCGGCCTGACCGCCGTCGGGCTGGACGGCGGAACCGCCACCCGCGCCGAGGATGCCATCCGCGGTCAGCAGCCAGGTGAGGAGCTGTACGCCGAGGCCGGGCGGTTGGCTGCCGAGGACTGCAACCCGGTTGGTGACCAGCGAGGCACGGAAGCCTACAAGCGACACCTGGCCGACGAGCTGACCCAGCGGGTCCTGCGCAAGGCCGTAGAACGTGTCAATTCCACCACCGCAGCAAGGAGCTGACCCGTGAAGATCACGATGACCGTCAACGGCGATTCGGTGACAAGTGAGGCCGAGCCCCGGGTCCTGCTCGTGCACTTCCTGCGGGACGTGCTCGGCTTGACCGGCACCCACTGGGGCTGCGACACCAGCAACTGCGGCCTGTGCGCGGTGCTGATGGACGGCGTACCGGTGAAGTCCTGCACCGTGCTGGCCGCGATGGCCTCCGGCCACGAGATCCGCACCGTGGAGGGGCTGGCTACCGGCGGCACGCTCGACCCGGTGCAGCAGGGCTTCATGGAGGAGCACGGCCTGCAGTGCGGATTCTGTACGCCGGGCATGATGCTCACCGCCCGCGCCCTGCTCGACAAGAACCCCGACCCTGACGAGGACACGATCCGGGAAGCCATCTCGGGCCAGATCTGCCGCTGCACCGGCTACGCCACGATCGTCCGATCCATCAAGTGGGCCGCCGCTCATCCGGCCGGTTCGTCCCAGGCAGAGACCCCTGCCGAGACCCCAGCCGAGGAAACCGCGGAGGTTCCTGCATGACCGCCATAGAAGAGCGCCCCGCCAATCCGGCGGCAGCCGCGGAGAACCGGCCGATCGGGTTCGGGCGACTGCAGCGCAAGGAGGATCCGCGCTTCATCCGCGGCAAGGGCCACTACCTCGACGACGTCGTCCTGCCCGGGATGCTGCACGGCGCCATGCTGCGCTCGCCGTACGCCCACGCCAAGCTGATCTCGATCGACACGTCGGCAGCGCTGGCGCACCCCGGCGTACACGCGGTCATCACCGGCAAGGACCTCGAAGGACTGAACCTGGCCTGGGCGCCGACGCTGTCCGCCGACGTGATGGCGATCCTGGCGACAGACAAGGTGCGGTTCCAGGGCCAGGAGGTCGCCTTTGTGGTCGCCGACGACCGGTACTCCGCCCGCGACGCCCTGGAGCTGATCGACGTCGAGTACGAGGCGCTGCCGCCGGTCATCAACGCCCGCAAGGCGCTGGACGCCGACGCGCCGGTCATCCGCACCGACCTCGAGGGCCGCACCGACAACCACATCTTCGACTGGGAAGCCGGCGACGCCGCTGAGACCGACGCCGTCTTCGCCCGCGCCGACGTGGTGGTTACCGAGGACATCGTCTACCCCCGCGTGCATCCGGCGCCGATGGAGACCTGCGGCGCGGTCGCCGACTACGACCCGATCGACGGCAAGCTCACGCTGTGGGAGACCACCCAGGCCCCGCACGCGCACCGCACCCTGTACGCGATCGTTGCGGGCATCCCCGAGCACAAGATCCGGGTGATCTCCCCGGACATCGGCGGCGGCTTCGGCAACAAGGTCGGCATCTACCCGGGTTACGTCTGCGCGGTGGTCGGATCGATCGTGACCGGCAAGCCGGTCAAGTGGGTCGAGGACCGCTCGGAGAACCTGATGTCCACGTCGTTCGCCCGCGACTACCTGATGCACGGCGAGGTGGCGGCGACCAACGACGGCAAGATCCTCGCTGTACGCACGACTGTTCTCGCCGACCATGGAGCTTTCAACGCCACCGCCCAGCCGACCAAGTACCCGGCCGGCTTCTTCCACATCTTCACCGGCAGCTACGACCTGGAGGCCGCGCACTGCAAGGTCACCGGCGTCTACACGAACAAGGCGCCCGGCGGGGTTGCCTACGCCTGCTCGTTCCGGGTCACCGAGGCGGTGTATCTCGTCGAGCGGATGGTCGACGTGTTGGCTTTGAAGCTGGGGATTGACCCGGCCGAGATCAGGCTGAAGAACTTCATCAAGCCCGAGCAGTTCCCCTACCAGAACAAGACGGGCTGGGAGTACGACTCCGGCGAGTACGAGCGCGCCATGCGGATGGCGATGGACATGGCCGGGTACGACGAACTGCGCCGTGAACAGGCCGAGAAGCGCGAGCGCGGTGAGTTGATGGGCATCGGGGTCACGTTTTTCACCGAGACGGTGGGCGCCGGACCGCGCAAGCACATGGACATCGTCGGGCTCGGTATGGCCGACGGCGCGGAGTTGCGGGTGCACCCGACCGGCAAGGCGGTCGTGCGGCTGTCTGTCCAGTCGCAGGGGCAAGGACACGAGACGACGTTCGCCCAGATCGTGTCGGAGGAGATCGGCATCCCGCCGGAGGACATCGAGGTCGTCCACGGCGACACCGACAACACGCCGTTCGGCCTTGGGACCTACGGCAGCCGCTCCACACCGGTCAGCGGTGGCGCGGTCGCGATGGTCACCCGCAAGGTCCGAGACAAGGCCCGGCTGATCGCCGCCGCCATGCTGGAGACCCGGCCGGAGGACCTGGAGTGGGAGAAGGGCCGGTTCTTCGTCAAGGGTGACCCGTCGCAGGGCAAGACCATCGCCGAGATCGCGATGGGCGCGCACGGCACGGTGACGCTCCCTGAGGGTGTGGATGGCAACCTCGACGCCGAGGTGACCTACGACCCGCCGAACCTCACGTTCCCGTTCGGCGCCTACATCTGCGTCGTGGACATCGACCCGGGAACGGGCGTGGTCAAGGTACGGCGGTTCATCGCGGTGGACGACTGCGGCACCCGGATCAACGAGATGATCATCGAAGGCCAGGTGCACGGCGGCCTGACCGATGGCGTGGGCATGGCGCTGATGGAGATCATCGACTTCGACGAGGACGGCAACTGCCTCGGCGGGTCGTTCATGGACTACCTGATCCCGACCGCCATGGAGGTCCCGGACTGGGAGACCGGGCACACCGTCACGCCGTCCCCACACCACCCGATCGGCGCCAAGGGGATCGGCGAGTCCGCGACCGTCGGCTCACCGTCGGCCGTCGTCAACGCCGTGGTGGACGCGCTGCAGCCGTACGGCGTCGTACACATCGACATGCCGTGTACGCCGTCGCGGGTGTGGGAGGCCATGCAGGGCCGGCACGTCCCAACGGCCGGCGTGTGAAGGCTGCCGGCCCGAGGGAGCGAGGCGCAGCGAGCCATGATGAGAGAGGAGCTGGCGCAGCGGGCGAGTGAGTTGCGGCGCTCGCGCACTCCGTTCGTGCACGCGACAGTTGTCCGGGCGCAGCACCCGACGAGTGCGCACGCCGGTGACTCCGCGCTGGTGCATGCCGACGGGTCGATCGAGGGCTTCGTCGGGGGGACCTGCGCCGAGACCTCGGTCCGAGCACAAGCGCTGCAGGTCCTCGTCAGTGGTGAACCCCTGCTGCTGCGGATCCGGCCCGGCGAGGAGTCCGAGGCGGTGGTCGACGAGCAGGGTGCGGTCACCGTCGCCAACCCGTGCCTGTCCGGCGGAACGCTGGAGATCTTCCTGGAGCCGCACCGCCCGGCGCCCCGGGTGGTCGTCGTCGGCTCCACGCCGGTGGCGCGAGCATTGGCCGCACTGGGCGGCCCGCTCGGCCTGCACGTCGAGCTGACCGACGGCGGGGCGGTCCGAGTTGATCCGGAGGACGCCGGGATGATCGTGGCCTCGCACGGTCGCGGCGAGGAACCGGCTCTCGAAGCGGCGTTGCGGGTGGCTGTCCCCTACGTCGCACTCGTCGCCAGCAAGACCCGCGGCGGCGCCGTACTGGCCGGTCTGGACGTCTCGGCAGCCGATCGCGCCCGCGTGCACAGTCCGGCCGGGCTGGACCTCGGCGCCCGGACCGCCGGGGAGATCGCACTGTCGATCCTGGCCGAGATGATCACCGAACGGGCGGCCACCGTGCGCACGCCCGAGCAGCCGGTGCCGCTCACCTCGGTCGACCCGGTGTGCGGCATGACCGTCGCGGTGTCAGACAGCACGCTTTCGACGTCGTACGGCGAGGCGCAGGTGTACTTCTGCTGCGAGCACTGCCGCACGTCGTTCCTGGCCGAACCAGCCCGGTTCACCGCGTGAAGGAAGCCGCCCGTTCTGGTGCGGAGGCCGGTGTCGTCGAGCGGGTGCCGGACGTCGACACGCTCGTCGAGGCTCTGGACGACGCGGACTACCTGACCGACACCGGCCTGGCCACCGCGCTGTTCATGGCGGTGCGGCTCCCGCAACCGCTGCTGTTGGAGGGTGAGGCCGGCGTCGGCAAGACCGAAGCCGCAAAGGCGCTGGCCCGCATCCTCGACACCCCCCTCATCCGGCTGCAGTGCTACGAGGGAATCGACGCGGCCGAGGCGCTCTACGAGTGGAACTACACCAAGCAGCTGCTGTCGATCCGGCTCGCGGAGTCCCAGGGTGAGCGGCTGGCGCAGACCGAGCTCTTCACCGGGGAGTACCTGCTGCAGCGGCCGCTGCTGCGCGCCCTGGAGCACCCCGGCCCGCGCCCAGCCGTACTGCTGATCGATGAACTCGACCGGGCCGACGATGACTTCGAGGCGTTCACCTTCGAGCTGCTGGCCGAGTCCTCGGTGACCATCCCCGAGCTGGGCACCGTATATGCCGTGCACCCGCCGGTCGTCGTACTCACCTCCAACCGGACCCGAGACCTGCACGACGCACTGAAACGTCGCTGTCTCTACCACTGGATCGACTTCCCGTCGGCGGCGCGCACGGCGGAGATCATCCGGCGCAGGGTCCCTGGCAGTGCCGAGCCGCTGGCCCTGTCAGCTGCGGCGTCGGTGAGCCGGTTGCGCACGCTGGAGTTGGAGAAGCAGCCGGGCATTGCCGAGGCGATCGACTGGGTGGCGGCGCTGACGCTGCTCGGCGTACACCGTCTTGACGGCGAGGCTGCCGGCGCGACGCTGGGCTCGGTGCTGAAGAGCCGGGAGGATCAGGCGATGGCCGTCGACCGCGGGCTGGCCTGGGTCGCGGGCGGGTGATCGGGACGGTGCAAGGCGCCTCGCTGGCGGCTGCCTTCGCCGATACTCTGCACCATGCCGGCCTCCCGGTGACACCCGAGCGGGCCGGCCGGTTCGCGCGGGCGATGCAGCTCTGTCCACCGAGCACGAGGGCGCGGCTGTACTGGACGGCGCGAGTCAGCCTGGTGTCCGACCACAGCCAGCTGGGTCTGTTCGATGCCGTCTTCGCCGCTGTCTTTGCTGGTGAGCTCGACCCCGCCGATGGACGCGGCGATCCCACCGCTCCCCCACCCGTCCAGGCGCAGCCCCGTCCCCGCTCGGGGGCCTCCGCGCCGCTGGGACGCCAGCAGAGCGTCACCGGCGACCCGCCCCCGTCCGTCGGCGGCGCGGACAGCGGCGAGAGTGACGACAGACTCGACGTCATGCTGGCGATGGCGGCCAGCGAAGAACGTCTCGGGGACACCGCGTTCGCCGATCTCAGCGACGACGAGGTGGCGCAGATGCGCCAGCTCGTCCGGCGGATCGTCCTGGCCACACCCTCGCGCCGTACCCGCCGCACCCGCACAACTCACCGCAGCGCGGACCGGATCGACGTACGACGGACGCTGCGCCGGGCTCAGCGCACCGGTGGCGACCCCGCGCATACGGTGCACCGCCTCCGCCGGCGCCGGCCGCGCCGGCTGGTGTTGCTGTGCGACATCTCGGGCTCGATGGAGCCGCACGCGCGGGTCTTCCTGTCGCTGCTGCAGGGGGCGGTCACCTCGGCGGCGGCGGAGGCCTTTGTGTTCTCCACTCGGCTGACCCGCCTCACCCGGGCCCTCACCGTGCGAGATCCAGATGAGGCGCTGGCCCGGGCAGCGGCGATCGCCCCGGATTGGTCGGGTGGAACCCGGCTCGCCGAAAGCCTCCGCCAGTTCGTCACCGATCACGGCCGGCGCGGCCTGGCGCGCGGCGCTGTCGTGGTGATCTTGTCCGACGGCTGGGCCACGGACGAGCCGGCCGAGGTAGCAGTCCAGATGGCGCGACTCCGCCGGCTGGCCTACCGGATTGTGTGGGTCAACCCGCGCAAGGCGGCAGCCGGCTTCGCCCCGACCGTTGGGGGGATGGCCGCCGCGCTGCCCTACTGTGACGCCTTCGTCTCCGGCCACAGCTACGCGGCTCTTGCGGCAGTGGCGGACGCGGTTGCCGCGAACTGACCGACGTCGGCGAGGGCGCCGAGGCAAGGGGGGACGGCACCCGGCCGGCCGTCACCGCCGGTCCCGCGCTTAGAGTCGCATCAGGATCTGGACAAGTGCTGCTGGACTGGCGAACGGGTCGACGTGACCTCCTGGCACGCTGTGCACAGCTGTCTTGTTCTGTGGCGTCAGCGCGTCCGCCTCGGCGAGCAAACCGTCTTGCTGGTCTACCTGGATGTTCCCGTCGTCGGTGAAGCGGACGTAGGTCCGTGGCACCGTGCCCCACGTCTCCCTGTCCACGCGACTTTCTGCGGTGAGAATCGCGAACGGGAAGTCGGGCTGCCACGTGTTCGAGAACGCGGTGTACACCGCGTCCGAGGAGAGCGGGAAGAGCGCGGGCTTGAGGCGCGCGCGGGTGTCCGGCGACCTCCAGTTGACCCTGAGCACGCCGAGTTCCTCCACGCCCGGAAACACTCCCCGTGGATCGAAGTAGTCGACGGCGCTCGGACGCTCGACGACCATGTAGGCCGCCATGTACACGAGACGGTTGATCAGGTGCGGAACGTCGTTGGCCACCTTGCCGACGATGATGCCGCCCGAGCTGTGGCCCAGGAGGATCACCGGCCCAGTCTGATTGGCGATCTGCTTGACCACCTCGGTGACATAGTCGACGCAGATGTCGAGGGTGATGTCCGCGCTCGGCGAGGGCTCCGTCTCGAGCGCTGCTAGATCCTGGGACAGGTACGAGGCGGGAAACTGTGCTTGCTGTCCGTGCCCCGGGAGGTCGAGGGCGAATGCTCGACGGCCTCCCGTCACCAGTTGCGTCACGACCTGGTGGTAGTTGAAGCCGCTGCTCCATCCGCCGTGGACAAAGACAAAGGTCGGCTCGTCCGTCGGGTTCCGGTCTGCACGTGTCATGTGCTCTCCTCTGTTGGGTGACCTCTCTGGGTACGCCACATCGGCGGCGCGGGATCAGCGGTCCAGGCCCCAGCTCACGACCGTGGACGGGGTGATCCGGATGATCGGCGCGGGCTCTCCTCCGTCGGGCGGGGTCACGGCGTCGAGCGCCTCGGCCTCACCGCGGATCTGAACGCAGCGCGGCTGCCACGGCGGCAGGACGTCGTCGACCACGAACGCGACCTTCCGATTCGCGCGGACGTTGCGAAACTTGCGGGTTCGGGCGAAGTCGCGACCGCCAATGTCGATCGTGTTCAGCTCGGGGTTGTAACGCCAGCCCACCGGAACGACGTGTGGCTGCCCACTGGAGTCGATGGTCGCAAGCCTGCCGAGCAGTCGCTCGGTCCGCAGGTAGTCCAGCTCGGCAGGCGAAAAGGCGCTGCGCTCGCTCATCGGACCGATCCCCGTCGAATCGGCGAGCTCCGGTAGAGCAGTGGGATCAGCACCGCGCCGACCCGGCAGCACCCGTCTTTTGCTTGCTCATCAATGCCTCCTCGTTGCCTCGATGCATGCACCAGCATACACTTATGATGCGTGTGCATGTATCGTCCTGCTAGGCTGCGCCGGTGCAGGAGCCGTTCTTGGTGGAGCGCCCCGATGGGGTCAAGTACCCGTCCCCGATGCACGCTCGGGCGTTCCTCGGTCTCGTCCGCGCCGGTGAGGCGCTGGACCGCGGCCTGGACGCCGAACTGAGGGCGGCGCACGGCCTCAGCCTGCGCGGTTTCGAGGCGCTGCTGCACCTCGCCGCATTCTCGCCGTCGGGCAGCCTGCGGATGACGCAACTCGCGGCGCAGGCGCCGCTGAGCCAAAGTCGCGTCTCGCGCCTGGTCGGCGAACTCGAGGGCCAGGGTTGGGTGAGCCGATCAGCCTTCGCCGGCGACAACAGAGGAGTACTCGTCTCGATTACCGACCGGGGACTCGACAAGCTCCGGCAGGCCCAAGACACCCACTTCACCGGCCTGCACAAACGACTGTTTGCGCACCTCAGTTGGGCAGACACCACGACCCTGGCGAACCTCACTGCCACGATCCTTGCCGCCGCCAATGAGGCGTGAGCCTCGGTAGTGGGGCGTTCAGGTGGCTTTCAGCAACGCGAGCCGACAATCATGGCCTGAGCCCGATCGAGGAGAGCCATGCGGGTGCTGGTAGTTGAGGACGAGAAACGGCTCGCGGCTGGCCTGCGCAATGGCCTGGAAGCCGAGGGTTTCGCCGTGGACATCGCCCTCGACGGCACCGACGGGCTGTGGATGGCCCGTGAACGCCCGCACGACGTCATCGTCCTGGACATCATGCTGCCCGGTGTCAACGGCTACACGATCTGCCGGACGCTGCGGCACGAGAAGGTGTGGACGCCGATCCTGATGCTCACCGCCAAAGACGGTGAATGGGACGAGGTCGAGGCGCTGGACGCCGGCGCCGACGACTACCTCACCAAGCCGTTCTCTTACGCCGTCCTGCTGGCTCGGCTGCGTGCCCTGCTCAGGCGCGGCGCGCGCAGACGTCCCGTGGTCCTGGAGGCGGGCGATCTGCGGTTGGACCCGGCAACCAAGCAGGTTTCCCGCGGCGGCGTGGAGGTGCCTTGCACCGCCCGCGAGCTGGCGGTGCTGGAGTTCCTGCTGCGGCGCGGCGGCCAGGTGGTGTCCAAACGGGAGATCCTCGACCACGTCTGGGACTACGACTTCGAGGGCGACCCGAACATCGTCGAGGTGTATGTCGGGCACCTGCGGAACAAGCTGGACCGCCCGTTCGGCAGGCGGTCCATCGCCACCGTCCGGGGTTCTGGTTACCGACTGACACCCGATGATCAATCACCAACGAACGCCGGTGATTGACGGGTCGAGAAAGTCCCGTGCGGCCTCGGTCCGGGTCCGGACGACCGTCGGGGCGGTTCTCGTCGTCGGAGTGGCTCTGCTGGCCGGATCCATCGGGCTGGTCACCCTGTTGGACAGGACGCTCACCAACGACGTCCGGGTCGCGGCCTTGGTCAGAGCCGGCGAGGTGGCGGCGGTTCTGGAGTCCTCGGGCGATCCCGGCTCGCTCGCCGTCGCCAACGTCGAGGAGCAACTGATCCAGGTGCTGGATCAGCGCGGCGTTGTGGTGGCCTCCAGTTCGAACGTGGCCGGGCGTGATGCCGTGGTGGCTCTCCGGCCGGGGGAGTCCGCCGAGTTGGATGATCTGCTCGAGGATGCGCCGTTTCTCGCCGTGGCGACGGCCGCGGAGACCGGCGCCGTCGAGTACATCGTTGTGGTGGCTCGCTCGCTGGAGGACGCGGTCGAGGCGGTTCGGACCGTCACCGGCCTGCTGCTGCTCGGCGTTCCGGTCCTGCTGCTCGTCGTCGCGGTGACGACCTGGAAGGTGGTCGGCCGGGCGCTGCGTCCCGTGGAGGCGATCCGCGGTGAGGTTGAGCGGATCTCCGGCACCCAGCTGCACCGCCGGGTACCGCAACCGCCCGGTCACGACGAGATCGCTCAGCTGGCGCGAACGATGAACGGCATGCTCGGTCGGCTCGAGGAGGCTTCGGCCCGGCAGCGACGGTTCGTCTCCGACGCCTCACACGAACTGCGATCCCCCGTAGCGAGCATTCGCCAGCACGCGGAGGTCGCGCTCAGCCACCCCGAACGGACCACCGTGCCAGAACTCGCCGACACGGTGCTCGCCGAGGATCTGCGTGTACAGCAGCTGGTCGAGAGCCTCCTGCTGCTCGCTCACACCGACGAGGACAGCCCGCCGTCACCAGCGGAGATCGTCGACCTTGACGACCTCGTGCTCGAGCACGCTCGCCGGGTCCGGGTGACCGGCAGGGTCATCATGGACACCTCCGGTGTCTCCGCTGGTCGAGTCCGAGGAACGCCCGCGCAGCTGACCACGATGGTCGGCAACCTCGTCGACAACGCCGCCCGGCATGCCCGGACGAGGATCTCGCTCGGCTTGCGCACGGATCTTCAGGAGCGGCTGGTGGTCCTCCGGGTCGACGACGACGGCACGGGGATCCCAGCTGCGGACCGGAACCGGATCTTCGAGAGGTTCGTGCGGCTGGACGAGGCGCGAGACCGCGACCACGGCGGCGCCGGCCTGGGGCTGGCCATCGTCGACGGCGTAGTCCGCGTTCACGGCGGAACGATCGCCGTGACCGAGCCGCCCGGCGGGGGGGCCCGCTTCGAGGTGCGCCTCCCACTTCAGGACTGAACAGACCTTCAGCGACTTTCAGCTCCAGTTCAGTCGCCGTACCGGAACGTGCCGGTCAGCAGCGCCGGATCAGCCGGCGCCGAACGCCTGAAGGGGAAAGTCGGATGACCATGAACCGCACATTCACGTGGGTCGCCGGAAGCGTCCTCGTCCTCGCCGTAGTCGGCGGTGGAACGGGGGTCGCAATCGCCGGCGGCACCGACTCCGACCAGCCGTTGACCGGCTCGGCTCTCGAACGGGCAGTCGACTCGGCGCTGGCCGAGACCGGCGGCGGCGAGGTGATCGACAGCGAAGTCGGGGACGACGAGGCGGCGTACAGCGTCGAGATTCGGCTGACCGATGGCAGCCAGGTCGAGGTGAACCTGGACGCGGACTTCGTCGTGATCGGCCAGGAGGCCGACAGTGATTCTGGTGCCGGCGATGAGTAGCCAGCTGCAGCCGCTGGCCGCGGTCGGAGTCCTTGCCGCGTTCCTCGTGGCCGGCTGCGGCTCGTCGCCCACTGCCAGCCGCCCGAGTCCCGAGCCGACTCCCACGCTCGTGACGGCGCCGGACAGCGCGCGCGTCGACCTCCAGGAGCCGACGTTCTCCGACCCGACGACCATCACGAACCCGCTGTTCCCGATCAGCGATCTGACGCAGGTCGTCCAGGTCGGCGCGGAGGGCGATGTGGCGCTGCGGCACGAGATCACGCTGCTGCCGCAGACCAAGACGATCGAGTGGAACGGCCAGCAGGTCGAGACGGTCGTCTCGCAGTTCATGGCGTACGGCGACGGCCGCATCCTGGAGGTGGCCACCGACTTCTTCGCGCAGGCCGACGACGGCTCCGTGTGGTACTTCGGCGAGGACGTCGCCAACTACGTCGACGGAGTCCTCGACAACCACGACGGCACCTGGTTGGCCGGCAAGGACGGTCCGCCCGGCATGATCATGCCGGCCGACCCGCAGGTAGGCGACGTCTGGCGGCCGGAGAACATCCCGGGCTTCGTTTTCGAGGAGGTGACCGCCAAGTCGATCACCGAGACGGTCGACGGGCCGCAGGGTCCCGTCGAGGGCGCCATGCTCGTCGAGGAGCTGTTGATGGACGGCGTCCTGGAGGACAAGATCTTCGCTCCCGGGTACGGCGAGTTCATGGCCCAGGTCGTGTCCGAGGACGAGCTCGTGAACGTTTCCGTCGGCGTACCCCGGGACGAATTGTCCGGCAGCGTGCCGGCCGAGCTGGACACGATCTCCACGACGGCGTCCGGACTCGTCGGCACCCCGGCGGACTGGGCGGCCGCCGAGACGGCGATAGCCACGCTCACGTCGGCCTGGGAGGGCTACCAGGGCAACGACGTGTCGCCGCTGACGGCCGATCAGATCGATCAGGGCATCGAGGCCCTGCGGGCCGGTGTCGAGGCGCAGGACGAGGCAGCGACCCAAGAGGCCGCCTTCGATCTGGCCTATGCGGCGACGGACCTCAGGTTGCGACACGAGCCTCCGGCCGCGGCCGACCTCCTTCGGCTGGACCTCATCTCCGCCCGAGTGGCCGCCGACGCGTCGACCGGTGAGATGCCGTTCGTGGCCGGTGACGCCGCCGAACTGCAGTCGATCTGGGACCGCGTCAGCCACACCGCAGCGGATCCGTCCACAGTGGACGGGGTTCTCAGCGACCTGCATGCTGCGGTGGAGGCGGCCGACCTGGCCGCGGCGAGCGCCGCCGCCGAGCAGCTCCGGACTGCGCTGGCCGACCTCTGAGCCCCCTGTTCGCGCCGATCTTGGTCAAAACGGCCTCGCGACTGCGCGAGAGAGGCCGTTTTGGCCAAGATCGGCGAAGAAGGGGATGGGCGGCCTACTTGCGGTTGGGGTTGTCCGATGTGGACAGTGCCGCGACAAAGGCCTCTTGTGGTACTTCGACCCGGCCGACCATCTTCATCCGCCGCTTGCCCTCCTTCTGCTTCTCCAGCAACTTGCGCTTACGGGTGATGTCTCCGCCGTAGCACTTGGCGAGCACGTCCTTGCGGATGGCCCGGATCGTCTCCCGGGCGATCACCCGAGAGCCGATCGCGGCCTGGATCGGCACCTCGAACTGCTGGCGCGGGATCAGCTCGCGCAGCTTCGCAGTCATCGCGACGCCGTACGAGTAGGCCTTGTCCCTGTGCACGATGGCGCTGAACGCGTCCACGGCCTCGCCCTGCAGCAGGATGTCGACCTTGACGAGGTCGGAGGGCGCCTCCCCGGCCTCCTCGTAGTCCAACGAGGCATATCCGCGGGTCCGCGACTTCAGCGCATCGAAGAAGTCGAAGATTATCTCGCCGAGCGGCAGCGTGTAGCGCAACTCGACCCGGGACTCCGACAGGTAGTCCATGCCCTTCAGGGAACCGCGCCGGCTCTGGCACAGCTCCATGATCGTCCCGGTGTATTCACTCGGTGCGATGAGCATGGCACTGACGACCGGCTCGTAGACGGTGCCGATCTTGCCGGTCGGCCAGTCGGTGGGGTTGGTCACGACCCGCTCGCCGCCGTCATCCAGCTCGACCCGGTAGACGACGTTCGGAGCCGTTGAGATGAGCGACAGGTCGAACTCGCGTTCCAGCCGCTCGCGCACGATCTCCAAGTGCAGCAGCCCGAGGAAACCGCAGCGAAATCCGAACCCGAGCGCTGTGGAGGTCTCCGGCTCGTAGTCCAGCGCCGCGTCGTTGAGCTGCAGCCGGTCCAGCGCATCGCGCAGCAGCGGATACTCGGAACCGTCGATCGGATACAGCCCGGAGTAGACCATCGGACGCGGGTCGCGGTAGCCGCCCAGCGGCGTACTGGCCGGCTGCCGCTCGTTCGTGATGGTGTCGCCGACGCGGGACTGCCGAACGTCCTTGACGCCGGTGATCAGGTACCCGACCTCGCCGACACCGAGAGTCTCTACGGGCACGGGCTCCGGTGAGATCACGCCGATCTCGAGCAGCTCGTGCGTGCCCAACGTAGACATCATCCGGATCCGCTCGCGGGCGGAGATCCGGCCGTCGAAGACCCGGATGTAGGTGATGACGCCGCGATAGATGTCGTAGACGGAGTCGAAGATCATGGCGCGGCTGGGCGCGGTTGGGTCGCCGACGGGCGCGGGGATGTCCCGAACGACGCGGTGCAGCAGTTCGCGGACGCCCTGGCCGGTCTTGCCCGACACCCGCAGGATGTCATCGGGCTCGCAGCCGAGGACGTGCGCGATCTCCTCGGCGTAGCGCTCCGGCTGGGCGGCCGGCAGGTCGATCTTGTTCAGCACCGGGATGACCTGCAGGTCGTTCTCCAGCGCGAGGTAGAGATTCGCGAGCGTCTGCGCCTCGATGCCCTGCGCGGAGTCGACGAGCAGAACTGCGCCTTCGCATGCGGCAAGTGACCGAGACACCTCGTAGGTGAAGTCGACGTGCCCCGGCGTGTCGATCATGTTCAGGACGTAGCTGCCACCGTTTTCACCGGTCCACGGCAGTCGGACGTTCTGGGACTTGATCGTGATACCGCGCTCACGCTCGATGTCCATGCGGTCCAGGTACTGGGCGCGCATGTTGCGGCCCTCGACCACGCCGGTGATCTCCAGCATCCGGTCGGCCAAGGTGGACTTGCCGTGGTCGATGTGCGCGATGATGCAGAAGTTGCGGATCATCGTCGGGTCGGTGTGGCCGGTCGTGGTGACGCTCACGCGGTTCCGTTCTAGCGGGCCCGGGGGCCGGCCGGCTGACAGGTTTGATCTCCATGGTCCCACGCGGGTAATCCCGTTGCCGTCACGGTGAGCGGCTGTGAACCATCGTGGCCATGAACGACGAGGAGTACGACGTACCGGGTGGCCCACGGCTGCCCTGGGCGGACCTCCCAGCCGCCGTCCGTCGCGCCGTCGAGAACCACCTCGGGTCGCCGGTTGTGACCGCCGTCAGCCAGGTCGGTGGCTTCTCGCCGGGAACCGCGGCGCGGGTTCAGTGCGAGGATGGCCGGCGCGCGTTCGTCAAGTGCGTCGGTACGCAGCTGAACAAGCACACGCCCGACATGCACCGGTCCGAGGCCCGGGTGGCGGGTGCCTTGCCGGCCAGCGTGCCGAGCCCCCGGCTGCGCTACGTCCACGACGACGGCGACTGGGTGGCACTCGTCTTCGACGAGGCGCTCGGGTCGTTGCCCCGATTGCCGTGGTCTGCCGCGACGGCGCACCGGGTGGCGGAGGCGATCGAGGACCTGAGTTCGTCGCTCACCCCGTGTCCGCTGCCCGAAGTGCTCAATATTGCCGACCGGCTACGGGAGGATCTGACCGCGTGGCAGCGACTGGCCACCGATCCACCTGCCGACCTCGACTTCTGGGAGCTGGGCAACCTCGACCGGCTGGCCGCCCTGAGTGCCGACCTCGCGGCCACGGACGGGCCGCTGACCGGAGACACGCTCGTGCACCTCGACCTCCGAGCGGACAACATCCTGCTCGAATCGGGCGACCGGGTGCTCTTCGTCGACTGGCCATGGGCCTGCCGTGGGCCAATCTGGGTGGACTCCGTCCTGTTCGCGCTGGATCCGTTCGTGCACGGCGGGCTCGACCCCGAGTTGCTGCTCGCCGGTCGCCCGGTCATGGACGGTGCGGGTCCCGCCGATGTCACGGCGCTGCTGCTCGGCCTGGCCGGAATGTGGGCAGAGGCGTTTCGAGTGCCAGCACCGCCCACCATGCCGACGATTCGCGCCCACCAACGGCGATTCCACGACGCCGCACTGGAGTGGGGCCGTCGCCGCTGCGGTTGGTCCTGACCCGCCCTGGGTGGCTGGTAAACTTCTGGGTCGTGCCGGTGCTCGTCGGTGCATCCGGAAACCCGAAACACTTCATGAGGCTGGCTGACGCGTGGCGAACATCAAGTCCCAGATCAAGCGCATTGCGACGAACGAAAAGGCGCGGCAGCGCAACCAGTCGGTCAAGTCCGCGCTGCGCACCTCGGTCCGCCGCTTCCGCGAGGCGTCGGCGTCCGGCGACAAGGACGCCGTGACCCGCGCACTCGCGTCGGCGTCCCGCACGTTGGACAAGGCGGCGAGCAAGGGGATCATCCACAAGAACCAGGCCGCCAACAAGAAATCAGCGATGGCGCGGCAGGCCGCGAAGCTCTGACTTCAGTGAGACGGCAGATGTGGTCAGCGGGTCGTCGCTCGTTCGGAGTGCGCCGTGGCCAGCAGTCGGATCGCCCGTTCCAGCGCATAGCTCGGATCTGACACCGTCCCCTTGACCTCCGCGTTCAGCTCGGCCACCACGTGCATCGCCCGGTGCAGCCCGCGCTCGGTCCAGCCCCGGCCTTGCCCCCTGGCGCGTTTCACCTTCCACGGTGGCATCCCCAGGGCTCTGGCCAAGACGTAGTCGTCGGCCCGCCCCGCCGAGCTCACTCGCGCAACCGTGCGTACGCCGTCGGCCAACGCATCGGCGACCACCACGTGCGGGACTCCCACCGACAAGGCCCACCGCAACGCTTCCAGGGCGCCAGCCCGGTCGCCGATAACCGCCCGATCCGCTACCGCGAAGCCGCTGACCTCGGCCCGGCCGCGGTGGTAGCGCTGGACCGCGGTCACGTCGACGCGGCCACCGGAGTCCGACACCAGCTGGGCGCACGTCGCGGCGATCTCCCGCAGGTCCGTCCCGACGGCGTCCAGCAAGGCCGCCGCCGCCGCGGCGTCGATCGTGCCGCCTTGGGACTGCACCTCGCCCCGCACGAATCCGAGCCGGTCCTCTGCCCGGGTCAGCTTCGGGCAGTCCGTGATGGGGACGCCGGCCTGACGCAACGCGTCGACGAACGCCTTGTTCCGCGCACCCCCCGAATGGACGACGACCACGGTGATGTCCTCCACCGGGTCTGCGGCGTACGCCAGGACCGCGGCGACCACGTCCTTGGCCGCCTCCTGTGCGTCGGTGAGGACGACGACCCTGAGCTGGGCGAACAAGGAAGGGGACAACAAGTCGAACAGGTCGCCCGGTTCCAGCTGCCCGACCGCTACCCCCCGAACGTCACAATCCGGGTCGGCCTTCCGAGCCGCGGCGGCGATCGCGCTGACCGCTCGCGCCCGCAGCAGCTCCTCCTCCCCGTGGACGAGCCGGACCGGCGCGGATACAGCGACCATGCAAACATCGTGGCACGAGCCACCGTCAACGGTCGGCCGGAGATCCGCGCGCCCGGTCCGCGACCCACAGTCGCTCGTCCGGGCCGATCCCGACCGCAACCGCACCGTCGACGTCGGTGCGAAGGACGCGCATCCCGAGCCGCTGCAAGTCCGTCACCAGTCCGGGCGAGGGATGCCCGTAGTCGTTCCCGGCGCCCACGGAGATCACTGCAACGCTCGCGTCCACGGCGTCCAGAAAGGCCAGGTCCTGGTACGCCGAGCCGTGATGCGCGACTTTCAGCACGTCCGCGCGCAGGTCGACCTGAGCCCGCAGGAGCGAGCGTTGGGCCTCGACCTCGATGTCGCCGGTGCAGAGCACCGTCATCCCGGCACTGCTCACCAACAGCACCAGCGAGGAGTTGTTCGGGTCCGAGCGAGTGCCGCTGCTCGCCCGACTGGGAGCGAGAACCTCGACGTCCACCCCGGCGACAGAGCGAACCTGCCCCGGATGGGCCGTCTCGATCGGCACGCCGGCCCTCGCCGCAGCGTCGCGAACCCTGGGCCAGGCCGACTCGTCGTCCGGTCGGGGACCGATCTCGATGACCCCGACGGACCTGCCCCGTAGCACCCCCTCCAGCCCGTCGACATGATCGGCGTGCATGTGCGTCAGCACTAGGAGCGGCACCCGGCGTACGCCGAGGTCGCGCAGGCAGGAGTCCACGGCGGCCGGCTCGGGGCCGGTGTCGAACACGAGCGCGGCCTGCGGTCCGGCGTTGACGACCAACGCATCACCTTGACCGACGTCACAGGCGACGAACAACCATGCCGGCGGCGGCCAGCCATCGCCGAGGACCCGGACCGGCAGCCCCACCAGGAGGAGGCCGCACGCCACGGCCAGTCCCAGGGAGCGCAACGCCGGCCAGCGCAGGGCGAGAACGGCGAGGCCCGCGAGCACGAGGGCCAGCAGTCCGCCGCCGACAGCGCCGCCCGGCCAGGACATGCTGCCCTCCGGCAGCTGCGATCCCTGCTCGGCCACGAAGACGAGCCAACGCGTCGGCAAACCGGCCATCCAGACGAGCCCCTCGGCCGCCGTGTCGGAGACCGGCGAAAGCAGGGTGGCCAGCACGCCGAGTACCGTCGCAGGCGGTACGGCGGGCGCGGCCAACACATTCGCCGGCACCGACACCAGACTGACCGCCGACGACAGGGCAGCGATGAGCGGCGCCGTCGCGGCACAGGCGGCGACGCTGACGGCGAGTGCCTCTGCGACACCGGCCGGCACCCGGTGCGACCGCAACGCTCGGATGAGTCCAGGCGCCAGGGCCAGGATCCCGGCGGTGGCGAACACCGACAGCGCGAATCCAGGAGACCACGCCAACTCCGGTGCGACCAGCACCAGCAGCAGGACGGTTGTTGCCAGCGCCGGGACTGCGACCTTCGGGCGGCCCGACGCCAGCGCGACCAACGCAATCGCCCCCATCGTCGCGGCGCGCAGCACACTGGGCGACGGGCGGGCAAGCACGACGAAACCGGCCAGTGCAAGGCCGGCGGCGAGGGCCAACGGCGCCTTCGGCACGCCGACCCGACGCAGCAGCCAGATGACCGCGCCGACGACGATCGCGCAGTTCGCGCCCGACACCGCGACCAGGTGGGACAGGCCGGTCTGGCGGAACTGCTCGACGAGCACCGGATCCATCGTCGATGTGTCGCCCACGACAAGGCCGGGCAGCAGGCCGCGCGGGCCCGGAGGCAGGACACCGGCAGCCTCGACCAAGCCGGCGCGCAGCGATCCGGCGGCCCGCTGCAGTGGTGGCGGCGACCCGAGCAGGTCCGGCGGACCTCGCGCCGCGAACGCGGCAGTCGCCAGGTCTCCCCCATGTGCCGGAAGCAACCGACCGGCCGCGGACAAACGCTGACCGGGCAACAACCCAGACCAGGTCAGCGCGTCCGCAAGCACCACGAGACGGTTGTCCAGGTGCCACCGTCCGGCGGCGGTGTCCACCGCCGTCGCCGTCGCTGTAACCAGCACGCGAGGCGCGCCGGCGAAGCCGCTGGCCACCGGCCGCGGATCGTCGGCGATCGTCAGCTCGACCGTCGCACCACGCTCCGCGGCGGCCAGTTTGGCCAACGGCGACGAATCCCGGCTGGCCACCCTGGCCGCGATCCCCAGCGAGGCAGCGGCGGCAAACGCGAGAGCCACGGCAAGCCCGGCGGCCCACGAACGCCGTACCCGGGAGACGGCAATCGCCCCCGCGACGAACGCGCCGCCCGCAACCGCCATCACCAGAGGCGCAGAGTGCAGACCAGCCGCAGTGGCGGCCCATGTAGCAGCGGCGGCCGGCACAAGTCGGAGGTCCGCCGTGCGCAGCCACTCCATGTGCTGGCCCGCGGACCTCACACCGTCACCTCGTCCCGCAGGTCTTCGAACGTGCTCGGCCCGATCCCGTCGACCTCCTGCAACTGGTCCACGGAGCTGAAGGCGCCGTTGTCGGTCCGCCACTGCACGATGCGACCGGCCAGGACCGGGCCGACCCCGGGCAGCTCCTCGAGTTCGGCCTCAGAAGAGGTGTTCAGGTTCAGCGGACCCGCTCCGCCGGCGTCGGCCGGCGCGCCGGGCGGCACCGCCGCCCCCGGAACGCCGACGGCCACCTGCTCGCCGTCGACGAGAACACGGGCCAGATTGACCGTGGACAGGTCCGCGTCGGGCAGCGCGCCGCCAGCGGCGGCCACGGCGTCCGCGACCCGGCTACCGACCGGCAGGGTGACCAACCCGGGAGTGACGACCTGCCCGACTACCGCGACCACCAGCTGCACAGTCGACACCGGCGCGGCGGTGCTGGGCGCGGCGGTCCCGACGGTGACGACCGGTGCCGCGGCGACCGGCTCGAGGGATGGTCGGCTCGCCCAGGTCACCCCGGCGGCGAGGGCAGCGGACAGCGCAGCGACCAGACACAGGACCGCGGCCCCCGGCCGCCCGGGGTCGAGCCGGAGACGGGGTCCGCGCGCCGGCTCTGCTACCTCGTCCCCGCCACCGACCCGACCATCAGCATCCAGCACCTCACCGCCGCGACCGCGGAGATCCAGCAGCCGGCGCTGCGCCACTCGTGCGTCGGCACCGGTCGGCTGCCGGGATCCTGAAACTGAGAGCACGGCCCGACGGTAAGGACGGCAACCGACCGATCCGCCACGTCCGGCCTGACCTGTGGACGGCCGCTCCGCCCTGTGGACAACACTCAGCGTCGTACGACGACCACACCGAGCAGTCCCGGCCCCACGTGCGCCCCGACGACGGCTCCCACCTCGGAGGCATACAACCGGTGCAGGCGCGGGACCCGGGAGCGCAACCGGTCGGCCAACGCGGCAGCCTTCTCGGCGGCCGCCAGGTGCTGCACCGCGATGTCCACGGCGAACTCACCGGCGGCTTCCAACGCCAGCTGCTCCAGCCGGGCAATAGCCTTGGCGGCCGTCCGCACTTTCTCCAGCGGCACGATTTGGCCGCCGACGACGTGCAGCAGCGGCTTGACCGCGAGCGCCGTGCCCAGCCACGCCCGGGCCGCCCCGATCCGGCCGCCACGGCGCAGATGCTCCAGCGTGTCGACGTAGAACAGCGTCGTCGTGCGATCGACGGTCCGCTCGGCGATCGCCTCGACGTCGTCCAGTCCGCGACCAGCTTCCGCGGCCTCCGCGGCCGACAGCACGGCGAATCCCAGCCCCATGGCAGCGGAGCGGCTGTCGACCACGCGGACAATGTCCTGGCCGCATTCGATCGAGGCGAGCCGAGCGGAGTCCCACGTCCCCGACAGCTCACTGGACAGGTGCACGCTGACCACACCCTCAGCGCCGTCGTCCAGAGCTCGGCGGTACGCGGCGGTGAAATCGTTCGGAGTCGGTTTGGAAGTCGTCACCGACGTGCGACGCTCGGACAATGCTCGGGCCAGGTCGTCGGGGGTCACGTCGACTCCCTCGATTCCGGTCTCACCGTTCATGACGACGTGCAGCGGCACCACCGTCACACCCAGCTCCTCGGCCAGCCCGGTCGGCAGATAGGCCGTGGAGTCGGTGACGATGGCGACACGACCGGGCATGTGCGGAATCTAGTCGCAGGCTCGTGGCGCAGCTGACTCCCCTTCCAAGGCCTCGGGTTCCTCCGCGTCGACGGCGGACGAGACCGGTTCGTGCTCCGGGAATGGGCCCACATTGTGTCGATCCAGCCGCCACCCGGCTGGTTCGCGCCGGAGGTCGCTCCAGTGGCAGTTGGCCAGCGGCGCGATCACCCGCCAGAAGGGGACCGGCAGGCCGAGCAGCCGAGCCGTCAGCACCTTGGCCGTGCCGCCATGGGTGACCAGGACGACGGTCTGCCCCTCGGCGTCGGCGGCCGCGGCCAGCGCTCGTTCGGCGACCTCGCGGTGCAGCTCCCCGCCCCCACGGCGGGCGAGCGCACCGGACAGCCAGCGCAGCCACTCGTCCGGAAAGTCACGCTCCACATCGGTACGGGTCAGGCCCTCCCAGCGCCCCAGGCTGCTTTCCCGCAAGCGGATGTCGGCATACACGGGGAGGCCGGTGACGTCGGACAGCGCCTGGGCGGTCACCATCGCGCGGGTGAGGTCGCTGGACACGATGAGATCCGGCTTCTCCTCGGCCAGCAGGACAGCCGCGGCGGCTGCTTCGGCCAGGCCGACCGCAACCAGCGGCACGTCGGTCTGACCCTGGAAGCGGCGCTCTGCGTTCCACGCCGTCCGGCCGTGTCGCCACAGCAGGAGCCGCCGGGCCATCATCTCATCGACTGGGCTCGGCGGCGTCGACGAACCGGATCGTCGGGCAGTCCTTCCAGAGCCGCTCGAGGGCGTAGTACACCCGCTCCTCGGCGTGCTGGATGTGCACGACGACGTCCACGTAGTCCAGCAGCACCCAGCGCCCCTCGCGCTGGCCCTCCCGGCGTACCGGCTTGACGCCGTCCAGCCGCAACCGGTCCTCGATCTCGTCGACGATGGACTGCACCTGCCGTTCGTTCGGGGCCGAGGCGATGAGGAACACATCGGTGATCACGAGCTGCTCGCTGACATCGACGAGGACGATGTCGTTGGCCAATTTGTCGGCGGCGGCCTGGGCCGCGCGCAGGGCAAGGTCGACGGCGTCGTCGGATGCGGTCACAGGTCGGCGTCTCCCCTCCGGTGCTTCCACTGTCTCACGAGACGGGGCCGCGGTAGAGGCGACGCTTTTCGATGTACTGCACGACGCCGTCGGGGACGAGGTACCACACCGGCAAGCTACGGGACACCCGATCGCGGCAGTCGCTGGAGGAGATCGCCATCGCCGGCACCTCCACCAGGCTCACCGAGCCGGCCGGGAGATGGTCGTCGTCGAGGACGTATCCCGGTCGCGTCACTCCGATGAAGTGGGCCAGCTCGAACACCTCGTCGGCTCGGCGCCACGACAGAATCTGGGCCAGGGCGTCGGCGCCGGTGATGAAGAACAACTCCGCGTCGGGGCGCTCGGCCCGCAGGTCGGTCAGCGTGTCGACGGTGTACGTCGGGCCACGGCGCTCCACGTCCACGCGGCTTACCGAGAACCGGGGATTCGAGGCGGTCGCGATGACCGTCATCAGGTAGCGGTCCTCGGCCGGGCTCACCTCACCCTGGTGCTTCTGCCACGGCTCGCCGGTCGGAACGAACACCACCTCGTCCAGGCTGAACAGAGTCGTGACCTCGCTGGCGGCGACCAGATGCCCGTGGTGGATCGGGTCGAAGGTGCCCCCCATGACGCCCAGCCGGGTCCGCGCACTCACGACGCCGAAGCCTAGTGTCGTGGCTACCGTGACCCGATCTGCAGTGTGCCGCCACGCTTCTCGTCGTACGCCACGGCGAGGCGGCGTTTACCGGTCGTCAGCCATGGCGGATCATGTCGCTGGCGATTCCCCGGTTGTGCGACAACGTCGGGCCCGAGCTGTCCCGGGCACACTGGTAGCCCCACTGCGCGATGGCGGAGGTCGTCGTCGACGCCGACGGATGGCTGCTGCGCAATTGGCCCGGCTCGCCAGACAAGGCTGAGGCCGAGCCGGATCAGCCAGCTGGCTAGTGCGGGGCGGGCGGGTGG
>Ga0136616_10000102_pt1 | contig 32304 bp, 27 predicted proteins | sample AntDrymUQ2992106_2_FD_106648 | JGI IMG/M metagenome (GOLD analysis project Ga0136616, IMG submission 106648) | Polar desert sand microbial communities from Dry Valleys, Antarctica - metaG UQ299 (21.06) | ecosystem: Environmental > Terrestrial > Soil > Desert | place: Antarctica: Dry Valley... | reverse complement strand
GCGTGGGCGACGGCGCATCCGCAGGTTGCGCGGTGGGCGTGGGCGACGGCGCAGGCGTGGGTGACGGCGTGTGCGTCGTCGACGGCGTGGAGCTTTGGGACGGCGTCGCCGCGACGTCACTCCGCGCCGGTGAGGGCCCCGCCGGGCTCGACGTCTCAGGGCGGGGCAGCGCCACGTCCGTCGGAGTCGCCTCGGCAGCCGCCTGCGCGGGACCGTCGCCGGGCCCACGCGGCCCGGAGCGGGCAGCCACCGCAATGCCGAAGACGCCGCCGGCCACCATCACCGCGGCCACCAGGATGCGAGCGGCGATCAGGCGACGGGCGTGGGATGGCGTGGGGATGGCGAAGGTCCTCGGGTAGGGGCAGGACGGCTCGGCCCCTCAAAGGTAGGTCAGCAGTGCCACCACCGTGGCCAGTCCCAACGCGCCCCACGCGGACCGCTGCGACTCGATCAGCGCGCCGACGATGAGGCCGATCCCCGCCAGGTATGCCGCCCGCCACAGACCGTAGGTGAACTCGAAGGCGTCCAAGCGGAGGGTGAACGCGCCGAGGGCCAGGATCACCGTCGGCGTCAGCAGGATCGCCCGGGAGGTGAGCTGACGGCCGGCGAGCTCCCGGTAGGCCAGATACGCGCCGGCGGCGACCGCGAGAGGGAACAGCAGCAGCGTGCTACGCACGATGATGCTCTGCCCCCCGAGCACCGTGGACAGGATCAACAGCCCCGACGTGACCGCGGACACCACCGCCAGGACGCGGCCGATCTCCAGCACCCCTGTCGGCAGGTAGCGGGGGTCGCTGCGGAAGGCGTCGCGGGCCTTGGCGGTGGCGTAGACGCACAGCAGCACGAGGCCGAAGACGAAGGTGATGCGCCGAACGAACAGCAGCAGCGCGCCTTGCATCACCACTCCGAAGACCGGCAGACCACCGCCAGGTCCCGCTCCGGCCAGCCAGCCGGTGACCACGGCCGCCACAACGAGCGGCGCCCCGATGAACAACCCGCGCAGGAACAGCGGTGACGGCTTGGTCAGGCCGTAGTCGGCGAGGCGTTCCTTGCGATAGCGGATCAGCAGGTACGGCACCAGGATCGTGGTCACCAGCGGCAGCAGCGCCACGATGACGGGACCGACGAACCGGATGCGGTCCAGCGGCACCAGTCCGAGAAAGATCCGCAGGATGAGGTCGCCGAACAGGTAGACGGCACCTGCCAGGTACAGGTCGGTGCGGGCTTCGTCGGGCGTGGTGTACATGCGCGGCATGCTACGGGCCAGGGCTATCGTTGAGCCCATGTCCCAACGGCTGCGGGTCTCTGTCATCGTGATCGGTGACGAGATCCTCGGTGGCTTCGTCGCTGACACCAACTCCGGTTGGCTCGCCGGGCGCTTGCAGACCATCGGCGTGCCGTTGGAGCGGGTGGTCACCGTGCCCGACGAGCATCCCGCCATCGACGAGGCGCTGGGCACCGAACTGGGGCGCTCCCGTCCGCGCCTGGTCATCACGTCTGGCGGCATCGGGTCAACGCCCGACGACCTCACCCTTGAGTCGGTCGCCCGCCACCTCGGCGTTGGCCTGCGGACGGAAGCGGCCATCGACGAGGGGATCACTGCCGCCCTCGCATGGACCGCGCAGCAGGGGGTTAGCGTCACAGAAGGTCACGCCACGTCGATGCGGAAGATGGCGCGGGTGCCGGAGGCCGCCTACCTGCTGCCCGGCAACGAGGGCCTGGTGCCCGGCATCGCCGTCGACGTCGACGGGGGCGTGCAGGCCTGCGCCGGTGCAACCATTGTCGTGCTGCCCGGCGTTCCCAGCGAGCTGCGCCGGATCATGACCGAAGGCGTCGAGCCCGCCCTGCTCGCCGGCCGAGGTGAGCCGCAGCACGTGGCCGAGGTCACGCACGGCTATCCGGAATCCACGCTCAACCCGGCGCTGGACCGCCTGGTCGCCGAGTACCCCGACGTGCACGTGGGGTCCTATCCGGGCGTCCCCTGCGTCATCCGGCTCAAGGGCGACAAGGCGCGCGTGGAGACTGGGATGGAACTGGTCACCGACTACCTGGAGTGGCTGGCCGCCGACCCCGGTTCCGCCTCGTTGCGCGCCGGCTGGCGCGCTCGCTGGACGTAGCGCGCGCTGTCGCTGGGTGGGCGCCGGGTCAAGGGCGCTACCGCTGTCGCTGGATGAGCGCCGGGTAGGCTGGCGGCCATGCCCGAGTTGCATGCCATGTTCGTCCACGCGCACCCCGACGACGAGTCCTCCAAGGGCGCGGCCACGATGGCCCGCTACGCCAAGGAGGGCTACCGCATCTCCGTCGTGACCTGCACCGACGGCGCGGCCGGCGACATCCTCAACCCCGCGATGGACCGTCCGGGCGTCGCCGAGCGGATGCTCGAGATCCGCCGGGAAGAGCTGGAGCGGGCGCTGCAGATTCTCGGCGTTCGCGAGCAATTCGATCTTGGCTATCCCGACTCCGGCTACGTCGAGGACTTCGACGGCGACGCCACGAAGCTGGCCGACGACTGCTTCTACAACGCCCCGATCGACGAGGCCACGGCGCGGCTGGTCCGCATCATCCGCGCCGAGCGGCCCGACGTCCTTGTCACCTACCCCCCCGACGGCGGCTACCCCCATCCGGATCACATCCGCTGCCACGACATCTGTGCCGCGGCCTTCGACCTCGCGGCCGACGCCAGCGCCTACCCCGAGGCCGGCGAGCCTTGGCAGGTGCGCAAGCTGTACTACGTCGGTGCGTTCAGCCGCAGCAAGGTGGAAGCCCTGCACCAGGCGTGCCTCCAACGGGGCATCGAGTCGCCGTTCAGCGAATGGCTGGAGCGCTGGGACCCCGACGAGGTTGACCCGTCCACGACCCACGTCGACGTCGGCGAATACCTGGCAACGCGCAGCCAGGCGCTGCTGGCCCACGCCACCCAGATCGACCCGGACGGCATGTGGTTCCGGGTCCCCGACGACCTGGTGCGCGAGATCCACCCTTGGGAGGACTACCAGCTGGCCCGCGGCGAGGTGTCGACCGACCTGCCCGAAGACTCCCTGTTCGCGGGTCTGGAGTGAGGCGGATCGCCGCCGCGCTCATGGTGCTGCTAGCCCTGGTGGCATGCACCCCCGACGCAAGCGGCAGCGGCAGCCTGGAAGTGTCGGCTCCATCGCCGGGGCAGCCCAGCGAAGCGGCGGCCAGCGAAGCACCCGCCGCCGACGCACCGGAGTCAGAAGACCCCGGCGCGACGCCACGGACTCCAGCTGCCGCCTGCCCGAAGCAGCGGCTGGCTGCCATCGACGATGTCGTCGGACAGCAGTTGGAGGCTTTTCGCGACCACAACTTCGAGGCAGCCCTGGCGCTGGCCACCGACGGTTTCCGAGGCAGCTTCACCCCGGAACGCTTCGAGGAAGTGATGACCGAGGGCTTCGCCGGGGTGCTGACGTCCGATCGCCATGAGCTGGCGCAGTGCGTCGGCGCGGACGGGCGGGCCCTGGCGCTGGTCCGGGTCACCGGGCCGGGCGGGACCGTAGGCCTGCTGTATGACATGCGGCGCGAGGACGGCCACTGGCGCATCAACGGCGCATCACCGCACACGGGCGATCCTGGCGCCACACCCTCGGAACCCGAGACGATCTGACCAAGCGCGAGGCGGTGGCTATGCGCGTCGCCGCGCCACGTAGAACAGGCAATCACGGCGCGTCTGCAGCACCGTCGTGGTGAACATCACCGGGGTGATGTCCTCGGTCACCCGCAGGCTGCCGTCGGCGCTGACGGTGAAGAAGCGCGCTGTGGTGTCACGCTCGCGCATGTCGGTGGCCAGCAGCGGCATGGCAGCGGTGGCGTGCATACGGCCGACTTCGGTGCCGGCCAGCATCATCCCAAAGTTGTGGCTGTCCAGGCCGACCGCGAGCACCAGATCCAGGTCCTCGGTGAGCGCCCCTCCGAAGGCGAACGGCACCTCGGGGCGCACCACCACGCGATGCATCATCTCGAAGACCCGCTGTGGCCGCAGCGGCGGCCCCAAGGCCGAGCCGCCGACCTCGGCCATGCTCAGGAAGCGTCGCAGGATCGCCGAGGCGAACGCGTGGTTTGCGGGCAAGCCCGGAAGTCCGCACTCCACGGACACGGCAGGGCAGTGACCCGACAGCGCCTCCATCAAGGTGCGCGCCCGCAGCGGCCAGCGCAGCACGGTGTCGGCGAGCCCAGCGGCCAGGGCAAGGCTCTCCTGGGTGGGATCAGGCACGATCACGTAGTAGGGGTTCATGCCGGTGTTGTTGTGGATGTCGACGGCGGCGGCGAGCCGGGCGTCGAGCAGCACGTCGAGCAGGGCGTCGGCACAGCGGCGCATCCGCGTCGTCGGCGCCTGGAGCCCCCACACGCGGTTGAAGTCCTCCTGCCCGTCGAGGAAGCGGTGGGCGAACCAGCCCTCCTGCGAGGCGGCTCGCACGTTGCCGATCACGACCCACAGATCGAACGGGTAGCGCTCGCCGGCACGCAGCACCTCCAGCACCGCGCGGTAGCCCGAGTCCTCGTTGCCATGCAGCAGGCAGGACACCAGGCGAGCTTCCGGCATCGCGTCCGTGCCGGGGATGCGGATCAGGGCAGGCTTGCCGAGGGCGACGAGGACATCCTCGTCGGAGCCGTCCAGCAACGGTTTGAGATCCTCGTAGCCGTCGAAGCGTAGGTAGAGGTCCTCATCGGTGAGCATCGAACGTGAGGGTAACCGCTCTGGTCAGCCGCCGATCGGCCCCCCGGCGGCTGCCGGTCAGCCGCCCACTGGCCCCCGGCTGCTGCTGGTCAGCCGCCGATTGGCCATGTGTGCACCGGGTGGGCGTCGAATGACAGGGTCTGGTAACGGCGGACCAGCTCGCGGGCGGCCTCGGTGCGATCGAGATCCTCCTGGTCGAGCAGCTGACGCCAAGTGGCGATCTGCCAGGTGGCACCGTTCTGCCCGCTGAGTGTTCGCTGCTCGATGATGTCCAGGTAGTGGTCGACCTCGCCGGCGTCCACACCCCAATCCAGCAGCCCGTCGCGAGCCATCGGGATCAGGTGCTTGAGCAGCAGCTCGGTGGCCGGGACCTCGCGGCTCACCCGTGGCCAGTAGAACTTGGCGCCGAGGCCGTGGCGGGCCGCGGCGAAGAAGTTGTCGGTGGCCGACTCGAAGCTCATCAGGTCCCACATCTGCGGGCGCTGAGAGACCAAGGCGTTGAGCAGGCCGTAGTACAGGGCGGTGTTGGCCACGGCGTCGGGAACGGTCGGGCCGGCAGGCAGGACGCGGTTCTCGACGCGCAGGTGCGGGCGGCCACGCACCACCTCGTAGACCGGCCGGTTCCAGCGGTAGATCGTGCCGTTGTGCAGCGTCAGCTCCGGCAGGGCCGGCGCGTTGCCAGCCCGCATCACCCGGAAGGGGTCTTCCGGGTCACAGATCGGCAGCAGCGACGGGTAGTAGCGCACGTTCTCGTCGAACAGCTCGAAGATGCCCTCGGTCAGCCACTTCTCGCCGAACCACACCCGCGGCCGGACACCCTGGGTCGCCAGCTCCTCGGTGCGCGTGTCCGTCGCCTGCTCGAACAGCGCGATGCGGGTCTCGTGGTGCAGCTGCTTGCCGAGCAGGAACGGCGAGTTGGCGCCGACGGCCAGCAGCGGGGCGGACACGATCTGGGCGGCGTTCCAGTAGGTGGCGAACTGGTGGGGGTCGACCTGCAGGTGCAGCTGCATGGAGGTGCAGGCGGCCTCCAACACGATCGAGTTGGCGGTGGTCTCCAGCGTCTCGTCACCAACGATGCGGATGAAGATGTCCTCGCCGCGAGCGGCGAGGATCATGTCGTTGAGCGCCTTGTAGCGGGGATTGGCCGACAGGTTCTGCTCGGTGACGTCGAAATCGGTCAGGGTCGGCAGGATCCCAACGATCATGACCTGCGCGTCGAGGGTCTCGGCCATCGCGTGCGCGTGGTTCAGCGATCGGCGCAGACCCTGCTCAATCTCGCTGAAGCAGGTGCCGGCCAGACGCCGTGGCTTGACATCGAACTCGACGTTGAACTGGGCGAGCTCGGTCTGGAAGTCACCTTCGGTGATCCGCTCGAGCAGCTTCGCGTTGATCGGCGCCGCGTTGCCGTCGGCGTCGGTGATGTAGACCTCCATCTCGACACCGATGGTGCGCCGGCCGGTCTCGAACGCGCCCCCGTCGATCAGTTGGCGTAGCGCGGCCAGGTTGGCCTTGACCTTCTCCCGGTATCGGGTCCGGTCCTCGCGCGTGAACTCTGTGGTTTCGATGTCACGCCCCATGGGCGCCCCTCCATGCCTGATGGCTGGCCGAGAGTCTACGCAGGACGGCCACGGGCCAATCCCGGCCCAGCTCGGGCGCCGCCTGCGCACTACGAGTCGCGGCTGCAGGGAAGGTGCCGGCGCCCTCGCTAGCGCCCCCCGGCCCGGGCGGGCGCTGGAACGCAAACGGCCAGCGGCTCGTTTCCCGCAGCGGTAGCGCCCGAGATTCCCACGCGTCGCGCGTCGCCTACAGCAACGACAGCTGGGCGGCTGCGACTGGCCCCGAGCCACCGCCCGGGGCGGGTTCCTGGGCCACGGGTGAGCGGCGATCGTCGGGCAGGCCGCGCCACGACGGAGGCACCGTCGGGCGGCCATGTCGCTGCCAGGCCAGCCGGCGCTGATCCGCCACGAACGCGCCAACGCTCCTGCGGTACCCGGCGGGTGCGTCGCTGCGCCGGTACAGCGCCGCATAGCGGTCGACCAGCCGGGGGTGGTGCCGCTGCAGCCACGGCCAGAAGATCTCACGCACGCCGGGACGCAGGTGCAGCACGATGGGCGTCACGTGCACGGCCCCCGCCTGCACCGCCGCGTCAACCACGCCCGCCAGCTGCGCCCGATCGTCATTGAGCCCTGGCATGATCGGCGCGAGCATCACCCCGGTCGGGATGCCAGCCACGTTCAACGCCCTGACGGCGGCCAGACGAGCGCGCGGCGAGGGGGTTCCTGGCTCGGCGACCCGCCACAGATCCTCGTCCAGCAGGCCGATGGTCAGGGCCGCCCCCACCGGGACGAGTCTCGCCGCCGCCTGGAGCGGCGCCAGGTCACGGGTGATCAACGTGCCCTTGGTGAGAATGGAGAAGGGCGTCCGAGCCTGAGCCAACGCCTGGATGACCTGTGGCATGAGCGCGTAGCGGCCCTCGCAACGCTGGTAGGGGTCGGTGTTGGTGCCCATGGCGACATGCTCTCCGCGCCACGACGGCCGGGCCAGCTCTCGGCGCAGCACCTCGGCGAGGTTGACCTTGACCACGACCTTGCGCTCGAAGTCCTCGCCGGGCGACAGGTTGAGGTAGCTGTGCGTCGGCCGAGCGAAGCAGTTGTGGCTGACGACGCCTTCCGCGATGAAGTCGCCAGTCCCTGTCGTGACATCGAACAGTGGCAGATCCAAGCCGAGTGGCTCGATCGCCGCCACGCCGAGTCGCGCATCCGACTTGATCGCCCGGCCTTCGATTGAACGCTTCCGCTCGATAGCAGGGTCGACGAGATGGAAGAAGCGCAGCTGCTCGGACAGTCCACCGAGCAACCGCACCGCCCGGCACCCGTTCGGTGCAGTCTCCAGGATCCAGCGAAATGCAAACCGGCGAAGCGCAGAGGTGGCCGCGTCGATGATCACGGCATCGGTGTTGAAGATCCGCAGGATGCCACAGCTGTAGCTGCCGTCAGCGTCGAAGATCCCGGCCAGGAAACCCTTGACCCATTCGTCACACGGCTGCAGTGGCCATGCGATTACGTCGTGCATTGCGGCGACCGCAAGTCGCGCGGACGTCCGGATGGCGCGGCGCTGGTAGTCGTACGAGCCCAGATGCGCATCGCCCCGCAGCATCCCGCACAGGTAGCCGCGGCGGTACTCATGGGTGTGCTTGGGCGGGGCAGGCGGCGCGCCGGTGCCCATCAGCTTGTCGTTGCCCGTGAGATGGGGGCGACGCAACGCCCCGCATTCGGCACCGGTCACGTGCTTCCAACCGCGGCGGGTCAGGAAGCGGTGGTCGGCACTGGTCACCAACTGTGTCCCGTCGGACAGTGTCACTCGGTAGGCCGGCTTGACCGTCGACCAATGATCCAGCACCTCGGTGATCGCATAGCGGTGATACGACCCGCGCCGCACCGTCCCGTAGACCGCGTCGCCGGGTTGGACGTCTTGCAGGGGCTTGCTCCGTCCGTCCGCCATGAGGATCGCCGTCTCACCGGACAGGCAGTAGCTGCAGGCATGTGAGCAACCCCGGTAGGGATTGATGCTCCAGGCGAAGGGCATCCCCTTGACGCGGTTGAGGGCCGACTTCGTCTCCACCTCCAGAAAGGCCATGCCGGCGAACTCGGGGGTGTCGAAGGTGCGCACCCGCTCCACCCGCAACGGCAGCGCCGATTGGGCCGGTAAGGCGGCTTCCGCACCCGGCGCGCGCTGCAGGTCGGTCATCGACGTCATGCAGCCAGTATCGAACAGGTGTTCGATGACCGCAAGCCCCGACGCCGTTCGCCAGGCTGTTCAGCGCGCGTTCACCAGGATGGGATAGCGTTCTCTGGTGCAATCCGAGGCTGTCGCCGTTGCGGAAGAGCCGGCCGAGCCGCCGTCTCGTTACATCAACCGCGAGCTGTCCTGGCTGGAGTTCAACAGCCGCGTCCTGGAGCTGGCGGAACGCCCCGACACACCGCTGCTGGAGCGCGTGAAGTTCCTGGCGATCTTCAGTTCCAACCTCGACGAGTTCTTCCAGGTGCGCGTGGCCGGTCTGAAGGACCAGCTGGCGGCGGGTCTCGGGACCAGCGGCATCGACGAACAAGCGCCCAGCGCGCAGCTGCGCGTCGTGACCGAACGCACCCGCCAGCTCATCGCCCGGCAGTCACAGGCGTTCGTGCAGGACATCAGTCCGGCGCTGGTCGACGCCGGCATCTGCTTCGTCAACTGGCCGAAGCTGACCGCCGAGGACCGCAAGCACCTGCTGGATGTCTTCGAGCGCCAGATCTTTCCGGTGCTCACGCCGCTGGCGGTCGACCCGGGGCATCCGTTCCCCTACATCTCGAGCCTGTCACTGAACCTCGCGGTGATCGTGCGCGTGCCCGACACCGGCGAGCGACGCTTCGCCCGGGTCAAGGTGCCGCCCCTGCTCCCCCGCTTCGTGGCCCTGCCCGACGGCAAGCGCTTCGTTCCCCTGGAACAGGTCATCGCGGCTCACCTGGAACGGCTGTTTCCCGGCATGGAGATCTGCGGCCGCTTTCCGTTCCGGGTGACGCGCAACGCCGACCTGACCCTGGAGGAGGGCGAGGCCGACGACCTGCTGGCCGCCGTGGAGATGGAGCTACGGCGGCGGCGCTTCGGCAGGGCCGTCCGCCTGGAGATCGAGCGGGGCTGCAGCGGCGAGGTTCGCGACCTGCTGCGTCGTGAGCTGGAGCTGCACCGCGACGACGTGCACGAAGTCGACGGACCCCTCGACCTCGGGGGGCTGGCGGCGGTCTACGAACTGGACCGCTCAGAGCTCAAGGACGACAAGTGGACACCCAGCACGCAGCCTGGGCTGGCCACCGCCGGCGACGAGGACGTCGACCTGTTCGCCGTCCTACGGTCGCGCGACGTGCTCGTCCACCATCCATACGACTCGTTCGCGACGTCGGTCGAGGCATTCATCGAGCAGGCCGCCGACGACCCCAAGGTGCTGGCGATCAAGCAGACCCTGTACCGCACGTCCGGTGACAGCCCCATCGTCAAGGCGCTGATCCACGCGGCGGAGCGCGGCAAGCAGGTGGCCGTGCTCATCGAGCTCAAGGCCCGCTTCGACGAGCAGGCCAACATCGACTGGGCCAGGGCGCTGGAAGAAGTCGGTGTGCATGTGGTGTACGGCTTGGTCGGTCTGAAGACCCACGCCAAGGCGGCGCTGGTGGTACGCCAGGAGGCCGACGACATCCGGCGCTACTGCCATGTCGGCACCGGGAACTACAACTCCAAGACCGCGCGGCTGTACGAGGACATCGGCCTGCTGTCCGCGGATCCCGACCTCGGCGCGGACCTGTCGGACCTGTTCAACCTGCTGACGGGCTACAGCCTGCGACCCCAGCACCGCCAGCTGATCCTCGCCCCGACCTCGCTGCGCCGTCGCATCATCGAACACATCCGCGAGGAGGCCGGCGGCGACGACGGACGCATCGTGATGAAGATGAACAGCCTCGCCGACGCCCCGGTGGTCGACGCGCTGTACGAGGCCTCGCAAGCCGGCTGCAGCATCGACCTGATCGTGCGGGGCATCTGCTGCCTGCGCCCTGGCGTGCCGGGGCTGTCGGACAACATCCGGGTGCGCTCGATCGTCGGGCGCTTCCTGGAACACTCACGGATCTTCTCCTTCGCCCACGCCGGCGCACCCAGCGGCACGATCTACATCGGCTCGGCGGACTTGATGCCGCGCAACCTCGATCGGCGCATCGAGACCGTCATCGAGGTCTCAGACCCTGACCTACGCGCGCGGCTTGACGAGGTCTTGGAGCTCAACCTCGCCGACGACACCAACGCCTGGGAGCTGGACGCCCACGGTTGCTGGGAGCGGGTGCCGGCGGGCGAGGGCATCAGCGTGCACCAGCGGCTGCAGGAGCTGGCACTGGAGCGCGGGCGCCGCCGCCGCGACGAGGGGTTCACGTCGGCCTCGGAAGCTGCCGGCTCGGTGTCACGGCTGGTGACCTGGGCCAATACGGAACGTGGCGACATGGCGAAGGCATGACCACCACGCCGCGGCACCCAGCTGCTTTCGCCCGCCAGGGCGCGTAGCCGGCGATGGGCACCATCCTGCTGGTGCGCCACGCCCATGCCGGCAGCTCCGACGACTGGGTCGGCGACGACCGCATCCGGCCGCTGAGCCGCAAGGGGGTCGCGCAGTCGCAAGGCCTGGTCAGGCTGCTCGACGACCGGCGGATCGCCACCATTCACGCCAGCCCGTTCGTCCGCTGCACGCAGACCGTGGAGCCGCTGGCCGCCGCCAGGGGCATGACCGTCCTGCCCAGCGACGCGCTGGCCGAGGGGTCCGACGAGGATGCCTTGCGGCTGGTGCGCGACCTCGCCGACCACGACGCGGCGCTGTGCACCCACGGCGACATCATCCCTGCCGTGCTGCGGGGGTTGGGCGATGACGGGTTGCGGTTGCCACGCAACGCGCGCTGGCAGAAGGGCTCGGTGTGGGTCTTGTCGGCCGATGGGGAAGGCTGTTGGCAGGCTGTGTACCTGCCACCTGCCACCTAAGGACGCGTTTCGTGTCCTACCGCTGTCGCTACATGAGGACTGTGCATGCGCATCGCCGCGCTCGATCTGGGCAGCAACTCGTTCCACCTGCTGGTCGCCGACGCCGGGTCGGACGGCAGCCTGACGCCGGTCCTGGTGGACAAGACGATGCTGCGCCTCGGCGATGTGGTGGCAAAGGACGGGGCCATCACGGGCTCGGCCGCCGACGAGGCGGTGGCCACCGTCCGTCGCTACCGGGCCCTGGCCGACGCCGCCGGCGCCGTCGAGATGGTGACGTGCGCCACCAGTGCCATGCGCGAGGCCAGCAATTGCGCGGCGTTGGTGCAGCGCATGTCCGACGAGGCAGGCGTGACCGTGCGGATCATCGACGGCGACGAGGAAGCGCGCCTGATCTTCGCCGCGGTGCGCGCCAGCGTCGTGCTCGAGCCACCCCCCGCGGTGTGCCTCGATCTCGGCGGCGGCAGCCTCGAGGTGTCTGTCGGTGACGTGAAGGGCCTGCGCTGGGCGGTCAGCCTGCCGTTGGGCGTTGGCCGGCTCACCACCGAGCTGGTGCGCTCCGACCCGCCCCGCAAGGGCGACCTGCGCCGGGTGCGCAACCGGGTGACCGAGGCACTGGAGCCGGTGGCCGCCGAGGTGGCCACCCACGCCCCCGGCCTTGCCGTCGGGACCAGCGGCACGCTCACCGACCTGGCGGTCGCTGCCCTGGCGAAGGCCACCGGCGTCAAGCCGGCACTGACCAACCAGCTGGAGGTCAGCCGCAAGCAGCTGGAGGCGCTGCACGCCGACCTGATCGCGATGACCTGCGCCGAGCGGGAACAGGTCGCCGGCCTAGAGCCCCGGCGCGCGCCGTTGGCGGTCGCTGGCTCGACCGTGGCGCTGACCGCCATGGCGCTGCTGGACCTCGAACGCCTCGTGATCGGCACCTGGGCGCTGCGGGAGGGCATGGTCTTGGACACCCTCGCCCGCCACCACCCACCCGACCGCCACGACGACCCCCGGGCGATCCGCGACGCCTCGGTGCTCGCCCTCGCCCGCCGCTACAGCTGGCCGGAAGCGCACAGCCGCCTCGTCGCCCAGATGGCGCAGACCTTGTTCGACGCGACCAGCGATCTGCACGGCCTCGACGAACAGCAGCGGGAGCTGCTGACCCACGCGGCGCTGCTGCACGATGTCGGCGGCCATGTCTCGGCCGAGGATCAGGCCAGTCACAGCGCCTACCTGATCACCCACGGCCGGCTTCGCGGCTTCGACCCCGACGAGACTGCGGTCCTGGCCTGCTTGGCCCGCTACCACCACAAGGGGGAACCGGGCGAGGGGTTCGCGTCGTTCGATCGGTTGCCGTCGCGCCGGCGTAAGGCGCTGCGCTCGCTGGTGGCGCTGCTGCAGGTCGCCCACGGGCTGGATCGCGGTCGCACCGGCGGCGTGACCCGACTCGATGTGACGGTGACCGACGAGGCGGTGCACCTGGCCGTTGCCACGGCCACCGACACCGACGGCGAGCTGGAGCGCTGGGGCGCGCAGCGCGCTACCAAGCGGGTCGAGCGTGCCTTCGGCCGCCAGCTGGTCATCTCCGAGTCGGCGGAGGTCGGCACATGAACCGCTTGCAGCATGCGTCCAGCCCCTATTTACGGCAGCACGCCGACAATCCCGTGGACTGGCAGGAGTGGGGTCACCAGGCCTTCGCGCAAGCCAGGGACCGCGACGTGCCGGTGTTCCTGTCGGTGGGCTACTCCAGCTGTCACTGGTGTCATGTGATGGCGCACGAGTCCTTCGAGGACGCCGAGGTGGCCCGTGTCCTGAATGACCGCTTCGTGGCGGTCAAGGTGGACCGGGAAGAGCGGCCGGACGTCGACAGCGTCTACATGGGCGCCGTGCAAGCCATGACCGGAGCCGGCGGCTGGCCGATGAGCGTGTTCGTCACCGCCGACGGCGTGCCGTTCTTCGGCGGCACCTACTGGCCGCGCGACGGCCGCCATGGCATGCCCGGATTTCTGCAGGTCCTGCAGGCCGTGGACACCGCCTGGCGCGAGCAGCGCGAGCAGGTGCTGGACTCCGGTCAGCGGCTGACCGCCCACCTGCAGGCCACCAACGAGGTCGGCGGAGGTGCCGAGCAGGTCGACCTGGGCATCGCGTCGCGGGCGGCTTCGGTGTGCGTGCGCGCCTGGGACCGCGAGCTCGGCGGCTTCGGTGCGGCGCCCAAGTTCCCGCAGGCCATGACCATCGACTTCTTGCTGGCGTACGCGCAGCGGACCGGCGACAGCGCCGCGGTTGACGCGGCCGTGCAGTCGCTGGAGGCCATGTCGCGGGGTGGCATCTACGACCATGTGGCGGGCGGCTTCGCGCGCTACTCGGTCGACGCGCGCTGGCTGGTCCCCCACTTCGAGAAGATGCTGTACGACAACGCGCTGCTGCTGCGCGCCTACACCCACGCCTGGCAAACAACGGGTAGCCGCCGCTGCCGGCGCATCGCCACCGAGGTTGCCGATTACCTGCTGCGCGACATGCGCCACCCGGCGGGCGGCTTCTACTCGGCGACCGACGCCGACTCCGAGGGTGTGGAAGGGCTGTTCTTCACCTGGACGGCAGACGAGTTCGACGAGGTCGTGGCCGCCGCCGGCGAGGACGCCGAGGTGTTCCGCGCGTTCTACGGCGTGACGCCGGCGGGCAACTTCACCGATCCCCATCATCCGGAAGTGGGTTCCCGGTCCATCCTGTATGAGGCCGGACGGCGCGACGAGGACGACGCCGACTGCGCGCGCCGTTTGCACCGCGTCCGCGCCGCGCTGGTCGGACGCCGCGAGCAGCGCGTCCATCCGGGGTTGGACGACAAGATCCTGACCAGCTGGAACGCGCTGGCGTTGGGCGCGTTGGGCGAGGCCGGCGCGGCGCTGGACGAGCCGCGCTACATCGAGGCCGCGGCCGCCTGCGCACGCTTCCTGCGGGACACACTGATGGTCGACGGCCGCCTGCACCACACCTGGAAACAGGGTCATCCCGCGACCGTGCCGGCGTTCCTCGAGGACGTGGCCTACCTAGCGCAGGCGCTGCTGGTGCTGTACGAGGCCGACGCCAACCCCGAGTGGTTTGCCTGGGCGCGACAGCTGGCGCACGACGCCAACGACCGCTTCGCCGAGAGCGATGCCGACGGCAACCCGACGGGGGCCTACTTCGCCACCGCCGACGACGCCGAGGCCTTGCTGACCCGTCCCAAGGACCTGTGGGACAACGCCACCCCGGCCGGTTCGTCGGTGCAGGTCGACGTGCTGCTGCGCCTGGCGGCGCTGACCGGCGACGGCGACTTCTCACGCCGGGCCGAGCGCACGCTGGCGCTGTTCGCGCCGCGTTGCGAGCAGGCGCCGACCGGCTACGGCGAGATGTTGCGCGGGCTGGAACGCCTGCTGGCCGGCCCCGCTGAGGTCGCCGTGATCGGCTCGCCGGATGATGCCGCCACCCGTGAGCTGGTGCGGGTCTATCGTCAGCGCTGGCGCCCTGGCAGCGTCCTGGCCGTGGGCCTCCCCGATGGCCAGGACGCCACGCCGCCGCTGCTGCACGATCGCCCCCTGGTCAACGGTCGCCCTGCCGCCTATGTGTGTCGCAACTTCGCCTGCCAGCGCCCAGTCACCGACGCATCACAGCTGGCGCAACTGCTGGAGACCAGTTCTTGACCACAAGTCCGGACTATTGCTGCCGCCGCCCAGGAAGCCGGGGTCCCGGTGGTCACCGGTGACACGAAGGTGGTCCAGCGCGGCAAAGCCGACGGCATGTACGTGACGACGACCGGCATCGGGCTCGTCCGCTACGGCGTCGCACTGGCTCCCGAGCTGGTGCAGCCAGGCGACAAGGTCCTGGTGTCCGGAACGGTCGGTGATCACGGCGTCGCGATCATGCTCGCCCGCGGCGAGTTGGAGCTGGGCGCCGACATCCGCAGCGACACGGCGTCGTTGTGGCCGTTGGCCGAGACGCTGCTGGAGACCTGCGGCGAGGACCTGCACTGCATGCGAGACGCCACGCGTGGTGGGGTCGCCACGGTGCTCAACGAGATCGCCCTGACGTCCCAGCTCGGCGTGACGATCATCGAGGACCGGGTGCCCATGCGGCCCGAGGTCATGGGCGCCTGCGAGATCCTCGGCATCGACCCGCTGTACGTCGCCAACGAAGGTAAGCTCGTCGCGTTCGTGGCGCCGCAGCAAGCCGATGAAGCGCTCGCGGCCCTGCGCGAGCACCCGATTGGCGTGGCGGCGGCGATCATCGGCGACGTGGACTCGGAGCCGGCCGGCCGGGTGCTGGGTCGTACCGGATTCGGCGGGCACCGCATGATCGACATGCTCGTCGGCGACCCGCTCCCCCGCATCTGCTGAGCCGTCGGCGTGCGTCTCCTTGTCGTGTTCAGACGGGGTACAGCGACACTTCGGAGGCCTTGACCGACACATGCACGTCGCCGCCCACGCCGAGATCCAGCGCGGCGACCGCTGCAGGGGTGACCTCGGCGACGATCGGCAGGGCCCCGTCGATGTGCACGCGGACGTGGTCGCCGTGCACGTCCAGCCCCCGCACCACACCGGCCCAGACATTGCGCGGCGACCCGTCGGGCCGTCCCCGGTACAGCGCAACGGCGCGGGGGTGCACCACGGTGAAGACCGGGCCGTCGGCTGCGTCCGCGGCGATGAGTCGCTGGTCATCCGGCAGGTTGACGGTATGGCCACGCGCCTCGCCGCGGTAGAGGTTGAGTCCCACCAGCCCGGCGACCCACCGAGAGCGGGGCCGCTGGGTGACCTCGTTGATGGTGGCGTCCTGGACGATCCTGCCGGCCTCGATGATGACCAGCCGGCCGGCGAGCGCGATCGCCTCCACCGGGTCATGGGTAATGACCAGACAGGGGCCGGCGAAGGCGTCCAGGTGCCCCCGCAGCTCCCGGCGGATCGTCAGGCGGGCGGCGACGTCCAGGGCGGACAGCGGCTCGTCCAGAAGCAGCAGGTTCGGTTCGAACGCCAGCGCGCGTGCCAGCGCGACTCGCTGCGCCTGCCCGCCGGACAATGCCCTCGGCTTCGCGTTGGCGGCGTCGGGGAGTCCGACTCTAGCCAGCCATTCGGTGGCGAGGCCGCGGGCGGCTGCGGCCGGCACACCGCCGGCGCGCAGCCCGAAGGCGACGTTGTCGGCGGCGGACAGGTGCGGAAACAGCAGGTGATCCTGGAAGACCATCCCAACGCCCCGTCGCTCCGGCGCGACGCGAATGCCGCGTTCGGAGTCGTCGAGCACCTGGCTCTCCAGCTCTACGCGGCCGGCACGCAATGGGACCAGCCCGGCCAGGGTGCGCAGCAGGGTGGTCTTGCCGGCCCCGTTCGGGCCAAGGACGGCGACGACCTCCCCGGCCGCGACCTCCAAGGCGACATCGAGGTCGAGGTCGCCGAGGGTTACCGCAACACGGGCCGACAACCCGCTCATGATGTGTCGAGGTAGCGACCTCGCAACGTGATCAACACCACGACCGAGACGGCGAGCAGGATCAGGCTCAACAGGATCGCCGAGTCCAGATCGCGCTCCAACTGCAGGTACACCGCGAGAGGCATCGTCTGCGTGCGGCCAGTCAGGTTGCCGGCGAAGGTGATCGTGGCACCGAACTCGCCGAGCGCCCGCGCCCAGCACAGCGCCATCCCTGCCCCCAGCGACGGCGCGAGCAGCGGCAGCGTGACCCGCCGGAAGGCCAGCCAGCGGCCGGCACCCAGCGTTGCGGCGACGTCTTCGTAGCGGCGGTCCATCGCCCGCAGCCCCGCCTCGACGGTGACGACGAGGAATGGCATCGCCACGAAGGTCTCGGCGAGCACGACGCCGGCGGGGGAGAACGGCAGCGTGATCCCTGCCAGCTCGTGCAGCGGCTGGCCGATGAGTCCTCGGCGGCCGAACGCCAAAAGCAGCGCCACCCCGCCGACCACGGGTGGCAGCACCATCGGCAGGACGCAAAGCGCCCGCACGAGCGGCTTCGCGGGAAAGTCGCGTCGGGCGAGCAGCCACGCGAGCGGCACCCCCAGCACGGTCGCCAGCGCGAGCGCCGACAGCGAGGTCAGCAGCGACAGCCGCAGCGCCGCGAGCACGGTCTGGTCGGTCACCAGGTCGCCCAGCCGCGTCCACGGGGTGTTCGCCAGCAGCCCGACGAGCGGCAGGATCAGCAGACCCAGCGCGACAACGGCTAACGGGGTCATGCCCAACGGCATCGTCTCCGCCCGCCGGGTGCCCGGTGTGAGCCGCGTTGTGACGTTCATGGCGCGGAGAACCCGTACTCGGTGAGTGTCGCCTGTGCCTCGTCGGACAGCACGTAGTCGACGAACGCCTCGGCCGCCTGCGGGTTGGGCGCCTCGGCGAGCGCAGCGACCGGATAGCTGGCCGGAACGTTGCGCTCCGGGGGGATCTGCACACCCTCGACGGCATCGCCCGCGGCGACGATGTCGCTGACATAGACGACCCCGGCGTCGGCCTCGCCAAGCTCCACGCGCGACAGCACCGCCCGCACGTCGACCTCAAGCGACGCCGGGGTCACTTGGATCCCGGCCACGTCGAGGGCATGCCGCGTGTACCCGCCGGCCGGCACCTCCTCGGCCGCCAGGACCGTCGTGACATCAGGCCGCGTCAGGTCCGCCAGCGACTGGATGTGCAGCGGGTTGCCGCGCTCGACGGCGATCTCCAGCGTGTTGCAGGTGAAGGTCTGCGGCTGGCCGGCGAGCAGCTCGGCGCCGGCGACGTCATTCATCGGCGTCTGGCTGGCCGACGCGAGCACGTCGGCGGGCGCGCCGCCCTGGACGATTTGCGTGGCCAGCGTGGAGCTGGAGCCGAAATTGAAGGCCACCTCGACGTCGGGGTTGGTCCGCGTGAACCGCTCGCCGAGGTCTTCGAACGCGTCGGTCAGCGACGACGCGGCGAAGACCGTCAGCTGACCAGATAACGCCTGCCCCGACGCGGGCTCCGACGCGGTCGCGGTCCTACCGTCGTCCCTGGTCCCTGCCTGGGGCGACGCGGCCTGGCCGCTGCCGCAGGCGGCGAGCAGCACCGCGAGCGACACGACAGCTCCCCGCATGCGCGCCGCCCTCACCGCTACTCCTTTGGCAGGCTGACCACGACGCTGGTGGCCTTCACCGACGCGACGACGTGCGTGCCGGCGTCGAGTTCGAGCTCGTCGACGCTCTCGGCGGTGGTGAGCGCGACGAGCCGGTACGGACCCGCCTGCATCTCGACGGTCGCCGCGGCCTCTCCGCGGACGACTTTGGTGACGATGGCGTCAAGCTGGTTGCGGGCCGACGACGCGGTGATCACCCGCGCAGACCGACGGCGGTCGGTGAGGAGGCGCTGCACCTGCGACACCGACACCAGCCGCTGACCGCCGGGAGTGCGGTCGAGCGTGACACGCCCGTCGTCTTCCCAGCGCCGCAGGGTGTCCACGCTGATCCCCAGCAGCGCCGCAGCCTGCCCGATGCGTAGCCCTTCCTCGCCCACGGCAGCATCGTACCTAGAGATCCTGGTCCGTCAAGCAGGGTTTCGGTTGCACGCCCACAGATGCGGCGGTGGCTGGGCCGGTACAGCGACCAGTGGGCGATACCCTCTCGCTCGCATGCCGACCGCCAGCCTCCTCGACGGCCTCAACGCCGACCAGCGCGCCGCCGCGCGGACCACACAGGGACCGCTGTGCATCATCGCCGGAGCCGGCACGGGCAAGACGCGCACCATCACCCACCGCATCGCCTGCCAGGTCGCCGAGGGTGTCGCGAGTCCCGACCAGATCCTGGCGGTCACGTTCACCGACAAGGCCGCCGGCGAGCTCCGTCAGCGCCTCGCCGGCATGGGACTGTCCCGGCCGGTGCGCGCGGCCACCTTTCACGCCGCGGCGTGGGCGCAGCTGCGCTGGTTCTGGCACCGCGCCTATGACACCCCACTGCCCGAGGTGCTCGCCTCCAAGGTCCGCCTGCTCGTGCCGCTGGCCCGCCGTACCAGCACGCAGGCGATGGACCTGGCGACGGAGATCGAGTGGGCCAAGGCCCGGCGTCTGCCCCCCGACGACTACGCTGTGGCAGCGGCTGGCCGGGACGCGCCGCTGGAGCCGGAACGGATGGCAGGCGTCTACGCGGACTACGAGCGGGCGAAGGACGAGGCCGGGCTGCTGGACTACGAGGACATGCTGCTGCGGGCGGCCGCGCTGATCCAGGAACATCCCGACATCGCGGCCGAGGTGCGCGACCGCTACCGCTTCTTCACCGTCGACGAGTTCCAGGACGTCAACCCGGCGCAGTTCGCGCTGCTGCGCGCCTGGCTGGGTCCGTCGCAACAGGTCTGCGTCGTCGGCGACGACGACCAGACCATCTACTCGTTCACCGGCGCCACCGCCGACTACCTGCTGGAGTTCCGCCGCTGGTTCCCGACCGCCGCCACGGTGACGCTGACCGAGAACTACCGGTCGACCCCGCAGGTGCTGGCCTTGGCCAACGCCGTTCTGTGGAACAAGCGCGCCGGCCAACGCAAGCGGCTGTCGGCCACCCGCGCGGGGGGTCCTGCGCCGGTGTTCGGCGAGCACACCGACGACGAGGCGGAGCGAGAGGCGGTCGTGGCGGCCATTCGCGGCCTGGTCGAGGAGGAGATTCCACCCGGCGAGATCGCGGTCGCCTACCGGGTGAACAGCCAGTCGGAGGGCTGGGAGCAGGCGTTGCGGGGCGCGGGCATCCCCTACGCCGTCCGTGGCGCCGGCGGCTTCTACCAGCGTCGTGAGGTCCGCCAGGCGCTGACCGTGCTGCGGGCGGCGGCCAGCCGCCCCGAGCCGGTGCCCCCCGGTTTGGAGCAGACGACGCCGGCGCGTCCGGTTCGCGCCGACAAGGCTGTCAGCCGTGCGCTCCGCGAGCAGATGGGTTGGGACGGGCGATCCGAACCGGAGGGTGAGGCCGCGCGTGAGCGCTGGCGCAACCTCGGCGCCCTCGTCGAGGTCGCCGCCGGGCTGGCCGACGACGACGCCACGACGACCCTGGCCGACGTCGTCACCGAGCTGTCGCGACGGGAGGCCGAAGGCGCTGACGCGCCGGGCCCGGGCGGCGCCGTGACCCTGCTGACGCTGCACAAGACCAAGGGCTTGGAGTTCTCCGCGGTCTTCCTAGTGGCCCTCGAGGAGGGGCTGCTGCCCATCTCGCACGCCAAGACCGACGAGGCGGTGCAGGAAGAGCGCCGGCTGTTGTACGTCGGCATCACGCGTGCCCGACGGCAGTTGTCGCTGTCGTGGGCGCAGCGCCGGCCGGGTTACGGGGGCAAGGTGGTGGCCCGACGACCGTCGCGGTTCCTGTACAACCTGGGCGAGGGCGCGCCGGTGAGCGGTTCCCAGCAGGCGGCGACGCGGCTGCGCACCCGCACGCCATCTCCCCTCGACGGTGCCGAGAATCCGGCGCTGGTGCAGCGCTTGCGCGACTGGCGTCGGGAGCGCGCCAAGGCCGACGACGTGCCGGCGTTCGTGGTCTTCAACGACCGCACTCTGGTCGCGCTGGCGGCGCAACGCCCCTCCACGCCCCGGGCACTGCTCGCCGTCAGCGGTGTCGGCCCCGCCAAGGTGAAGCGCTACGGCGAAGACCTCATCCGGGTCATCGCCCAGACGCCCTCGTGAGTCCGCTGCCGCAGGCCGCGCATCGCGTCGCCGCCGATGTCGTCGCCCTGGCGCCCGACGGCGGCGGCGGGAACTTGACGCCCATGGTGCTGACGGTGCGTCGCCCCCGTCCGCCGTTCGAGGGGGGTTGGGCGCTGCCGGGCACGATGGTGCGGTCCGGCGAAGACCTGGAGGCCGCCGCGCGGCGCATCCTGGCCGCGGCCGGCCTGCCGCGGCCCCGGCACCTCGAACAGCTGGCCACCTTCGGAGCGCCCGACCGCGATCCGCGCGGCCGCGTGGTGTCGGTCAGCTACCTGGCGCTGGTACCGCAGCCAGCGCCCGTCGGCGGCGCCGCCCGGTGGTGCTCGGCGTTCGCGCCCCCGACATTGGCTTTTGACCACGAACAGATCCTCGCCAGCGCCCTGCAGCGGCTGCGCGGCAAGCTGTCCTACTCCAACGTCGCCTACGGACTGCTGCCCGAGGACTTCACCCTGTCTGAGCTGCAGCGGATCTACGAAGCGGTGCTAGGCGGGCAGCTGGACAAGCGCAATTTCCGCAAGAAGGTGCTGGCCGTGAGCATGGTGACCGAAGCGCCGGGCCAGCGCCGGGGCCCGCACCGTCCGGCTCAGCTGTACCGCTTCTCCCGCCGTGAGCTCACGGTGCTCGACGACGTCGCGCCCCCGATCGGCGCAGGAGCTCGCTCATGACGACCGCTGCACTGTTCACCGACCTGTACGAGCTGACGATGATGGCCGGCTACCTGGCTGCTGGGCGAGCCGACGAACAGGCGACGTTCGACCTGTACTTCCGCCATCCGCCCGCTGGGGTAGACCTCGTCGTCGCCTGTGGCCTTGACCCGGTCCTGGACTACCTGGAAACGCTGCACTTCGACGACGAGGACCTTGCCTACCTGTCGTCGCTGTCGCTGTTCGACGACGCCCTTCTGTCCTACCTGCGCCGGCTGAAGTTCCGCGGCGACGTGTGGGCGGTCCCGGAGGGCTTGCCGGTGTTCTCCGACGAGCCGCTGCTGCGCGTCAGCGCGACCCTCGCCGAGGCGCAACTGGTCGAGACCTACCTGCTCAACCGCATCTGCTACAGCTCGCTGGTCGCCAGCAACGCAGCGCAGCTGACCCGCGCCGCGCGCGGCAAACCGGTGCTGGAGTTCGGGGCCCGGCGTGCCCACGGACCGGACGGAGCGCTCACCGGAGCACGCGCCGCGATGATCGGCGGGTGCAGCGCCACCTCCAACGTGGCCGCCGGGCAGCGCTTCGACGTGCCGGTGTCTGGCACCCAGGCCCACGCCTTCGTCATGGCTTTCGGAAGCGAGCTGGAAGCCTTTCGCGCCTACGCCGCCACCTTCCCCGACACCTGCATCCTGCTGGTCGACACCTATGACACCCTGGGCAGCGGCGTCCCCAACGCGATCACCGTCGCCGATGAGCTGGCGGCGGCGGGACACAAGCTGAAGGGGGTGCGGCTGGACTCCGGCGACCTGGCTTCGCTGTCGCATGAGACGCGTCGCCTGCTGGACACCGCCGGCCTGCGCGACGTGCAGATCATCGCCTCCGGGGACCTGGACGCCGAGCGGGTGCGAGAACTAGAGCAGCTCAACGTCCCGATCGACGGCTACGGGGTCGGCACCTCGTTGCTGACCGCGCGCCGCGACCCTGCCCTGTCAGGCGTGTACAAGCTCGCCGAGATCGCCGGAAGCCCGGTGATGAAGCTCAGCGGCAGCCCGGCCAAGGCCACCAGCCCGGGACGCAAGCAGGTGTGGCGCGGTGACACCGGCGACGTCATCGGGCTGCACGACGAGGACCTGGAGGGCGAGCCACTGCTGGTTGAGGCCATGCGCGACGGGCAGCGCAGGCTGCCGCGCGCCGGCCTGGCACAGCTGGCGCAACGCAGCCAGAAGGCCGTGGCGGCGGTCCAACCGAAGGTCGTGACCGGAGCGTGGTCCGTGCGCTCCAGCCACCTGCTCGACAGCCTGCGGGCGGCCACCATGCGGCACCTGGGCCAGGGACTTGTCTCCTAGAGATGCCCAGACGCACAGAAAGGCCGCGCCGAAGCGCGGCCTTTCTGCAAGGGTCCTACCTACTCCGACGCGGCCTCGCTGGCGGCGCCGCCCTCACTCGCGCCGCCGCCCTCACTCGCGCCGCCGCCGCCTCCGCCGCTCGAGCAGCCGACCGCGGAGAGGGCCAGCAGGCCGGCCAGCACGCCGGCGATGATGTTCTTCTTCATGGGAGAGTCCTCCATACATCTGCGGGCCGATCCCGCCTTTGCGGGGGCCAAGCGCCTCCTACCCGTGTAGGAGGTAGCCGAATCCTTGCACACTGTGCCCTCAAAGCGCCAGTACTTACGTGTCCACCTGGACACATTGGCGGTCATCTCCGGCGAAACGTCAGGCCACGCGTGTGGGGGTCACGGCGCAACGTCCCCGCCGAGACCAATGCCCGCAGGTCGGCGGCGGCGGTGTCACGGCTGAGGCCGGTCGCCGCAGCGTACTGGCCGAGCGTGATCGTGGCACCGAACGCCATCCGGCCCGCGATCTGGACAGCCCGCGCCGGTGGTGCCGGTGAATGACCAACGAGGCGCCGCGCGACCGCCGCCAGACCCGCGACCACCGCCTCGGTGTGCCACTCCAGCCACGGTCCGAGGTCACCGCGCCGGTGAATGGTGGCGGCAACCTCGTTGTGGTAGCCGCTGGGGTCGGCGGCCAGCGTGCGTTCGGGAACCGCCACCGCTGTGGGGTCCAGTCCACGAGCCCGCAACACCAACCGCGCGGTAGCACGCGCCAGCCGCCCGTTGCCCGCCTCGAACGGCTGCCACTCCAGCAACCGCTCGTGCACGACGCCGGCGACCACCAGCGTCGGCAGGCCGGCACTACCGGCCGAGCCGGTGGCGCCCAACCACTCGACCAGCCCGTTCACCAGGCGAGGCACGACCCTCGGGTCCGGGGTGTTGTACAGAACTCGGCCCTGTGCTCCGTCGTGCACGGCCTGGATGGTCCGGCGAGGACGCCCGACGACCTGCGGAGCGACCAGTCCTCGGCAGATCAGCCCGTGCAGCGTCGTCAGCACCGTCAAGGGGGCTTCGAACAGCTGGTCCGCCAGCTCGGCTTCGGCGTCGTAGCAGGCCAGCAGGTTGGCGTACTCAACCGCGGCCACCTGCTGGGTCGCCATCCCGTCCAACTTCAGCGCCGTCGCCCAGCCGCCCGCCTGTGGCGCGGCCACGTTGCCCGCGGAGTCATCTGACCTGCGTTCGCCAGCGGGCTCATCAAACCGGCGTTTCCCGGCGGGCCAGACCCAGGTGCCCGCGTCGACCGCGTCGGCGGTGGCGTCATCCAAGGGGCTGGCGTCCAACCGGGCCGACAGCCGACCGGCGTCGCGTTTGGCGCGCTGGGCTTCGGCCGCCAGGCCCTCGGGGGGCGCCGCAGCGATGCGCGCCGCCGCCGCGGCGGCGTCTTCGACCAGCCCGACGAGGTGATCGCTGTAGTGGAAGCGGACGTCCATCAACGCCACTGCAGGCGCAGGCGACCACCCGTCAGCCGCTCGAGGGCCTTGCGTTCGTGGCGGCGACCCATCACCCAGCCGCCGGCAGCGCCTCCCAGGGTCAGCGCACCGGCGGCCGACAGCTTGGCCATCTGCTTGGCCTGACGGTTGAACTCCACCACTGGCCAGCCCCGCCGGTGCGCCACCGCGGTCATGGAGCGGTCAGGGTTGACCGCCACCGGGTGGCCGACGATCAGCATCATGGGCAGGTCGCTGGCGGAGTCGGAGTAGGCGTAGCACTTGGCCAGGTCGTAGCCGCGCTCGGCCGCCAGCTTGCGGATGTGGGAGGCCTTGCCCTCGCCGTAGCAGAAGGGTGCGGCCAGCCGGCCGGTGTAGACGCCGTCGACGATCTCACTCTCGGTACCCAGACCCCCGGCGATCTCCAACGCTCGCGCCAGCTGGCCGACGATCTCGACGGGGCTGGCCGAGATGATGTACACGTCGCGGCCCGCCTCAGAGTGGATGTCGAGCAGCGTCTGTGCCTCGGCCCGAATGCGCGGCAGCAACTCCTCCACCACCGCCGGCGACAACCGCCTCAGCACCTCGGCGGGCGTGCCGGCGACGCTTTCCAGGAGGCGGTCACGCATCGCCGCGGACTTCTCGTCGGAGGCGCCGAACATTCTGAACACGACGCTGGACGCGCCGTCGCCGAGCAGGCGGCCCAGCGGGCGCAGCCCGGCCCGGTAGCACGCCTTGCCGAAGTAGTAGGCGCTGCTGCCCGACATCAGCGTGCGGTCGAGGTCGAAGAACGCGGCGGAGTCCGTCATCCCAGCCCAGTATGTCCAGCCTCGCCCAGCCGTCGAACCCCACCACCCAGGCCGCGCCCGACGCCAGCCACCAGCGTGAACGACGGATAGAAGGGTTGGTCACACTATGAGGACCAACCCTTCTATCCGCTGGCAGTCGGCTCGGCGGCGCAGACGTGGCCCGCCCGACGAGGTCAGGTCCGGTCGCGCCGGGGCGAGCGCTGACCGTCGTCGCGTTGCACGTCCACGACCTCCACGTCGATCGGCTCGGCGCCACGGGTGCGTGGCGGAGGCCGGACACCACCGCGTCGCCCGTGGGGCGTACCCAGTGAGCCGAGGGCGAACAACCCCCGTGCGCGGCTGCGCACGAGGCGGTTGGCCACCGCCCTGGTGGGAGGCAGCACCAGCAGCAAGCCCGCCGCGTCGCTGACGAAGCCCGGGGTCAGCAGCAGCGTCCCACCCACCAGGACCAGCGCGCCGTCCACAACCTCCTTGGCGGGAATGCGCGCTTGCTGCAACGCGGCGGTGAAGTTGCGCCACGCGGCCCGACCCTCGCGGCGCACCAGCCATGCACCGGCCACCGACACCAACAGCAGGATCACCAGCGTCGGCAGCAGCCCGATCAGGTCGCCGACCTGGGCGATGACGAACAGCTCGACGATCGGGACGACGATGAACGCGATCAGCAGCAGCGCGGGCATCTATGACGCCTTCTTCTTCCCCGCCTTGGCTGCCTTGGGCGATGCCTCGTCCTGCGACTCGGAGCGGTCGGCGGCGGCGCCGCTGCCTCGCTTGCGCGCCGACTCCACCGACTGGCGCAGCGCCTCCATGAGGTCCACCACGGCTGCCGGCTCGCCGGGCTCCTCGACGACGGTGACCTCTTGACCCTCGACCTTGGCCTGGACGGCCGCCATGACCTTCTCGCGGTACTCGTCGGAATAGGCGGTGGGGTCAAAGTCCTCGGTGAGGTTTTCGATGAGCGTCTCGGCCATCTGCACTTCCTGCTTGCGCGGCTCCGGCAGCTCGTCGATGTCGAGGTCTTCCAGCGACAGCTGGCGGATCTCGTCTGGCCAGTACATCGTCTCCAGGACGAACATCTCATCGTGCAGACGCAGGGTGGCCAGGTGTTCCTTGTCGCGCATGGTGATCTTGCACACCGCGACCGTGTTGCGGTCGTGCATCGCCTTGGACAGCAGCCCGTAGGCCTTGGCGCCGGCCGGGTCAGGGCCAAGGTAGTACGAGCGCTGGAAGTAGATCGGGTCGATCTGTTCAAGCGGGACGAACTGCAGGATGTCGATGGCCCGTGACGAGGCCGGCTTCATCGCTTCGAGCTCGTCGGCATCGAACACCACGTAACGGTCGGGCTCGTACTCATAGCCTTTGACGATATGGTCGTAGCCGACCTCCTCGCCGTCCGCCTTGGCCACGCGCTGGTAGCCGATGCGGCTGTGATCCGATGCGCGCAACTGGTTGAACGATACCGACTTGTCCTCCGTGGCGGGGTATAGCCGCACGGGGATGGTGACCAGTCCGAAGGACAGCGAGCCCTTCCACAGTGTCCGCATCTCAACCTCCTGCCGGCGTGAGGAAGCCCTACGGTACGGCCGCCGGCGTCGCAACGATGGTCTACCTCGCGGGGCGCCTGGTCAACCCGGCCCGGGCAACCCGTGCCTGCGCAACGGTGGGAAGATGGCTGACCATGAGCACCGTGGCGACCACCATCGACTTCCCCGAGGCGCTGCCGTTGCGGCGGGAGGGCAAGGCCTGGTTCGTCGACGCCGACGGCACCACCGTCAAGGTGTCCAACCCCGACAAGCCCTACTGGGGTCCGGAGGGTTACACCAAGGCCGACCTGCTGGCCTACTGGTACAACGCGGCGCTCTGGGTGCTGCCCTACCTGCGGGACCGGCCGCTGACCCTCAAACGCATGCCCGACGGGGCCGACGGGGCCTTCTTCTACGCCAAGCAGGCCCCACCGGGGACGCCCCCGTGGATGGTCACCGCGCCGGTGACCGGTCGGCGCAGCGGCAAGACCACCGAGTACCTGCTGGCCACCGACCGCGCCAGCCTGGTGTTCACGGCCAACCTTGGCTGCATCGAACTGCATCCCTGGCACAGCCGCATCGACGACATCGGCCGGCCCGACTACGCCTTCTTCGACCTCGACCCGATGGGGGCGGCCACCTTCGCCGACGTGCGCGAGGTCGCGCTGCTCGTGCGCACAGCCTTGGAGGGCCTCGGCCTGCGCGGCTACCCGAGGACGTCCGGTGCCACCGGCATGCAGGTCTACGTGCCGCTGGACCGCCGGCACTCCGCCGGTCAGGTCCGCGAATGGGTGGGCCGGGTCTGCCGCCTGCTCAACCGAGCCGACCCGCAGCGCACGACGATGGAATGGGTGGTGGAGCGCCGTGGCGCGCAGGTGTTCCTGGACCACAACATGAACACCGAGGGCAAGAACATCGCCGTCACCTACTCCCCCCGCCCGGAACGGGCCGCCTCGGTGGCCACGCCACTGCGCTGGGACGAGGTCTCCGCTGACGTCGAACCGGCCGACTTCACCATGGCGACGATCTTCGGGCGGCTGGCGGAGGTCGGTGACCTGTTCGCCCCGGTGCTGGCCGGAGGCCAGGACCTGTCGCCGGCGATGCATGCCCTTGGGATGGATCCCACACCGGAGCCCGATCCGGCCGCGCACCAGGTCACGGCGCCACAAGTTCTTGCCGAGCGGCTGGCGACCTACCAGGGCAAACGCGATTTCGCCCGCACCCCGGAGCCCCCGCCCCCCGCCGGACCCGGAGAAGACGTCGAGGATGCGGCGGACGTCGACGAGCGTCCACAGTTCGTCCTGCAGCACCATCTGGCTCGCCGGCTGCACCACGACCTGCGTTTGGAGCGGCACGGCACGGCGCCGTCGTGGGCTCTGCCCAAGGGCCTGCCTGACCGCAAGGGGGTGCGCCACCTCGCGGTGCAGACCGAGGACCATCCCGTCAGCTACATGTCGTTCAGCGGCGAGATCCCGGCCGGCGAGTACGGCGGCGGCCAGATGCGCATCTGGGACTCGGGGACCTATGACCTGCTGGAGTGGACCGACGACAAGGTCAACTTCCGTCTGCACGGTCGCCGCCACTCCGGGGAGTACCACCTGTTTCGCACGGGCCGCGACGGCGACGCCAAACAGTGGCTGGTCATCCGCGCCGACGACGCGCTCACCGACGTGCCCCCCGACTCGCCCTCGTTCGCGCCGATGCTGGCCAGTGACGGCGGCCAGGCCTTCGACGACCCCGAGTGGCTGTTCGAGATCAAGTGGGACGGCGTGCGCGCGATCGCCACGGTCCGGCGTCCTGGCACCGGGAACGACGCCGGCACCCGGCTGGTCAGCCGCCAGGGCAACGACATCACCCCCGCCTACCCTGAGCTCGCGCCCCTGTGGGAGCGCGTGCTGGCGCGCAACGCCGTCCTCGACGGCGAGATCGTGGCGTTGGACGACCACGGCCGGCCGTCCTTTCAGCGCCTGCAACGGCGGATGCACCTGCGCGACACCGTCGGGGTCGCTCGCGCCGCCGAGCGTTCCCCTGTCCGCTACATGGTCTTCGACCTGCTCGCGGCCGACGGGCGGCCCTTGATCGACCGACCGTTGCGGGACCGCCTCGCGCTGCTCGACGAGGTCCTCGTCGCCGGCGGCCCCTTCGTGCGCAGCACCACCGTGGCCGAGGACGGCAAGGCGTTGTTCGAGGCCGCACGGCAACAGGGTTTGGAGGGGCTGATCGCCAAGCGTTCGGCGTCGCTGTACCGGCCGGGCAAGCGATCCCGCGACTGGCTCAAGTTCAAGGTCCGCCGCAGTGCCGAGGTCGTCATCGGCGGCTGGCTGCCGGGCAAACAGGGCCGCAGCGGCCGCCTGGGCGCCCTGCTGCTCGGGCTGTACGACGGCCCGGCGTTGCAATTCGTCGGCCGGGCGGGCACGGGCTTCGACGACGCCGAGCTCGCCCGCCTGGGGGATTTGCTGGCCGACCTGGCCCGCGAGGACTCGCCGTTCGCGCCGAGTCCACAGATGCCTGCCCAGGCCCGCTTCGTCGACCCCGTGCTGGTGTGCACGGTCGAGTACGTCGAACACACCGAGGGTGGCTTGCTGCGCCACCCCTCCTACAAGGGGCTGCTCGACAGCGCCGTACCTGTCGAGCAGACGCTACGACGGCTGCAGACCTGACCCTGCGGTCAGCGCTGAGGCTTGGCGTTGGTCGGCGGCTTGTCGCGCAGTGACTCCGAGCCCTGGTCGTCCAGCGACCGGAAGCGCAGGACCGTGAACGACTCGGCGGCCTCGAGGCCGGCCTCGGCGCCCTGCTGGATCGCCATTTCTTTCACCCGGGGGCCAGGGTCCCACCCCGACAGCTGCGACGCGTGGCAGCGCAGCGCCGCCAGCTTCTGCTCCAGCGTGGCGGTCACGTCGACCAGGTCGTTGCCTTGCCCGAAGCTCATCAGCCACAGCTCGGCAACGTCCCACGGCTCCAGGCCCTCGTCGATCAACGAGGTGTCCCACAGCCGCGTGGACGCCGCGGGATTGATGGCGTGCAGGACGAGGTCGCCGACGGCGCGATGGTCGGGATGGTTGACATAGCCCAGCTCGGACCAGCGCACGCTGGGGTCCAGGGTGACCACCGCCTCGGGCCGATGGTGGCGGATCGCCGCCGCCACCTGGCGGCGCGCCTCGATCGAGGGCTCCAGGTAGCCGTCGGCGTAGCCCAGGAACGTCACGTCGCTGACGCCGAGCACCGCGCACGCCGCGCGTTGCTCGTCCTGGCGGATCTGGTGCAGGCGCTCCCGCGTCATCGTCGGATCCGCCGACCCGCTGGCGCCATCGGTGACCACGAGATAGCGCACGTCGGTTCCCATCGCGGCCCAGCGCGCGACCGTTCCCGCGCAGCCGAACTCCGCGTCGTCCGGGTGCGCGATGATCACCAGCGCCCGGCCGAACGGGCGCAGCGGATCCCACACCCGGCCGCTGGTCGCATCGTTGTTGACCACCGGCGCGCAGCCTAGTGCCAGGGGCAAAACGCCTACCGCGCCCCCTGCGGCGCGTTGACGGACGACTCCAGCCGGTAGCCCATGCCGCGAACGGTGGCGATGCGACCCTGCCCGAACTTGCGACGTAGGTAGCCGACGTACACGTCGACGACGTTGGAGCCGGGGTCGTAGTCGTAGCCCCACACATGGGACAGCAGCTGCTCGCGGGACAAGACTTGGCCGGCGTGGCGCATCAGCGTCTCCGCCAGGGTGAACTCACGAGCGGTCAACTCGATGTCGCGCTCACCCACGCGGACGCGCCGCGTACGCAGATCCAACGACAGGTCGCCGACACTCAGCACCGTCTCCTCCTGCGCTCGCTCGCCGCGCAGGCGCACCCGCACGCGGGCCAGCAGCTCTTCGAAGCGGAACGGCTTGGTGACGTAGTCATCCGCCCCGCCATCCAGCCCGGCAACCGTGTCATCCACGCCGTCACGGGCGGTCAGAATCACGACCGGCATCGCCGACCCCCCGCGACGCAGCTCGCGCAGCACGGCGAAGCCGTCCTTGCCCGGCAGACCGATGTCGAGCACCAGCAGGTCGAACTCACCGGATCGGGCGCGGAACAGGGCCTCCTGGCCGTCGGCGGCCACGCTGGTGGTGAACCCGTTGGCCTTGAGTCCCTTTTCGAGGAACGACGCGATCCTTGGCTCGTCCTCGGCGATGAGGATGCGGTTCATCACTCCTCCACGGATGGTGGGTCGACAGGAAATGTGAGCGTGAAGGTGGCGCCCTCTCCCGGCGCGCTGGCCAGGTCCACACGACCGTAGTGAGCCTGAGCGATCGCGCGCACGATCGACAGGCCCAGCCCGGCGCCCTCCGAGACGCGCCGGCTCCCCGTCGAGCGCGCGAAGCGTTCGAAGATGCGGTCACGGTCCGCCGCCGCCACACCGTCGCCGGTGTCGCGCACCCACAGGCGCGCTTCGCCGTAGCGCATCTGCGAGCCCAGCGCGATGGTGTCACCGGCTTGCGTGTGCTGGGTAGCGTTCTGTGCCAGCTGCATGACCGCCTGCGTCAGGCGCTGCCGGTCGGCGACAACCAACCCCTCGCCGCGAGCCTCCTGCTTCCAGTTGCGAGCTCCCAACGTCGCGGCCTTGGCGAACAGATCGTCAGTGAGCACACCGAGATCCACGGTCTCGGTGTGCAGGAAGTCGTGCCGCTCCGCCTTGGCCAGCATCAGCAGGTCGTCGACCATCCGGCTCATCCGGTCCAGCTCGTCGGTCAGGATCACCACGGTCTCCGCTCGCTCCTGCGGGTCGTCACCGAGCAGCTCGAGGTGGCCTCGGATAATGGTGATCGGCGTCCGCAGCTCATGGCCGGCGTCCACGATGAAATACCGCTGGGTGGCGAACGCGTTCTGCAGGAGGTCCAGCATCTCGTTGAAGGTGGCAGACAGCCGGGAGACCTCGTCGTCCCCGTGGACCGGGATGCGTTTGGACAGGTCGGTCTCCGAGATGGAGCGCGCCGTGTCGGTGACCAGTCGCACGGGCGCGAGGATGCGCCCGGCAGCCACCCAGGCCACTAGGGAGGCGAGCAGCAGGGTGGCGAAGCCGACGAAGACGAAGACGCGAGCGACGTCGTCGACCTCGCGTACCTGCAGGTCGCGGAACTGCGCGACCACGAAGACACCGGCCTCGTCCCCCGCGGCGCCGGCAAGGCTGGCCTGGACGGGCATCGCGGCGTAGTCGACGCGCCCGACCTCGGTCATCACCGAGCCGCGCGTCGGTTCGGTGGTGGCTCCCAGCCGCCGCATCAGCGCCGTGTCCTCGTGCAGTGGCGCGGGTGGGGACTGGGCGCTGCGCTGATGGCCGCGCCCATCCACGAAGGTGAGCATGGTCTCGTCCGGCGACGGGATGTTGCGGCTGATGAACACCTCGAGCAGCCGTTCCACCGAGCCGAAGCGCTCTCCGGTGGCGGGGTCACGACCTTCTCGCACCAGCGTGCGCAGCTCGGCGACCTCCTGCACCAGCTCGTCGTTGACCTGTTCGTCCAGCCGCGCCAGGAGCACCTGGCGGACCATGACCAAGGAGGCCAGCAGCGCCAACCCGATCAAGCCGACATACCAGGCAAGGATGCGCGTGCGGGCGGTGGAAAAGGACCGGCGCCACCGCG
>Ga0136616_10000101_pt1 | contig 32318 bp, 30 predicted proteins | sample AntDrymUQ2992106_2_FD_106648 | JGI IMG/M metagenome (GOLD analysis project Ga0136616, IMG submission 106648) | Polar desert sand microbial communities from Dry Valleys, Antarctica - metaG UQ299 (21.06) | ecosystem: Environmental > Terrestrial > Soil > Desert | place: Antarctica: Dry Valley... | reverse complement strand
TCGCCCTTTCGCGCGCTGCGTCGGCGTCGATGCCGTTGCTGAAGCGCCGCCAGGCGGTGTCCTGGTCGAGCACGACGGTGGCGGCTGGCGGGCTGGGCGGATGCTCGTGCAGCAGGTGCGGCTCGACCAGGCCAGGCCGCCCCAACGGCCTCACGAATTTGCAGCTGGTGGACCCAGCGCTCGGTGAACTCCCGGGCGACGTCCAGCCAGTTCGGCGCTGGCGCCTCACCCGCCCAGGACACCCGCTCGCCTGGCTCGAAGGGGTCCAACTCGGCCAGGTAGGCGTGCAGGGCTGGTCCGGTGGCGGCCAGCAGGTCGATGAGCACCGGGGTGCTGAGCCACCGCAGCTCGCGGACCCGGCGGGCATTGAGCGCGTCGAGGAACGCCACCAGCGACACGAAGTCCGTGGGGGACGGGAGCGGCACGGTGCCAGGGGGCGCATCGAAGCCGTCTCGACCGCGTGCCAGCTTGCTTAGGTCCCCGGCCAGCAGGTGCAGCGCGACGTCCTTTACGGGCCAACCCGCGCAGACCGTCGGCGACGACCACTCCGCGGGTGACAGCGAGCGCAGCATGCCCAGCAGCGCGACACGCTCGGCCGGGAACAGGTCGGCCACCAGCACCGGCGCGGCGCGATCAGGCAGGATCATCACCCGAGTAATAGACCATCCGCGTTGGACCCATTGCTGGATTCAATGGCGCATACAGCCTTGAAGGCCAGCGATCGTCGGCGGCCGGAAGTGCGCACGGGCGCGGCTTGCCGGACGCAGGCGGACACGTTCCGCTCCCTTCACACGCGAAAGGTCATAGGTTCAAGACCTGTCGGGCCCGGCAGGTCGCCGACGCGCTCCGCGACCGTCCTCATGTCGATCTCCTCGTAGCACCGAAGTTCTTCGCTGGCGCGAAAGCTGAAGCGGAAGCCGCCGGCACAAGTTGGGTCGACGAAACCGGTGCCGCCTCCATCCACCTGGACCCGCTGATCATCGTGTGCGGCCGACCACCCAAAAGCCGCCACGCCGAACCTTCGGCATCGCCCTGGACCCCAGCCACGTTCGCGGTGGATGAGGCTCTGCTGACCGGTACGGCCGGCACCGTCAAGGCCGTGTCCGAACGGACCGAGCTCGCGATCGGTACGGCCGCGCGTGCGCTGCGACAACTCCATGACGAGGGGTTACTCGAGGCCGGGCCACGCGCGGCCGGCACGCCGGGGGCTTGTGGCCGCCGCGAGGGAGGCCGACCTCGAGCCGGCCTCCGGCGGTCGGCTGACTCTTCGACCCTTCCCCTTGGCGGCCACCGCAAGCATGAGCCAGCCGGTCGACAACGAACCCGGCATGTGGTGCGTCGCGTGGCCCACCACTGCGGAGGTACCCCGGAGTTCGTACCGCGCGGAGGTTTCGTCCCCGACCTGCTGTGCTCCCGGTCTGACGAGACGCACGCGGGTACCACCGACATCGACGTGCAGGTCGATCTCGAGATCCCGCAAGGGTCGGTCCACACCGCTCGGCTCGAGCGGGCGCTCCGCAACGCCGAGTTCGAGCCTGATGATGCTCGGGCCTGGCGCTGGGAGATCCGCGCGAGCGATGCCCACGCCGTGGTCAAGTTCGAACTGCTCGCCGACCAAGACGACCTGCCCGGATCCCAGCCCAGCCACCTACCGCGAACGGCGTGCGCCCAAGGACCTCTATGACGTTGCCTTCGTGGTGCTCAACAACGACGCCATCGGAAGCGCAGGCGCAGTGAGTCACGTCAGCAACCTGCTGGACGACCTCCGGCCATTCCAAATCGCGCTGATGGAGTTACGCCCGGCCTTCGAGCACGTCACGGATTTCGGCCCCCGCGCCTACGCCGACCAGCTGCTTCTAAACCATCCCGATCGGGACCTCGAAGAGGCTAAGGCTGACGCCATGGTCGCCGTGCGGCGGTTCTGCGACCGGCTCGTGGAACACGTGGAGCGGTGAGCATCCTGCAAGTTGATGACGCGCCTTGCAATTCAGCCGATCGAGGCGGTCATGAGGCCAACCGAGGCCGCAGCGTTCAGCAGTGCGCGGTCACCGGCCACGACGACCAGGTCGGTGTCGCCCGCCCGATCAGCGGCCGCCAAATGGACGGCGTCGTAGCCGCGCAGCCCATGCACTTCGGCGAACTCACCGGCGCGTCGGGCAAGCTCGTCGTCGATCTGCACGACGTCCACTTGCGGGTAGCGATCGTCCAGGGCGCCGACCGCCGCTCGAAGCTGTGGGGCGGTGAGCCTGCCGACCCGGTGGGCCTGTGCAGTGGCGGCGCGCGCCTCGGGATACAGCAGGCGAACGCTGACGATGCGGATCGCTTCGTCCCACAGCCGTCGGGCATCGTCCGAGCTGGGTTCGTCGATGAGCAGCGGCACGATCGCTGAGGTATCGAAGTAGGCGTTCACCGCCGCTGGTCGGCCACGAGGTCCGAGACGGTTCCAAGTGTCTTGATCGGGCGGCTCGACTGTTGCTTCGGCTGCCGGGCCGGAGTCACGAGGCCTTGTGCGATCAGGTGATCGATGGTGCGCTCGCCGCTCATCGGCAGGACGCGAGCGATCGCTCTGCCCCGATCTGTGACGACGACCTCATCGCCCGCTTGAACGCGGTCGAGGTAGCGGCTCAGGTTGTTACGAAGCTCGCGAACGCCCACTTCCATCACTGCCTCCTCGTAGAGCTGATGGCGCCACTTTACCAGCGCTGTGGTAGCCACTCTTTGACGACCGTCCGCCAGCCTTGACGAGCGCTGTGTCGGTAGGGTGCCTGGCACGGCGCAAATCCGCACAGGAGGCGGCATGGCGATCGTGCTCGACCGGCGCATCACGCCACGAGGGGAGGTGGTGTTGCGCCGGGAAGGGGCCGCCCTGCAAGTGATCGCCAACGGCGTGTTCCTGATGTCGACCGCCGGCGGGGGTGCCTCGGAACGCCTGCTGGTGCGCGCAGCGCTGCGAGGGCTGCGCGCTCCCATGCACGTGCTGATCGGCGGGCTGGGTGCAGGCTTCTCCCTGGTCGAGGCGGTGCGCCACCCTGCGGTCCGGCGCGTCACCGTCGTTGAGGTGGAGAAGGCAATCATCGACTGGCATCGCACGTACTTTCGACAGGTGACCGCTGCGGCCATCGACGATCCTCGGGTCAAGGTCGTCCATGCCGACCTCGTTGACTGGCTGGACGACGCCGCCGGGACCGTCGACGCGGTCTGCTTGGACGCCGACAACGGTCCCGACTGGACGGTCGTGCCGCGCAACGCGCAGCTGTACGGCGATGCCGGCCTGCGGACGCTGTCGAGCGTGATCACGCCCGATGGTGCCCTGTCGGTGTGGAGTGCAGCCGCCGCCGAGGAGTTTGAGCAGCGCTTGCGACGCCACTTCGGCGTCGTGGAGATCCACACCGTGGTGGTGCAGCGGGGCGAGCCCGACCACGTCTACGTGGCACGGCGCTCGCACGGAAACTGCATGTAGTCCATTCGGGGCACTCGCAGCGGCAGATCCGCCATACAGGGATGCTCGGTAACGACCGATCCTTGTACTTGTATGCATTCAGCTGGGGGAGCGATGACGGCCGTCGGCGCCGTGGGCGAGAGGCTTGCCCGCGTGCCGACGTCCCTGCCGTACCTGCGCGCGCTGCACTCGCGGATTGCAGCGGTGCTCGCCGCGCCGGCAGGGATCACGCCGGTCTTCCAGCCCATCGTGATGCTGGCGACCGGCAGGATCGTCGGTTACGAGGCGCTGGCGCGCTTTCCGCAGCTGCCACTGCAGCCGCCGGATGTGTGGTTCGCCCAGGCGCATGCCTGCGGCCTCGGGGAGCCGTTGGAGGCCAAGGCCGTGACGGTCGCTTTGGCCGCGCCTCGGCCGCCCGGCAAGTACGTGTCGGTCAACCTCAGTCCCTCGGCCGTGACCTCGCTGGAGGTCCTCGAAGCGTTGCCCACCGACCTGCGGGGCGTCGTGGTGGAGATCACTGAGCAGCAGGCGGTCACCGACGAGCGGGCGCTGGAGGCGGCGCTGATCGCCTTGCGGGGAGCGGGGGCACGCATCGCCATCGACGACACCGGTTCGGGCTACGCCGGCTTGCAGCGCATGATGCGCACGCGCTCGGACTTTCTGAAGATCGACCGCACCCTGATCGAGGGAGTGCACCGCGACCCGGTCAAGGTGGCCCTGATCGAGTCATTGGTTCGCTTCGCCCGCCGCACCGGCACGGACGTGTGCGCCGAAGGGGTCGAGACACTCGATGAGCTGACGATGCTGGCCGATCTGGATGTTGCGTACGCCCAGGGGTACGCGCTGGCGCGGCCCGCCGCACCCTGGGCTGCGATCGACGCCACCGCCGCGGCGACCTGTGTCGGGGCGAGCTCGTCGGCCATGCAATTCCGGCGGGAGCGGCGCGCGCCCATCGAGGACGCCGACCAGCATCTCGAAGACCTCGCCGGTGTGCTGCCCGACATCACCTCGCTGGACGATCTCGCCCAGCTAGCCGACGAGTTGGCCGCCATGCTCGGCGCCGACCAAGTGCTGCTGTCGTCCTTCGACGAGCGGGCCGACACGCTGGAGACCATCGACGTGGCGGCATGGCGCTGCACGGGCGAGCGCTTCCGGCTCGCCGACTACCCGGCGACGGCCGCGGCGTTCAAGCGCCGCGAGGCGCTGCAGGTGTTGTCCGACGACTCGGGCGCCGACCAGGCCGAGACCGCCGTGCTGCACGCGATGGGCCATCGCTCCGTGCTGCTGGTACCGCTGCATGCGCGGGGCCGCCCCGTGGGTCTGCTGGAGTTCTACAGCCGCACCCGTCGCCTGTGGACGCGAGCGGAGCTGCACCGCGCTCGGATCGTGGCGGGTCAGGTCAGCTTGGTGATCGCGGGGCTTGACGGACGCGGCGAGGCGATCCATGCCCCTTCGGCACGACGCCGCAGGTCGGCGACCCCTTCGACAAAATTGGCATAGCGCCACAGCGCACTGCCGGACACGAAGACGTCGGCGCCCGCGGCGGCCGCGCCCGCGATGGTGTCGGGCCCGATGCCGCCGTCGACCTCCAGCTCGATGTCGTGACCGCTGTCGTCGATCATCGAGCGGGCCGCTGCGATCTTGGGCTCCATCGAGGGCAGGTATGCCTGGCCGCCGAAGCCGGGGTCGACGGTCATGATCAGCAGCAGGTCGACCAGGTCCAGCGCGTGCTCGACGAGGCCCAGCCCGGTGGCGGGAGAGAGGGCGACACCGGTCCGCACGCCGAGTTCACGGATGGCTGCATACGTGCGGTGCGGCTGTTGCAGGGTCTCGGGATGCACGATGATCAGTTCGCAGCCCGCCTCGATGTAGGCAGGCAGCATGTGCTCAGGTCGCTCGCACATCAGATGCGCTTCAAAGCCGCAGGTGGCATGCGGCCTGCAGGCCGCGATGACGTCGGGCCCGAAGGTCAGGTTTGGCACGAAGTGCCCGTCCATCACATCCCACTGGATGCGATCGACGCCGGCGGCGTCCAACGCGGCGCAGTCGGCGCCGAGGCGGGCGAGGTCGGCTGGCAGCACCGACGGGACGATCTTGGCGGTCATGCGGGTCTCGAAGGGCGAAGCCGGCGGGGACAGCGTGGAGCTTAGATCGGTGCGGTCCCTCTGCTTGAGCGTCGAGCCGCGGCCAGCCATCCGCCTGCACCGCCCACCGGCGCTTCAGACCCCCTTTGCTTCGCTACGCGGCCCGATCCCGGCCGGCGGGTGGTCAGCACCGCATGGCAGCGCCAGCGCGAACGACGCGCCGCCGCCCTCTCGCTCCTCCACCCACAGCTGGCCGGCCTGCGTGCGCAGCAGCTGCGCGGCGATGTACAGGCCCAGACCGCTACCGGGCACGTTCGCGGCGCCGTCGCCGCGAACGCCGCGGCGGAAGATTGATGTGCGCTGCTGCGGGTCGACACCGGGTCCACGGTCCTCCACCCGCAGGACCACCCGGTCGCCGTCAGCGTGCGCGCGAACCGTCACAGCGGAGCCCGGCGCGTAGCGGCGGGCGTTGTCCAGCAGCGTCTGCACGATCTGCTGGGTCGAGTCGGCTCGGCCGAGCGCCGTCAGCGCAGCCGGGATGGCCGCGACCACCTCCGTGCCGCGGGTCCGCTCGGTCGCCAGCAGCGGCTCGAGCACCGCGGCCAGACTGAACTCGGCAATCGTGGGGTCGTCGACTTGGTTGCCGACCAGGCGCTGCAGCCGGCGGATCTCGGTACTGACGCCGGCAGACAACGCACGCTGGGTCTGCTCGTCGAGGCGCTCGCGGTAGCGCTCCAGCGTCACGGTCGCTCCCTCGATGGCGGCCAGGGCGGAACCCGCCTCGTGTGCGCGCTCCTCGGCGGCCGCCGCGTCCATGCGCATCCCCTCAGCGGTGGTGGCCGCCCGATACTCAAAGCGGAGCAGTGATCGAGAGGCATCTTGGTAGGTGAGCAGCACTTCCCGAGTGGCATCGGACAACGCAATGGTGAGTCCGAGCAGCCGGATCAGCTCGCGTCCCAGCAGTCCGCCGACGGCGGAACCGGGGGCGGCAACCCTGGTCACCTCACCCAGGGTCAGCGCAACCAGCAGCAGGCCACAGCCGGTGAACAGCCACCGCTGTCGGCGTCGCCCGATCCAGAGGAAGGTCCCCGCTCCGGTCAACCACAGCAGTGGCATCACCCCGATGGAGCTCCTGGCGGTGTACGGGCGGGCTCCCGTGCCTACCACGCCGTCCACGAACGAGGAGATTCCCGGCAGGAACCCCAGGACCGCCGCGACCAGCCCGGTCACCGCCGCAGCGGTTCCGCATACACGCAAGGGCCGCAGACGGCTGTCGGCCGGTGGCGCGACGGCGGCCGCGGCCAGCAATCCCGCGGTCACCAACAGACTGGCGGGCCGCAACCAGCCGGCCAGAACGCTGACGGCCTCACCGGCCACGACCACGGGCAGCAGCTCGACCAATCCCAGGCGCACGACCGCGAAAACCAGCAAGGCCGCGGATATCCACAACGAGGCCGCGTCACCGGTTAGCCGCCAGCGGGCGAGGCCCATGGCGCTGACTCCAAGCGCGAGCACCAGCGACGCCATCTGCAGCATGCCCGTCAGCAGCAGCGCGTCGGCGTCTCGCGCCGGCGGCAAAGGCAGCACCACAGAGACCAGCAGCGCGGTCGCGAGCAGCACAGCGACCCCCGCGCCGAGCTGACGTCGCCACGTCAAACGGACCGCCGCGACGATCCGCCGCCGGTCTTCCCCCCGGTACGGGGACGCAGACACCCCCGAATTCTTCCCGCCCATCGCCGTCAGTGTACGAAGGGGAGGGACATCGGCGAAAGACCCACAGGGACTAGATCGAGCTAGTCCGAACGGAGGATGGTGCCACGGATCCCACAGTCACCGCAGCCGTTCGACGATCATCGCCATGCCCATCCCGCCACCGACGCACATTGTCTCCAGCCCGATGGTTTTGTCGGCGCTGACCAGGCCGTTGAGCAGGGTGTTCATGATCCTCGCGCCGGTCATCCCGAACGGATGACCGACGGCGATGGAGCCTCCGTTGACGTTGAGCTTGTCGCTGTCGACCCCGAGCTGCCGGGCTGAGGGGATGACCTGGGCCGCGAAGGCCTCGTTGATCTCCACCAGATCGACGTCGTCGATGGTCATCCCCGCCCGTGCCAGTGCTTGCCGGCTGGCTTGTACCGGGCCCAGGCCCATGATCTCGGGATGCAGCGCGCTGACGCCCGAGGCCACGATGCGTGCCAGCGGCGTGATTCCAAGCTGGCGGGCACGGGTGTCGCTGGTGACCACCACCGCGGCGGCACCGTCGTTCAAGGGACAGGCGTTGCCGGCGGTGACCCGCCCGTCGGGGCGGAACACCGGCTTGAGGTCTGCGAGTTTGTCCAACGAGGTGTCGGGGCGCGGGCCGTCGTCGCGGTTCACCACGGCTCCGTCGGGCAGCGTGACCGGGGTGATCTCCCGTTCGAAGAAGCCGTTGCGTTGCGAGGCCACCGCCAGCGTCTGCGACCGCAACGCGAACGCATCCATCGCCTCGCGGGTCACGCCCTCGGTCTGTGCCACGTTCTCGGCGGTCTGTCCCATGGCGATGTAGATGTCCGGCAGGCCATCGGGTGCGGTCCAGGTGTCCTCACCGCCCTCGGCGCGCCGTGCCGTGCGAGCGCCGGCCTCGGTGAAGCGGGGGTTCATGGTGTCGGGCAGGCTGTCGGAGTTGCCCTTGACGAAGCGGCTGACCATCTCGACGCCGGCCGCGACGAACACGTCGCCCTCGCCGGCTTTGATGGCGTGCGCCGCCATGCGGATCGTCTGCAGCGACGACGCGCAGTAGCGGGTGACGGTGGTGCCGGGGACGTCGTGCAGCCCGGCGAGCACGCTGACGACCCGGCCCATGTTGAACCCCTGCTCACCGCCGGGCAGGCCACAGCCGAGCAGCACGTCCTCCACCTCGCTCGGGTGCAACTCGGGGACCTTGGCCAGCGCCGCCCGCACCATCTCGGCGGCCAGGTCGTCGGCGCGCACCTCGGCCAAACAGCCTTTGAAGGCGCGACCGATCGGACTGCGCGTGGCGGCGACGATGACGGGTTCTGGCATTCCCCGACGATAACCCAGAAGGGCCCTCTGCTCGCCGGCTCCAACCACAGCGCGTGGGAGGCCGGGAGGCCCGACCAGTTAGGCTTGGGTCTTATGGCGGAGCTGCGGGTGCTGACGGCGCGTCCATCCGTGCAGGCACAGCTCATCAAAGGGGCGCTGGAAGCCGAGGGCATCGTCGTCCGCCTCGATCGCGACGCGCTGGGGTCGGTGTACGGCCTTGACAGCGGCACGTTCGCCACCAGGGTGCTGGTGCCAGCGGTCGACGTGGAACGAGCCCGTCGGCTCCTGGCCGAGCTGGAGTCCGCCGACTCGTAGGTCCGGCCGCCGAGTCGGGACCCAGCCGCCCAGTCGAACCCGACGAGGCGCCGGGTCCCGTAGGTGGGGCAGGCACGCCCGGTATCCTGCGACGTCCGAGTTACCGCGCAGTCATCGGAGCAGCAGCGTGGCAGCACAGATCACCGTGAAGGGCCCCAACGGTTCGAGCGCTGCCGTGGACGAGGGCGTGACCGCCCAGCAGGCACTGCAGGCACTCGGGGCGATACGCGGGCAGGTGCTGGCCGCGCGCATCGACGGCGAGGTCCGCGATCTGAGCTCGCAGGTCGTCGACGGCGCAAGCGTCGAGCCGGTTGCGGCCGACTCCGAGGAGGGGCGGGCGGTGCTGCGCCACTCCGTGGCCCACATCCTCGCCCAGGCGGTCACCGACCTGTTCGGTGACGCCAAGTTCGCCATCGGCCCGCCGATCAGCGACGGCTTCTACTACGACTTCGACGTCGCTGAGCCGTTCACACCCGACGACCTGGAACGCATCAGCGACCGGATGCACGAGATCGTCCGGGAGGCGCAGCCGTTCACCCGTCGCGATGTGTCCCGCGACGAGGCGCTGGCGCTGTTCGCCGAGCAGCCGTACAAGGTCGAGATCATTCAGGGGGTCGCTGGGCACCCCGACGAGTCGGCGGCCGAAGGCGCCGGTCCGGGAGCTGTCATCTCGGTCTACGAGAACGGTCGACCTGACGGGTCGGCCTGGCCCGACCTGTGCCGCGGCCCGCATATCCCGACTACCAAGTGGGTGCCCAGCTTCGCCCTGCAACGGGTGGCAGGCGCCTACTGGCGCGGCGATGAGCGCAACCGCCAGCTGCAACGCATCTACGGCACCGCCTGGGAGTCGCGCAAGGCGCTGGCCGCCCACCTCGAGCGCCTGGAGCAGGCCCGCCAGCGCGACCACCGCAAGCTCGGCCGCGAGCTTGAGCTGCTGAGCTCACCAGAAGAGCTGGGCCAGGGGCTGTTCCTGTTCCACCCCAACGGCGCCCATGTGCGCATGCAGATGGAGGACTACTCCCGCCGCGAGCACCTGCGGCGCGGCTACCAGCCCGTCTACACACCCCACATCGGGCGGTCGCTGCTGTGGGAGACCTCGGGCCACCTCGACTTTTATGCCGAGGGGATGTACCCGCCGATGGAGCTGGACGCCAGCGAGTCCAAGCCGGGCGACCGCTACTACCCCAAGCCGATGAACTGCCCCTTCCACGTGCTGGTCTACCGGTCGCGCACCCGCTCCTACCGGGAGCTGCCGTTGCGCCTGACCGAGCTGGGGACGGTCTACCGCTACGAGCGCTCCGGCACCGTGCAGGGGATGCTGCGCGCGCGGGGGTTCACTCAGGACGACTCGCACATCTTCTGCACTCCCGAGCAAGTCGTCGACGAGGTCAACGGCGTCATCGACTTCACCCTCGACTTGTACCGCGACTTCGGCTTTGCGCAGGGGCCGTCGCGGGTGGCGCTGTCCACCCGTCCGGACAAGGCGACCACGGTCGGCACCGACGAGGGCTGGCAGCGCGCCGAGGCGGCCCTGCGTGAAGCACTGGACCGGTCAGGGCTGGACTGGGTGGTCGACGAGGGGGAGGGTGCCTTCTACGGGCCCAAGATCGACTTTCAGATCACCGACGCCATCGGGCGCGCCTGGCAGCTGACCACCATTCAGATGGACTTCAACCTGCCGGAGCGCTTCGGGTTGACCTACGCCGGCGCCGACGGCAGCGAGCATCGACCGATCATGATCCACCGGGCGCTGTTCGGGTCGCTGGAGCGGTTCTTCGCGATCCTGGTCGAGCACTACGGGGGCGCGTTTCCCACCTGGCTGGCGCCGGTGCAGGCCGTGGTCGTCCCCGTCGCCGACCGTCACAGCGACTACGGGCGCTCGGTCGCCGACCGGTTGCGCGAGGAAGGGCTGCGCGTCGATCTCGACGACTCGCCCGACTCGATGGGCGCCAAGATCCGCCGCCACCAGCTGCACAAGGTGCCCTACCAGCTGATCGTCGGCGACAGCGAGGCAGCGGCCGGCACCGTCGCCGTGCGCCCACGGCGTGGCAACCAGCGCAAGGACGTCGCGCTGGCTGACTTCGTCGACGAACTCGCTGCGGAGGTGGCGCAGCGCACAGCGCCAGAGCCGCGGGACTCGTCTGTGGCCTGATGGACGGTGAGCGGCTGGACACGCTGCAGCGGCTGTGGACGCCGTGGCGGATGAGCTACATCAGAGGCGACGCCGGCCAGGACCCACGTGATATCCACGGCTGCCCGTTCTGCGACCTGCCGGGTCGCGGGCGCGAGGCCGACGCCGAGTCGCTGATCCTGCACCGCGGCGACCACGCCTACGCGATCCTCAACGCCTACCCCTACAACCCCGGCCATCTGATGGCGGTGCCCTACCGCCACGTCGCCGGCCTGGATGAGCTGGAACCGGCCGAGCTGTCCGAGCTGGCACAGCTGTGCCAGCGCGCGGTGCGCGCCCTCAAGGCCTGCAGTGGCCCGGACGCGTTCAACCTCGGGATGAACCTCGGGGCTGTCGCCGGCGCGGGCATCGCCGAGCACCTGCACCAGCACGTGGTCCCGCGCTGGTCCGGTGACACCAACTTCATGCCGGTGGTGAGCCAGACCCGGGTACTGCCACAGCTGCTGGAGGAGACCTACACCCTGCTGGCGCCGGCCTTCGCCGAGGTCTGAGCGCTGTCCGGTGCGCTACCGCCTACAGCTACCTGAGCGCTGATGGCCATCAACGCCTATGCGCGAACGGCGACCGACCGGCTGGTGGTGCCGATCGCCCGAGGGCTGGTCCGCGTCGGGGTCACCCCCAACTGGCTGACCTTCTTCGGGCTGGTCACCACGCTGCTCGGCGTGGTCGCGGTGCTGCGCTACGGGCGGGCCGGTGCCTTCATCCTGGCGCTGGGCACCGCCACGGACGCCTTCGACGGCAGCGTCGCCCGGCTGCGCGGCAGCTCCAGCCGCGTCGGTGCCTTCTACGACAGCGTCACCGACCGGGTCAGCGACGCGTCGATCCTGGGCGCCGCCGTGTGGCTGGTGCGCGACGACCCGCTGCTGTTCGGCGTGGCGATGGTGGCGCTGGCCGGCGCCCAGCTCACCTCCTACGTTCGCGCCAAAGCGGAGTCGTTGGGCTGGACGGCGACCGTCGGGGTTATCGAGCGCCCCGAACGCATGGCGATCATCGTGCTCGGCATCGGCTTCGACCTGCTCACAGCCGCCCTGTGGCTGCTGGCGATCGGCTCGCTGGTGACCGTCGCCCAGCGCCTGCATGCGGTGCTGGCGCAGGCTGGCTCCAGATGACGGCCTACCGGGGGTCGGGTCATCCGGGGGCTGTGGTGGACCGCAACCCCGGCGCCGCTGGGCGGTTGCCCGAGGACTCCAGACCCGAGAGCGCGCGCCTGCGGCGGATCGCGATTGCGTGGACGGCGCTGTGGGAGGTCGCCCGCCGGCTGCCCGAGCCGGTGGCCTATGCCGGCGCCGATCTCGCCGGCCGTGTGCAGCACCGCCTGGCGCACGCCGCGCGCGCGCGCGTCCGCGCCAACTTCGCCCGAGTGGTGGCGGCCGAGTCTCTGGACGCCACTGTCAAGGCCGCCTTCCGCTCCTACGCCCGCTACTGGGTCGAGGCGTTCCGCGCCGCCGACATCGACCCCGCCGACATCGACTGGCGCACGACGACGGCCGGTTTCGAGCACCTCGACGCAGCCCTCGAGCGAGGGCGGGGGGTGGTGGTCCTGCTGGCCCATCACGGGTCGTGGGACAGCGCCGCCCGGTGGGCGGAGACCCACGGCTACCATCTCGCCGTGGTCGCCGAGGTGTTGCGTCCCCGCTCGACGTTCAAGCGGTTCGTGGCCTTGCGCGAGGAGATCGGGCTGGAAGTCGTGCCGCTGGCCAAGGGCGCGCAGCTGACCGGTCGCCTGACAGAGGTGGCCGCCGCCAACCACCTCGTCGGCCTGCTGACCGACCGAGACCTGACCGGGCGCGCTCCGGTCACCGACTTCTTCGGCGAACCCGCCCGTATCCCGGTCGGCGCAGCCGTGCTCAGCCGGCGAACGGGAGCGCCGATCGTGCCCATCACGATGGTGCAGCGGCCCGGCCGGCGTTGGCATCTACAGGTGCACCCCGTCGTGGAGGTGGCCGACGTGTCCCTGGCAGCCGCGGCCGGCCGCATCGCCAAGGCGCTGGAGGCGTTGATCCAGCTGGAGCCAGCGCAATGGCACGCCTTCCAGCCGGTATGGGAGCCCGGTCTGGCCGCGCGGCGACGCGGCGGGCAGGACCAGGGCGAGCCGACGACCGGTCAGCAACCGTGAAGATCGCGCTGGTCTGCCCGTACGACTGGACCAAGCAACCGTGAAGATCGCGCTGATCTGCCCGTACGACTGGACCAAGCCCGGCGGGGTGAAGTTCCATGTGGCGGCGCTGGCCGCGTTCCTCGACGCCGACCACGCGGTGCGGATCTTCGCACCGGCTTCCGGTCCGCTGGGGCGCACCCGGGCCGACCAGCTGGTCGAGGTGGTCGGCCGCCCGTTCCCCGTGCACTACAACCGCTCGGTCGCCCCCGTGGCCCTGTCGCCGCTGGCGGTCAGACGCGTGGCGCGCGCCCTGCACGACTTCGCTCCGCACGTGACCCACGTGCACGAACCGTTGTCGCCGATGATCTCGGCGGCAGCGTCGGCATTCGCACCGCATCCGGTCGTCGGCACGTTCCATGCATGGTCCTCGTCGGACCGGCTGTATCGGTTGCTGGCACCGACCGCACGGCGGATCGTGGGTCGCCTCGACGCGCGCATCGCTGTCTCTCCGGCTGCCCAGCAGTTCGCGGCCGAAGCGATGGGCCTGCCGCTGGGCTCGTTCCGAGTCGTACCCAATGGGGTCGACGCCGCCGCGTTCGCGATGGCCCAGCCGATCCCGGAGCTGGTCGACCCTCAGCGGCCGCTCTTGTTGTTCGTGGGGCGCCTGGAGCCCAGAAAGGGCCTTGACGTGTTGATCCGCGCCTTCCTGCGGCTGCGCACCTCATGGCCTCGGGTGCGCCTGTGCGTCGTGGGAGAAGGTCCGCAGCGGCAGCGCTGCCAGCAGATGGTGCCGCCCTCAATCCGCCCGGACGTGCTGTTCGTCGGCGCGGTCGACGAGGCGCAGAAGCCGCGCTACCACGCCTCGGCCGACGTGTACGTGGCGCCCAACACCGGTGGCGAGTCCTTCGGCATCGTCCTGCTGGAGGCGATGGCCGCCAGCTTGCCGATCGTCGCCGCGGACATCGCCGGATTCCGCACCGTGATGAAGGACGGCCGCCAGGGACGGATGGTGCCGGCCGGCAACGCCTTCGCGCTGGCTGACGCCATCGGCACGCTGCTGGCCAACCGCAGGCTGTCACAGGCCATGGCCGCGGAGGGCCGGCGCACCGTCACCGACTTCACCTGGCCGGTGGTCGGGCGCAGGATCGAGGACATCTACCGGGGGGTGCGTGCCGCCAACGGATGACTCGAACGCGGGCGCTGCGCGCCTGCGTGAGTGGGGCCCGTAGCCCTGTGCACCGTGGTCCGATCGGACGGTCCCGCCTCACGGGGACAGCGCCCGTCCGCTCCTAGGATGCCGCTCGTCTGTACCCGTGGCCGCAAGGCCTGCAACAACAAGGATTGATTCCCGTGCGCCGTGTCCTTCGCGCGCTACTGGTGCTGGCGTTGTCGTCGACCGCCTGCACGACAGATGCGGCCTCGCCGTCGACCGTTGCGGGGCGCCCGGTGGTCAGGACGGAGGCGCCGGCCGAGCCCGCGCCGCCCCCGATCGCTCCGTTGACCGGTGCGGATCTGCCCGACGACGTGGCCTTGCGTCCCGTGTTGGCGATCAAGATCGACAATGCGCCCGGCGCCGTACCGCAGCAGGGCCTTGACATCGCCGAGGTGGTGTTCGAGGAGGAGGTCGAGGGGGGCATCACCAGATTCGTGGCGCTGTACCAGGCGTCGCGGCCTGGGGCGGTCGGGCCGGTGCGCTCCGGGCGAGAGGTCGACGCCGAGCTGTTGCCGCCGTTCTCGCCGGTGCTTGGCATCTCCGGAGCAGCTCGGCCGGTCACACGACAGTTCGACAAGGCGGGGCTCAGCTGGCTGCAGGAACGTACCGGCGGCCCCGACGATCCCTTCTACCGGGCGCCCGACCGCACCAGCCCCCACGATTTGTTGGTGCGCACGCATGACCTGCTCGCGCTTGACAAGAAGGCCGAGGCCATCGACGAGCCGGTGTTCGCCTTCGACCCGCGATCCCCGGCAGGCGGCCGTGCGGTCAAGGCCGTCGAGTTGGAGTTCTCGCTGTCTACCGAGGTCGGCTGGGAATGGTCGGGTGACGCGTGGAACCGCCTGCAGAACGGGACCCCGCACCAGTCGGTGGAGGGTGACGGGCTCACCGCCGACAACGTGGTGGTCATGCGCGTGCGCTCGAAGGAGGGCGACCGCGCCGACTCTCTGGGCAACCCCACCCTGGAGCTGGACGTCATCGGACGCGGCACGGCCACCGTGCTGCGTGACGGGCGGGCGTATCCCGCGCGCTGGCACAAGGTCTCGGCTGACGACCACATCCAATGGACGACGCCGCAGGGCGACCCGCTGCCGCTGCGGCCGGGCCGCACCTGGATCGAGCTGCTCAAGACCTCTTCATCGTTGCGCCTGGGCTCCTAAGGCTGCCCCGCGATACCCTCGCAGGGGTGCCCAACGACGGCGCCGGATCCAACGCCCGATCGACGAGGTGTGCGATGACCGACTCCACTGCGCTGCGCGGCACCGACCGGGTCAAGCGCGGCTTGGCCGACATGCTCAAGGGCGGCGTCATCATGGACGTCGTCACCCCCGACCAGGCCACCATCGCCGAAGAGGCCGGCGCCGTCGCGGTCATGGCCTTGGAGCGCGTGCCCGCCGACATCCGTCGCGACGGCGGTGTGGCTCGGATGTCCGACCCGGACATGATCGATGCGATCGTGCAGGCGGTGTCCATCCCCGTCATGGCCAAGGCGCGCATCGGTCACTTCGTCGAAGCGCAGGTCCTGCAGTCGCTGGGCGTTGACTATGTCGACGAGTCCGAGGTCCTCACGCCCGCCGACGAGGCTCACCACATCGACAAGCACGGCTTCACGGTCCCGTTCGTGTGCGGCGCCACCAACCTCGGTGAGGCGCTGCGGCGGATCTCCGAGGGCGCCGCGATGATCCGCTCCAAAGGTGAGGCGGGCACCGGCAACGTCGTCGAGGCGGTCCGTCACATGCGCGCGATCACCGGTGGAATCCGGCGGTTGGCGGGCATGGGCGCCGAGGAACGCTACGCCGAGGCCAAGCAGCTGCAGGCCCCCTACGACCTCGTTGCCGAGGTCGCCGAGACCGGCCGGCTGCCTGTGGTGCTGTTCACCGCCGGTGGCGTCGCGACGCCCGCCGACGCCGCGCTGATGATGCAGCTGGGCGCCGACGGCGTCTTTGTCGGTTCGGGGATCTTCAAGTCGGGTGACCCGGCCAAGCGCGCCCGCGCCATCGTCGAGGCCACGACCTACTTCGCCGACCCCGACGTCATCGCCAAGGTCAGCCGCGACCTCGGCGAGGCAATGGTCGGCATCGAGATCGACACGCTGACCCCCGACCAGCGGCTGGCCAACCGCGGCTGGTAGACACCGCGGCGGCCGTCATACGGACGGCCAGGGACCGGCGTTACCTTGTCCCGCGGGTCCGCACCTCCTTTGTCTGTCGCTGTTCGCCCCTATGCTGCTCGCAGGATCCCAGCGACGGGAAGCGGTGGACACGCATGCCGAAACGTGGAGATGTCCGCTTCGATGTGCCGCTCTACACGGTCGCGGAGGCTGCCCGATACGTGAAGGTGCCCGAGTCCACGTATGGCACATGGGCGAGAGGCTACGACCGAACCCTGCGCGACCCACGGGGTCGCCGCCGGAAGGTGCACGGCGACCCTGTCATCGCCGCGTTCCCGGCCGCCAAGCGCAGCCAGCCTGTCGTTCCCTTCGTCGGGCTTGCCGAATCGATGGTTCTGGCCGCGTTCCGCAAGGGCGGAGTATCCCTGCAACACATCCGCCAGACCATTCCCCTGCTGAAGGCGCAGATCGGGACCCATCACGCGCTGGCGTTCGAACGGCTTCATACAGACGGTGCGGTCATTTTGTTCGACTTCGCGCACCGGGGTGGCAACGATGAGGAAGCGGCAGAGCAACTGTCCGGGCTGACACGCATCGTCGACGGGCAACGCGTGTTCGCCGAGGTCGTTCGTGACTACTTGCGGCGCATCACATACGGAGACGACGGTTGGGCAGCCGAGCTCGTCTTGCCATACGGCGACCATGAGGTGTTGAAGATCCGCCCGGACAGAGCCGCCGGGCGACCCCTCTTCGTCCGCGGAGGCGCCCCGCTCGATGATGTGGTGTCTCGCTGGCGTGCTGGCGACCGGCTCGCTGACCTTGCTGCCGACTACGAGGTGCCGACCGACGATCTCGAGGACGCGCTGCGTGCCGCTGTCGAGGTGGCGGCCTAACGATCCGTGGCAGAGTTCCTCGTAGATCGCAGCCTTGGGCGGCACGTCGTCCCGAACGCGGTCAGGGCGCAGGGGCACACAGTGCACACGCTGTGGAGCGTGTACGGCGACGCCGAGCAGGATTTGGCCGACACTGAGTTCCTGGGTGACGCGGGGCGCCACGGATGGGCGGTCCTCACGGGGGATATGCGAATCCGTCGGGTAGCGCACGAGCTGGCAGTGGTGGAGGCCGAGGGGGTCCGGATGTTCGCGCTGCCTCGCGGCCACCTCCGAGGTGTCGAGCAGGCCGCCCGGTTCGTCGACAACCTCCCAGCCATCCTGAGGGCATGCGACCGGCCAGGTCCGTACATCTACGCGGTGCTGCGTGACAGGATCGAACGGCGTTGGCCTTGAGCCGGCGTGCGGAGAGCCGCCCAGGACATCGCCACGTCTTGCGAGGGAACTCAGCGGAGTGTCTCGGCGTCATAGACGTATGGGTACGGTGCGATGGCGCCAACTGCTGGTGGTGGGGTTGCTTATCGCGAGCCTGCTGCCCGTGATGGCCTGGCCGGCGTCGGCCTGTTCGTGTGCCCTAGGCAGCCCGGCCGAGATGATTGACAGGCACGACGCTGCCTTCCTTGGCTCGGTGGCGGGCGTGCGCAGCGCCGGTATGAACCGGCGGATCTGGACTTTTGACGTCCAGCGTTGGGTGAAGGGAGACCTGGGCCCGACCGTGGAGGTGGCCACGGCGGCATCGGGCTCGTCGTGCGGTTTTGAGCTCCGACACGGCGAGGAGGCGGCGATCTTCCTGACTCTGGAACGGGACACGGTCGAAGGGGGATTGTGCTCGACACTGGATGCCGATGCCGTGCGCGCCCACCTGGACCCCCGGCGGGTCCGTGAGGGAACGGCGACGACCGTGGTCGCCGGCGGAGAGGGGGCCGGAGCCCATCTGTGGTTGTTCGACGACCGCGGCCGTCTCGTCGGATCGGGTGACGATCCGCGTGGCGACTGGCTGATGGACTTCAGCGTGTGTCCAGGAGGCAAGCGGGCCGTCGAGCTGTGGGAGCGCACGGTGGTGATCCGCGATCTTGCCACGCAGCGTCGGCTGCGCGTGCTGCGCGTTCCCGCCGATGTGGGGCGCGTGTGGTGCCGCGACGCCAAAGCCATGGCGGTGCTGGTCGCCCGGCAGGATCACTCCACGGGCGGCTGGCGGTCGATCGCCCGGCTCGACCAGTTGGACCGGTCGCTGGTGTCCGGAGATTTCGTCGAGGTCGAGGTGGTCGGCAAGTACCTACTGGCGACTGTGGGCATCGACAACACGCGGCTGCGCCGCCTGTCGCTGGGCACCGACGAAGATGCGTTGTTGCACCAGGCCGCCGACGACTCTGGCGCCGAGTTGACCGTCCCGCCGGGAATCGAGGGATTCGCGGCCAGCCCGGCTGGTGATCGGGTGGCGTTCGAGGTGACCCGCTACCCGGAGGCCGGACAGCCCAGCAGCGAGGTGTTCGTGCGCGACATCAGCGGCGGCGCGCTGCTCACCACCGCACCATTGCGCTCCGAGGGAAGTGCCGTGCAGTGGTTGGACGACCAGCGCCTACTGTTCACGAGCTACGGAGACCCACCCGTCGTGCTGGATGCGGGCGACCTCGACCCGCTCGCCGAGCTGCCGGCCGAGGCCGGCTGGGCGACGGTTGCCGGTGCCGACGGCGCGCTGCTCGGGATGGACGGCCCCCGGCTGTCCGCTGTGGACCCGGCGACGGGAAGCGTCTCCGTACTTGCCACCGTGCCGACACAGTTCGCTGGTTGGGTGGAGCGGCTGCCGCAGCCACTACGGGTCGTGCCTCCACCGAGATCCCGCGCCGCGGCATCGATGACGACATCAGCGGACCCATCCGCAGGCAGCAACACCCCGAAGGCGATCGGCCCAGAGCACCGCAGGTCCCGCGACGCCGTCGCACAGACTTTGGCGAAGCCGCCGGGCCTAGGGACGAGACGCTCCAATGAGGGCCGCGAAGCGCCGGCCCTGCTCGTCCTTAGCCTCGGCGCAGCAGGCCTCCTGGCCGCCATGGGCTTCGGTGCCCGCCGGGTCCGCCGCAGCAGGCGGCGACCAGCCTGACCTCGCCGGCCGGCCAGGTTTATTACCGCCCGGCCGGGTGCGGACCCGCGAACTCGGCGCCGTCGTTCTTGCGGTTTCGCCCGCCGGTTCGTAGCGTGCGGCCATGTCGCTGAGTGCGCTAGAACGGCGAATTACCGATGCGATCGCCGCGCGTCGTGACGAGCTGGTGGCGCTGACCTGCGACCTGATCCGCTTCGACACCACCGCTCGCGGCGTCGGCGACAAGGCGCGGGACGAGGCGGACCTGCAGGAGCATCTGGCGCAACGGCTGCGGGGGGCTGGGGCGGTGACGGACGTGTGGGAGCCGGTGCCGGGCGAGGTGGCCGGGCAGCGGTTGGTGCCGGCGGGGCTGGGGTTCGACGGATTTCCCCAGATGGTCGCCCGGTTCGCCGGTTCGGGTGGAGGCCGCTCGTTACTGCTCAACGGGCACATTGACGTGGTCTCGCCGGAGCCGGTCCAGGAGTGGACCAGCGGCCCGAACGCCCCTGAGGTGCGCGGGGGATTGCTGTACGGGCGCGGCGCGTGCGACATGAAGGGTGGGGTCGCCGCGATGGTGGTCGCGGCTGAGGTGCTGTCCGCCCAAGGGGTGCGGCTGGCCGGCGATCTGTTGGTCAACACCGTGACCGACGAGGAGTCCACCGGCGCCGGTGGCGTGGCCAGTGTGGCGCACGGGGTGCGCGCCGACGCGGCGGTGGTGACCGAGCCGACGGGGTTGCACGTCGGTGTGGCCTTTCGTGGCAGCACGCTTGCCACCGTCACGGTGCCCGGCAGGGCCGCGCACGCCACCGCGGTGCAGCCGCACTGGACCGAGGGCGGCGGGGTCAACGCCATCGACAAGGCGGTGACCGTCCTGGACGCGTTGCGCCGGCTGCGCGACGAGTGGCGAACGCGACCCGACCACCGCCACCCCTGCCTGCCGCCGCCCAACGTGATGGTCACGACCATGACGGCCGGCCAGTGGGAGGTCAGTTACCCAGCCTCGGCGCGGCTGACCTGCCATGTGACGTACCTGCCCGCCTCCGCCGACGAGCAGGGCTGCGCCAGCGCCGTGCAGCGCGAGGTCTCCCAGGCGATCCTGGCGGCTGCCGGGTCCGACCCATGGTTGGCCGAGCATCCGCCCACCGTCGAGTGGGGCCCGGACTGCCCGCCGGCCGAGGTTGACCCCGACGACGCGATCGTCGGCGTCCTCAAGGCCGCCGGCGACGACCTCGGTCACGGCACGAACGTGTCGGGCGCGGACTTCTGGAGCGACGCGGTGACCTTCAACCGGCAGGCGACCGTCCCGACGGTGGTGGCCGGACCCGGCGCGGTCAACATCGCCCACACCGTCGACGAGTACGTTCCCGTCGACGAACTCGTCGCCTGCGCCCAAGCTGTGGCTCTGACCGCTGTGCGCTTCTGCGGCACTGCTTCGTAGCCGGATTACCAGCCGCCCTCGAAGGTCTGCTCCAGCGCGCCGGCGAGGACATCGATGTCGCTGCGGGTGACGCACAGCGGCGGCTTGAGCTTGAGAACGTTCGCGCCCGCCCCCGTGGGCTGCACCACGACACCGAGTGTCAGCAGCCGCTCGCAGATCGCGGCGGCCTCGGCCGACGCGGGTCGGCGGGGGTCGCCATCGCGGATGAGCTCGATTCCCCGGTACAGACCGAGGCCGTGCAGCGCACCGGTGAGTGGCTGCCCGTCGACCAGCGGGGACAGCCGCTCGCCGAGGTAGTCGCCGACGTCGCGGGCGTTGCGCTGCAGGTCTTCCTGCTGCAGGACGTCGAGCACGGCCAGACCCACCTCACAGGAGACAGGACTGCCGCCCACCGACGAGAACAGGTCGGCACGGCGCCCGAAGGCGTCCGCGATGGCCCTGGTGGTGATCACCGCAGCGACGGGATGGCCGTTACCGGCCGACTTGGCGAGCGTGACGATGTCGGGGACGACGGCTTGCTGCTCGAAGGCCCAGAAGAAGGAGCCGAGCCGGCCATAGCCGACCTGCACCTCGTCGGCGATGCAGACGCCGCCAGCCGCCCGCACCGCGCCGTACACCGCCTGCAGATAGCCAGCGGGCAGCGGCAGGCCACCGGAGTTGCCCAGCAGCGGTTCGCTGATGAAGGCGGCGGGGGGCCGTTGCCGCGCAACCAGGTCGTCGATCGACCGCAACGCGTCGTCGAGGTGCCGACCCTGGGCCTCGGCGTCGTCCCAGTAGCGGGGTTTGGACAGCGCACAGACCTCGGTCGCGTCGCCGTGATCAGATCTGGCCGCCGCGGTCTTGCTGGTCGCCGTCGTCCAGCCGTGATAGCTGGCGTCCAGACACAGCACGGTGCGGTGACCGGTGACCTCGCTGGCGAGCCGCAGCGCGAGGTCGTTGGCCTCACTGCCGGAGTTGACCAGGAAGACGACCTCCAGCGGCGCTGGCACAAGGTCGGCGAGGCGCTCGGCGAATCGGCCCATGGCGTCATACAAGAAGCGCGTGTTGGTGTTGAGCAGCCGCAGCTGGCGTGCGGCCGCCTCCTCGATGCGGGGATGGCTGTGGCCGACGATCGCAATGTTGTTGATCATGTCCAGGTAGCGGCGGCCGTCGATGTCGTACAGCCACTGCCGCCAACCTCGCTCCATCCGCCGCGGTGCCGGCGAGTAGTACAGGCGCTGGGGACTTGCCACGAAACGCCGACGGCGCTCCAGCACCGTCTCCTCGGACTCCGACGCGACGGCGACATCCAGACCCAGCAGCGGCCCGGGGTCTGGACACAGCGCCCGCCACGCGCTGGACAGCGACGCCGGCACCAGGCCCGGCATCGCGTCGAGCGGCACCGCTGCCAGCTGGACATGGAGGTGGGCAGGCAGACGCTGGCCGGCCGCCGGCAAGGCGATCCGCCCGAGCAGCTCCCCACGGCGGACCGTGTCGCCAGTCGCCCGCAGCGGGTCGATGCCGGCGAGTCGGAGCGTGAAGCCGCCGCCCAGCGCAAGGCACAGCTCGGTCGTCGCGCAGCGCTCGACGCGGCCGTCGAGGGGGGCGATCACGGGCGTCTGCTCGGGCAGGAACAGGTCCGCGCCGAGGTGCACGGTGTCCGGTTCGCACGGTCCGGGGGGCTCGTCCACGACGATGCGTGCCTCGCCGTAGCGCCCGATCACCACCCCGTTCGCCGAGCGACGTGCCGCTCCAGCGACGGCAGCGGCGACCGTGGCGGCGTCGCCCCAGCCCGCGTAGCGCAGGTCGTCGGTGCGCACGGACAGGTCGACCGCCACAGCCTGGTCGGTGTCCAACCCCTCGACGAAGGGTCCCGCGTCCCGCCACGACCGCGCGGGAGGCGCGACTGGCGCCAGCCCGCATGCCTGCCGGAACACCGCGTGAGCCAGCTCGAAGGGGACGGCCCCGATGGCCTCCAGCCCTGGCCATCCGCGCTCGACAGACGCGGTGACGTAGGGGTTGTCCGGTTCCAGCCCGGCCTGATGTTGGCCGCTGACCGCCGACACCGCCGCCCGCGCGGCCAGCAGGGCAGGCAGCGCGGCGATCTCGTCCTCCCGCAATGCCAGCGTCGCGTGGAACCCGCGGATGACCTCGGCGGCATCCAGCAGCGGCCGTGCGCCGGGGCGCGAGGCCATGGCCGCCGCCGCCACCGCACACTCGGCGACGAGCCACGATCCGACCACGTCCCCGAAGTCGATCAGGCCACAGACCGTCGGACGCCCAGCCGGCCCCCGACGGGCGAGCACGTTCCAGTCGGTGATGTCGCCGTGGATGGCTTGGCGCCGGAGTCCCAGGTCAAGCCGGTCGAGCGCCGTTGCCGCCCGTTCGATGGTGGCCTGCGCGAGGCTGCGGCGTTGGTCGTCGTCGACCAGCGGCGCGTAGGCGGGGACGACATCGGCAGCGCGGCGCAGGTCCCACTCGAGCGCCCGCCCCAAGGCCGGATGCTCGAAGGACGCCAGCGCGGCGGCAGTGCGGCCAGCCAAGCTTCCGACGGCGCGCAGGACGGTGGGTGCGAGGTAGCCGCTGCGCAGCAGTGGCAGCCCTTGCAGGTAGGTCAGCAGCCGGACCCGATAGCTGGCCCCCTCGTGCTTCACCACCACCACGTCGGGCCCGTGCACTGCCGGCAACGCGACCGGGACCCGAGTGCGCAGCCTGGCGGCGACGTGCTCCATCGCGCGGTTCTGCAGGTCAAGCTCCGCATGGCTGAATGCAGGGTTGGCCACCTTGAGCACGTAGGAGGTGCCGCCCGCAGCGATGCGGAAGTTTTGATCCTGGTGGCTGCCCAGCTCCAGGGCCGAGCCGTGGACTCCGAACGTCGCGCTCGCAATCGCGGCAGCGCCAGTCGCGCTCAGGCGGGGAGCGCGAAGCTGTCGTGCGACGAACGGATTGCTTCCCGCGTCCAAGGTGCTGTCCGACCGACTCAGTCCGCAGTCAGGTCGGCTGGCGAACCCGGTTGCGCCAGGGCGGCGTTGCGTTTCCAGCTCACGGGCTGACGATAACCCAGGCGGCCACTGCGCCGTTCGCTCCGCGGCGGATTGGCGGTAGCTACCCTGCCAACCATGGTGAGGATCCCCGGCGAGGCCCTGGTTGCGAACCGGGGCGTCCATCACCGGTCGTCCGCGACCGACAGCGACCGACCCCTTGTCGGCGTGCTGGCGCTGCAGGGCGACGTGCTGGAGAACCTCCGCATGCTGTCGGCCGCGGGGGCGCAGGCGGTGGCCTGCAAGCGGCCCGCTGAACTGGAGGCGATCGACGGCCTGGTCATCCCCGGCGGCGAGTCGACCACCATCGGCAAGCTCGCCGTCATGTACGGGCTGCTGGATCCGCTGCGCCAACGGATGCGCGCCGGCATGCCGGCGTTCGGCACCTGCGCCGGCGCCATCCTGTTGGCCAGCAAGGCCCTGCACGCCGACGGCCGGCCCGCCGACCAGCCGCTGCTCGCGGCCATGGACACCGTCGTGCGCCGCAACGCCTTCGGCAGGCAGGTCGCCAGCTTCGAGGCCGACATCGACGTGAAGGGCCTGCCCGGCCGGCCACTCCATGCGATCTTCATCCGGGCGCCCTGGATCGAGGAACACGGCCCCGCCGTCGAGGTCTTGGCCAAGGTCGGAACACCCTTGGGTGATAAAGTCGTGGTCGCCCGTCAGGGCAATCTCCTCGCGTCGGCGTTTCATCCCGAGCTGACCGACGACAGCCGCCTGCATGCGCTGTTCGTAGACATTGTCCGCGAGGCTGCGACAGTCTGAGGGAGGGGCCGTGTCCGGTCACAGCAAGTGGTCGTCGATCAAGCACAAGAAGGGTGCCGCCGACGCCAAGCGCGGCAAGCTGTTCGCGCGCCTCATCCGTGGCATCGAGTCGGCGGCCAAGGTCGGGGGAGCTAACCCGGAAGGCAACCCGACGCTCGTCGACGCGATCCAAAAGGCGCGCGACGCGTCGGTTCCCAAGGACAACATCGAGCGCGCGCTCAAGCGTGCCGCCGGCGACGCCGACGGCGTCAGCTACGAGAGCGTCCACTACGAGGGCTACGCGCCCGGTGGCGTGGCGCTGTACGTCGAGTGCCTTACCGACAACCGCAACCGCGCGGCCAACGACGTGCGCTCGGCGTTCAACAAGAATGGTGGATCGCTGGCCGCGCCGGGAGCGGTGGGATACCTGTTCACCCGCAGCGGCGTCGTGATCGTGCCGGCCGCCCAGACCAGCGAGGACGACGTGCTGCTGGCCGGTCTGGAGGCGGGCATCAGCGACGTGGTGCGGGAAGGCGACAGCTTCACGGTCACCACCGAGCCCAACGACGTCTATGCCGTGCGTGCGGCGCTGGAGGAGGCGGGAGTCCCGGTGGCCTCCTCGGAGGTCACGATGCTGCCCAGCGTCAGCGTCGCCATCGCCGAGGAGAGCACCGCCAAGGCTGTGCTGCGGCTGGTGGAGGCGCTGGAGGACTGCGACGACGTGCAGAACGTGTACGCCAACTTTGACATTCCCGACCGCCTGCTGGAGGCGGTGGCCTGACGGCGGCGGGTGCCTGACGGCCGGAGGCGCGGCGGCTCGGCGGACATCACCCGATCAGGGGGCGAAAATGGTCCCTTCGAGCTATCAAGTCGCGGCTCGGAACGCCGAAAACATCTTCGAAGCGTCCCGTCCAGCCAACCCCGAAAGATGGCCCCAATGAATCGTATCCGCGTCGGCGTCGTCCTGGCCGCCGTCGCCGCCATGGCCTCCGTGGCCGTGCCCGCCCACGCCGCCGACACCGACGCGACGTTCGACATTGCCTCGGGTGGTCTGGCCATCTCCGCGCCGGCCAGCGCCAACCTTGGAAGCGTCGGTTCCGGCGCCGCCGGCCTGACCGGTCAGCTCGGCCAGGTCAGGGTTACCGACACCCGCGGGTTGCTGACCGCCACCTGGACCGGCACCGTCGGCTCCACCGCGTTCACCACCGGCACCGCCACCGACCCCGAGAAGGTTACGAAGGCCAACATCGCCTACAACTCGGGAACGGGCACTGCGCGCGGCACCGACGTGGGAGCCTTCACTCCGGGGACGGCCGCCGACCTCGCGGCGGACGCGACCTCCGGGATCTGGGCCGGCACCGGCAACAACCAGGTGGACTGGAACCCGACCCTGACCTTGACCCTGCGGCCCGACCAGGTCGCCGGCACCTACAGCGGCACGGTCACCCACTCCGTCAACTAGGTGTAGGCGTGCGCCGCATCCTGATTGCAGCGCTGGTTATGGCCGGGACCCTCGCCCCGGCCATCGGCCCATCCCCCGCCGCCCACGCCGCGGACAGCGAGGGGGTGCGCATCCGCCTCCTGGAAGCACCGGTGGAGCTCCGGGACGATCCCCGCGCGCAGAGCTACATCATCGACCACCTGCAGCCCGGCGACGAGATTAGCCGCCGCATCGAGGTTGCCAACTTTACCGATGCGCCGACGCAGGTGGCGCTGTACGCCGCGGGAGCGATTATCACCCGCGGCACCTTCCGGGGCCTGGAAGGCCGCGAGGTGAACGAGCTGAGCGAATGGACGACGGTCATGCCGGCGTCGGTCGATCTCGGGCCTGGTGAAGCCGCCGAGGCGACGGTCGAGGTGGACGTCCCGAGCAAGGTGTTCGGCCGGGAGCGTTACGGCGTCGTCTGGGCCGAGTTGTCGGGTTCCCAGAGCCAGTCCGGCGTCACCACGGTCAATCGCGTCGGCATCCGCATGTACCTGTCGGTCGGTGGACCGAGGGAGCCGCCGTCCGACTTCACCGTCGATGAGCTCGTGGCCCGCCGCCCCGACGCCGGCAACCCGATCGTGTCGGCGACCGTCACGAACACCGGCGAACGCGCACTGGACCTGCAGGGCGAACTCGTCCTGGCCAACGGCCCCGGCGGTTTGGGCGCCGGCCCGTTCCCCGCCGATGTCGGAACCACGATCGGCCCAGGGGACACCGCACCGGTGGCCGTCGCGCTCGACGACAGCCTTCCCGATGGACCCTGGACTGCCCGTGTGACGCTGCGATCCGGGAATCTGGAGCGCAAGGTCCGTGGGGAGATCACCTTCCCGGCCGCCGGTGCCGCTGTGCCGGTCACCGTGCAGCGCGTAGGCCTGACGTGGTGGTTGTGGGCGCTGCTCGGTCTCCTCGCGCTGCTGCTGGGTGTGCTGTGGTGGCTGCTGGTGCGCCGGCGGCGGTACGCCGAGGACACCGAGGCCGACACCGGTCAACCCGGCCGCGAGACAGAGGCAGCAGCCGACATCACACTGCGTCGCTGACCGCCGGCCCGCCACGCCTCACGTCCAAGTCGAGAATGCCGTCGGCGTCGTGGTCGGTCGCCGGCGAAGCTTGTTCACGGCGTTGGGCGGGATAACCGAGTCATAACGCCTCGCCCTGCTAGGCTCCTGGGGAACACTTGTTCGATCAAGGAGGCGTGCGTGCGGGTCCTCGGCGTGGACCCGGGGCTGTCGCGTTGCGGCATCGGCGTGGTGGAAGGCCCCAGCCGCAAGCCGGTGGCGGTGCGCGCCGGCGTGGTACGGACCCCCAGCGGCGAGCCGACGTCACGGCGCCTGGCGCAGCTGTATGCCGAGTTGTGCGCCGTCATCACCCAGGCGGCGCCGCAGGCCGTTGCCGTCGAGCGGGTGTTCTTCAACGCCAACGTCCGTACCGCCATGGGGGTGGGCCAGGCGGCGGGAGTGGTCCTGTTGTGCGCCGAGCAGGCGGGCCTGCCCGTCGTCGAGTACACCCCGACGCAGGTGAAGCTGGCCGTGACCGGCTCCGGCGCCGCGGACAAGGCCCAGGTCGGGTTCATGGTTCGCAGCCTGCTGGGCCTGGCGGAGGCGCCCCGCCCACCAGACGCCGCCGATGCCTTGGCGCTGGCCCTGTGTCACTTGCAGCACGCGGGGGTCCCCGCCGCCTCGGCTGGCGGTATGAGCCCGCGATTGGCCGCCGCGGTCGCCGCCGCGGGACCGGGGGCGCAGGTCACAAGGCCGTCGGCATGATTGCGTTGCTGCGCGGCACCGTCGCCGCGTCGTCGCTGGGATTGGTGGTGGTCGACGTCGCCGGCGTCGGCTACGAGGTGCACGTGCCGCCCGCCGCCGGCGTCCCGGTGACCGGCAGTCAGGTCACCCTGCACACCTATCTGGCCGTGCGCGAGGATGCCTTGACCCTCTACGGCTTCCTCGACGCGGGTGCGCGGGGCCTGTTCGCCGCCATGCTGGCGGTGACCGGCGTCGGGCCCAAGCTGGCCCTGGCCGCGATCGGCACGCTCGGCGCCGACGGCCTGCGGCGCGCCGTCATTACCGAGGATGTGTCGGCGCTGACGGTCATCCCCGGGGTTGGCAAGAAGTCGGCGCAGCGGATGGTGCTCGAGCTGCGCGAGAAGCTCGGCGCCAGCGGCGGCGACGGGGTGCCGGGCGCCACCATGGTGCCTGGCGCACCACCTGGCGCACGCCACGACGTCCGGCAGGCGCTGGCCGGCCTCGGTTACGCTCCCAGCGAGGTCGCCGCCGCCCTGGAGACGCTGCCCGACGACGACGAGGCGACGCCCGAGCAGTTGCTGCGCGCCGCGCTGCGCGCCCTCGGACGGAAGTGAGCGAGCCGATGGACGACATCCTCACCGCGACGCAGACCGCCGACGACGCTGACCTCGACGCATCGCTGCGACCCCGGCGCCTGGACGAGTTCGTCGGCCAGGAGCGGGTCAAAGAGCAGCTGTCACTGGTGCTCGACGGCGCCAAGGGGCGGGGTGACAGCGTCGACCACCTGCTGTTCTCGGGTCCCCCCGGCCTCGGCAAGACGTCGCTGGCGGTCATCGTCGCCACCGAGATGGGCGCTGACCTGCGCACCACCAGCGGTCCAGCCCTGGAGCGGCCGGGCGACCTCGCGGCGATCCTGACCAACATCGAGTCCGGCGACGTGCTGTTCGTCGACGAGATCCACCGGCTGCCCAGGGCGGTCGAGGAGATCCTGTATCCAGCGATGGAGGACTTCTGCCTCGACATCGTCGTCGGCAAGGGGCCGGGCGCGCGGGCGCTGCGCCTGCCGCTGCCGCCGTTCACCCTGGTCGGCGCCACCACTCGCACGGGGCTGATCACCTCGCCGCTGCGCGACCGGTTCGGCTACGCGGCACGGCTGGACTACTACCAGGCCGACGAGCTTGCCGGCATCCTGCGGCGCAGTGCGGGGATCCTCGACGTGCGGCTGCGCCCCGACGCGGCGCAGGAGGTCGCCCGGCGCAGTCGGGGCACGCCTCGGATCGCCAACCGCCTGCTCAAGCGGGTCCGTGACTACGCCCAGGTGCGTGCCGACGGGATGGTCACGCAACGGCTGGCCGAGCAGGCGCTGGACCTTTTCGACGTCGATGAGCGGGGGCTGGACAAGCTCGACCGCTGGGTCTTGGAGACCCTGTGTCGCAACTTCGGTGGCGGGCCGGTCGGCCTGTCGACCCTGGCCGTGGCGGTGGGGGAGGAGGCCGACACCGTCACCGATGTCGTGGAGCCGTTCCTCATCCAACAGGGGCTGCTAGCCCGCACGCCGAGGGGACGGGTGGCGACGTCCAGCGGCTGGTCGCACGTCGGGCTGGCGGCCCCTTTGGCGGATACTGGAGTCAGCCTGTTCGACGGCCAGGGTTAGTCGCGCCAAGCGCTGGCCGCACCAGGGCCGATCCGCACCATGGCTGACCCGTGCCGAATCCAGGCCGCCCGCGTCGCGCGGGTGGCGGTGTCATTTTGGTTCGGCGTCGTGTGACCGCTCGCCGCGCGCCCAGGCGACCACCTCGGCGGTCGCCGTCTCGCGCCGCTGGGCGGCCACCAGGACGAGGTCGCCCGCGCGCAGGCGCGTGGCGGCTCGGGGCAGCAGAGTGCGACCGTCGCGCACGATCGCGGTGACCAGGGTTCCATGCGGCAGCGGCGCGTCACGCAGGCGGGAGCCGCACACCGCCAGGTCCGCTGCCACGCCGACCTCGACCAGATCGATGTCGCCGCCTTCCAGCGGCAGCGCCTCGGCCACCGGCAACCATGCGTGGGCCTCGCCTTCCAGGCCCAGCCGCTTGGCCGCCCAGCCGACGGTGGTGCCTTGCAGGGCGCTGGAAACCAGTACGACGAAGAAGACGATGTTGAAAATCGCCACCCCGTCGGCGACCCCCGCGGTGAGCGGGAACGTCGCCAGGACGATCGGCACGGCGCCCCGCAACCCCGCCCACGACACCATGGCCATCTCGGCCTGCGAGAAGCGCAGCGGCAGCAGACACGCCAGGACAGCCAGCGGCCGCGAAACGAACACCAGCACGGCCGCCAATGCCAGGCCTGGCAGGGCGATCGCCGGAAGCTGGGACGGGAAGACCAGCAGGCCCAGCAGCAGGAACAGGGCGATCTCGGCAATGGTGGCCAGCCCGTCGTGGAACGTGCGGATGACCCGCCGGTGGCGCGGGACGCGGGCGCCAACTAGCAAGCCGGCCAGGTACACGGCGAAGAAGCCCGACCCGCCGAGCAGCGCGGCGGTCCCGTAGGCCAGGCCCGCGACGGCAAGGGCCAGCACGGGGTACAGCCCCTCGGCGCCGAGGCTGACCCGGCTGAGCACCCAACTGCCGGCGAACCCAACCACGGCGCCCACGGCGATGCCACCCAGCAGCTGGGCCGCACCGAAGCCGATCAGCCCGCCGGCGGTGAGACCGCTGGCCGCGGCGGCCAGGACGCTCAAGGTCAGCACGATCGCCAGGGGGTCGTTGGCGCCGGACTCGACCTCCAGCAGCGAGGTCAGCCGTTTGGGCAGCGGCGACCGGCGAAGTACGGAGAAGATCGCCGCCGCGTCCGTCGACGCCGTGACTGCCCCCAGCAGCAGTGCTGTCACCAGTTCCAGGTCGAGCAGCAGCGCCGCTGCGGCGGCAGTCACCGCCGCAGTGACGACCACGCCGACGTTGGCCAGCACCAGCCCGGGCACGGCAGCTCGCCGAAGGTCCGTGGGCTTGGTGCCCAGCCCGCCCTCGAACAGGATGGCGATCAGTGCCAGCACCGCGACCCGCTGGGCCAGCACCGGGTCCGACAGGCTGATCAAGTTGAGCCCGTCGTCGCCAACCACCATCCCAAGGCCGAGGAATAGCAGCAGGCCGGGGACCCGCAGGCGAGCAGCGAATCCCGCGCTGAGCACCCCCGCAGCCAGCAACGCGGCGCCGGCCAGGATCAGCACATCACCGGGCAACTCGGCACTCACGGGGGCGGGTCCTCGTCGGTGGGTCTGGCAGCCTAACCGCCCCCGAGCGGAACCCTTGGCCGGGAAGGGTGTGATGCTATCGTTGGCCTGCGGCTGATACGGCGCGGATCCTTGTGCGCGCCTGCTGACAAGTCCGCGCGCTGGTCGATCCCGCACCCAACCGAAGGCCTTCGTCATGCAAGCCCTCGCCGTCCCGTTCGTGATGGCGCAAACCGGCGGCAATCCGCTCGCGAGCCTGCTGCCCTTGCTACTGCTGGGGGTCGCGTTCTGGTTCCTGCTGATTCGCCCGCAGCAGCAACGCGCACGCAAGCAGCGCGAGCTGGTGTCGTCCATCAGCAGGGGCGACCGCGTCGTCAGCATCGGCGGTTTGCACGGCACGGTCGAGACCGTCGACGAGGACACCGTCCGCCTCGAGGTCGCCAGCGGAACGGTCATCACCTTGGCCCGCGCCGCGATCGCTCGGCGCCTGGTCGACGCCGACGGGCCGGCTGACAGCACCGGTGACACCGGCGTCACAGGCTGACTTCCGCCATGGCGCAGCATGCAGGCGTCGGTGCCGGCGAACCGGAGGCCGCGCAGCGGCCGCAGGCAGGCACTCATCGTGACGTCCCACTCGGCGGGCGGACGCGGGCCGGCGACGAGCAGACGACTCCCCGGCAGTCGACGGGTCGGGCCCGCATTCCCCTGCTGGACCGTGTGCGCGCCCACGAGCGCACCTCGACGTTCATCCTGGCCGCCGACGACTTCCTCGGTGCTCAGGGCTTCACCGAGCACGGCTTCCGCCACGCCAACCTTGTCGGCCACATCGCCTTCAACGTGCTGACCCATCTGGGACACGACCCCCGCACCGCCGAGCTCGGCGCCGTGGCCGGCTACCTGCACGACGTTGGCAACGTCGTCAGCCGGGCGCACCACGGCCAGACCTCGGCGATGCTGGCCTACCACCTGCTGCTCGAGCTCGACGTCGACGCCCGCGACATCGCCGAGGTGATCAGTGCTGTCGGCAACCACGAGGAGGAGTACGGGGTCGCGGTGTCGCCGGTGGCGGCGGCGGTGATCCTGGCCGACAAGTCCGACGTCCACCGCAGCCGGGTGCGCAAGGACGCCTCCATCGAGATGGACATCCATGATCGCGTCAACTACGCGGTGCAGACCTCGTTCCTGCGCGTCGATCCACAGGCCCGCACACTGACCCTGGAG
>Ga0136616_10000100_pt1 | contig 32413 bp, 26 predicted proteins | sample AntDrymUQ2992106_2_FD_106648 | JGI IMG/M metagenome (GOLD analysis project Ga0136616, IMG submission 106648) | Polar desert sand microbial communities from Dry Valleys, Antarctica - metaG UQ299 (21.06) | ecosystem: Environmental > Terrestrial > Soil > Desert | place: Antarctica: Dry Valley... | reverse complement strand
TGATCGTCGACCTGATGTACGAGAAGGGCCTCGCGGGGATGCGCTACTCGATCTCCAACACCGCGGAGTACGGCGACTACACGCGCGGCAAGCGCGTCATCACCGACGACACGCGGGCCAACATGAAGCAGATCCTCGCCGAGATCCAGTCCGGCGACTTTGCGCGCGAATGGATTGCCGAGAACCGCGCCGGCCAGGAGAACTTCCTGCGCATGCGGTCCGAGCAGGCGGCCGGCCAGGTCGAGACGACCGGCAAGGAGCTGCGCTCGATGATGGACTGGATCGACACGGAGTGGAATGACTAGTCCCGGCGAGGCGCCTCGCTAGTACATCCGGCCGGAACCTTCGGATGGGTGTACTACTAGACTCTGCCGGGCCGTCGCAACTGGCGTTCGGGTGGAGGTCACCACCGGGGAGCGGCGGAGCCGGACCGTACGCCGCACGCCTGGGCACAGACATTCACCCGCGACAGCAGGACGTCTGCCCATGACGACGAGCATGCAGTTGCACATCCCTGAAGCGCTGAAGCCGTCCGACGGCCGGTTCGGCTGCGGACCGTCGAAGATCCGCCCCGAGCAGCTCGCGGCCCTCGCCGGGGAGGACGCCGCCGCGCTGCTGGGCACCTCGCATCGCCAGCCGCCGGTGCGGGCCCTCGTCGGGCGCGTGCGCAGCGGGCTTGGCGAGCTGTTGGGAGCGCCCGACGGCTACGAGGTCGCGCTCGGCAACGGCGGCACGACCGCGTTCTGGGACGCGGCCGCGCTGTCGCTCGTCCGCGAGCGCTCGCTGCACCTGAGCTTCGGCGAGTTCAGCCGCAAGTTCGCGCAGGTCACCACCGACGCGCCCTTCCTCGGCGAGCCGATCGTGATCGAGGCCGACCCTGGCGACGCGCCCCGACCGGCCGGCGACCCGCGCGTCGACGCGCTCGCCTGGGCGCACAACGAGACCTCGACCGGCGTCATGGTCCCCGTCGCGCGCCCCGCCGACGCGGGTGACGCGCTCGTCCTGATCGACGCGACCTCCGGCGCGGGCGGGCTGCCGCTCGACGCCGCGCAGGCCGACGCCTACTACTTCGCGCCGCAGAAGAACTTCGCGTCGGACGGTGGCCTGTGGCTGGCGCTGCTCAGCCCGGCCGCGATCGAGCGCATCGAGCGGGTCGCGGCGACCGATCGCTGGATCCCCGAGTTCCTCAGCCTGAGCACCGCGCTGGCCAACTCGCGCCAGGACCAGACGCTCAACACGCCCGCGCTCGCGACGCTCGTGCTGCTCGCCGAGCAGCTTGACTGGATGCTCGGCAACGGCGGGCTGCAGTGGTGCGTGCGGCGCACGACCGAGTCCTCGAACACGCTGTACGGCTGGGCCGACGCCACGCCGCACGCGACACCGTTCGTGGCCGATCCCGCCAAGCGCTCGCTCGTGGTCGGCACGATCGACTTCTCCGCCGCTGTCGACGCGGCGCGCGTCGCGGCCACGCTGCGCGCCAACGGGATCGTCGACGTCGAGCCCTACCGCAAGCTCGGCCGCAACCAGCTGCGCGTGGCGATGTTCCCGGCGATCGAGCCGGCCGACGTGCAGGCGCTGACGGCCTGCATCGACTGGGTCGTCGAGCGGATCGAGGGAGAGTGATGGCCGAGCGCGTGCTGGTCGCCGAAGCGGTCGGCGACTCCGGCGTGGACCTGCTGCAGGTGGCCGGTTTCGACGTCGATCTGGGGATCGGCTGGCCGCGCGAGCAGCTGACCGCGCGGATCGGCGACTACGACGGCATCCTGGTCCGCTCGGCGACGAAGGTCGACGCCGAGCTCATCGGGCACGCGTCGCGGCTGCGCGTGATCGCCCGCGCGGGCGTGGGCATCGACAACATCGATGTCACGGCGGCCACGAAGCGCGGCATCATCGTCGCCAACGCGCCGCGCTCGAACATCGTCACCGCCGCCGAGCACACGATGGCGCTGCTGCTCGCGCTCGCGCGCAACATCCCGCAGGCGCACGGTTCGCTGACGGCGGGCCGCTGGGATCGCAAGCTCTTCAACGGCACCGAGCTGATGGACAAGACGTTCGGCGTGCTCGGGTTCGGGCGCATCGGACAGCTCGTCGCGGCGCGCGCGAAGGGCTTCGGGATGCGCGTCATCGCCTACGACCCCTACGTGGCGGCGGAGCGCTACTCGAACCTCGGCGTCGAGAAGTGCGACAGCTCCGACGAGCTCTACGCACAGGCCGACTTCATCACCGTCCACCTGCCCAACACGCCCGAGACGAACGGCTGGCTGAACGGCGAGGCGTTCGCGAAGATGCGCGACGGGGTGCGGATCCTCAACGTCGCGCGCGGCTCGCTGATCGTCGACGAGGACCTCAAGGACGCGCTCGACAGCGGCAAGGTCGCGGGCGCGGCGCTCGACGTCTTCCGGACCGAGCCGATCACCGACCACCCGCTGTTCGGCTACCCCAACGTCATCGTCACGCCGCACCTCGGCGCCTCCACGACCGAGGCCAACGACCGCGCCGGCTACCAGGCGGCCGAGCAGATCGTCGCCGCGCTGCAGGGCGGCAGCGTCACGACGGCGATCAACGCGCCGACGATCAAGCCCGAGGACATGGAGATGCTCGGGCCGTTCCTGCCGCTCTGCCACCAGCTCGGCAAGCTCGGCACGGAGCTCGCGCTGTGCGGCTCGATCGACCGCATCGAGATCGAGTGCAACGGCCGCATCGCCGAGCGCGACACCCGACCGCTCGGCACCGCGGTGCTGCTGGGCGCGCTGCAGGGCCACACGGAGGAGCCGATCAACGAGGTCAACGCACCGGCGATCGCCGAGGAGCGCGGCATCGAGGTCGTCGAATCCAAGAGCACGGTCGCGCGCGACTTCACCGACCTCGTCCGGGTGAAGCTCGTCTGCGGCGGTGGCACGACGACCGTCGCCGGCACGACGATCGGCAACCGCAACCGGCCGCATCTGCTGCAGGCGTGGGGGCAGCGCTTCAACCTCCAGCTCGAGCCGCACCTGACGCTGTTTCGCTACGTCGACGTGCCGGGCGTGATCGGCCGGGTCGGCACGCTCTTCGGCGAGCGCGGGGTGAACATCGGCTCGGCGGCCGTCGGCCACTCGCCCGGTAACGGCGACCAGCAGCAGCACGCGGTGATGATCCTCACCACCGACGCCCAGGTCCCGCAGGAGCTCGTCGACGAGATCATCGCCTCGTCGGAGGAGTTCGTCGACGGCAGGACCGTGGCGCTCGGCTGAGGGCTCGGTCGGACGCGCCGGCCCGGCACCCCTCTTGAGTTCATCGCGGGCCGACGTGTGTGGGGATGTTCGAGTTCTACGCGGGGTGTGCCGCCGCGACGATTCCGACGTCCACGTCCGGCGCGCTGAGGTCGTCTCAGCGCACGCGATCGCGGTCGAGGACCGGCTCCTCGACGACGCCGCGACGCGCGAGCGTGCGGGCCTGGATCAGCTCGACGACGAGCCAGACGGCGCCGACGACGAAGAGGATCATCCCGATGGTCTGGATCGAGATGCCGGCGATTGTCGCGGTGACGGCGAGCCAGAGAACGAGCCCGAGGGCCATGAGGACGAATGGGGGTCCGGCATCAGCGGCCATGAACAGCCTCCTTGCGTTGAACGACGTACACCAGTTGTGCCCGCTGCCCCCGCGTGCAATCCCCGATCCTCAGAGGACTCTCACGAGCCGGCGCTTGTGGCCTTCAGGATCCCGATCCGGGCGACGGGCTCGAACTCCAGCTGCGACCGCCAACGCCAGCGACGCGGCGTTGTCGTCCTCGGCGGCCCAGACCGGTTGCCTGCCATCGACGAGGCGCAGGGCGATCGCGTCGGCGATCGCGGCATAGAGCGGACCTCGTCGGGCCTCGGGCACGAGCCAGCGCGTGTCGGGCGGCGCGCAGATCATGGGTCGGGCGGCACGCGCGGGCTCGTCCGGCGGTCATCGCGTCCTGCTGTCAGCATGGCGCTTGTCGCTGACGACACGCACGAGTTGTACTGGACGGTGGCGCCTGCGCCAGCTCCGTGGTCGCGGCCCGGCTCAGCTCGGTCACGCCGCGAGCACCCGGCGCACGCGCTCCCCGGGCAGGATCAGCGCGCGCTGCATGAGCTCGGCGAGCAACAGGCCGGCGGCGAGTTCGACCGCCAGCAGCGCGAGCAGGACGACGAGCTGGGTCGCCGCCGCCTGCTCCGGCGAGGCGCCGCCGAGGATCAGCCCGACGAACGTTCCCGGCAGGGTGACCAGGCCGACGCTGCGCGTCTGGTCGACGACCGGGATCAGCCCGGTGTGGATCGCGCCCCGCACCGCCGGCGCGAGCGCGGTCCGCGCGGCGTGCCCGAGCGCAAGGCGCGCCTCGATCGCCGGCGCCTCGTCGCGCAGCGACTCGAGCAGCCGGCGTCCGGTCAGCGTCGTCGCCGCCATCGCGCCGCCGATCAGGATCCCGGCGATCGGCACCGTCGAGCGCGGCGTGAACGCGAACGAGCCGACCGCGAGCAGGATCGCCGTCGCGACAAGCGCGGGAACCGCGATCGCGACGAGCGCCCGCCGCCGCGCCGCCGGCAACCCGCGCAGCCGCCCGCCCGCCGTCAGGCCCGCGGTCGTGACCATCACGGCGACGAACGCCAGCGCCAGACCGGGAAACTCGAACACCAGCGCGATCGCCGCGCCGACCGCGGCGAGCTGCACGAGCGCGCGAACGGCGGCGAGCGCGATCTCGCGCGCGTGGCCGAGCCGGTAGTGCAGCGACAAGACGACGGCGATCGCGGCGAAGCCCGCGCCGGCGAGCACCTTCAGCCAGATGTCGCTCATCGCCGCGGCGGCGGCAGGGCTGGCGTGGTTGGCGTTGAGAGGTCGCGCATTGCTCCGTCAAGGATCCCTGAGCCAGAGCATCAGGGTGCCCAGCGCCGGGAGTTCGCGCTGAACGTACCGGCCGGCCGCACCGGAACCAACGCATGCGCGAGCATGCGGCGCATGAGCGAGCCACGCGAGCCTCCCTGGTGGCGCGACGCCGTCGTCTACCAGGTCTACCCGCGCTCCTTCCAGGACTCCGACGGCGACGGCGAGGGCGACCTGCGCGGGATCGCCGCGCGCCTGGACCACGTCCGCGAGCTCGGCGCCGACGCCCTCTGGCTGTCGCCGGTCTACCCGTCGCCGATGGCCGACGGCGGCTACGACGTCGCCGACTACGAGGACATCGACCCGCGCTTCGGCACGCTCGCCGACGCCGACGCGCTGATCGCCGATGCCCACGAGCTCGGGCTGAAGCTGCTGATGGACGTCGTGCCGTGCCACACGTCGATCGAGCATCCGTGGTTTCGCGCCCATCCCGAGCGCTACGTCTGGGCCGACGGGCAGGCGCCGCCGAACAACTGGGTGGCGTCCTTCGGCGGCCGCGCCTGGTCGCGCGATCCGCCGACCGGCCGCTGGTACCTGCACTCGTTCTATCCGGAGCAGCCCGACCTCGACTGGCGCCGCGGCGACGTCCGCGCGGCGGTGGGCGCCAGCCTGCGCTTCTGGCTGCGTCGCGGCGTCGACGGCTTTCGGCTCGATGCGATCGACCGGCTGCTGAAGGACCCCGAGCTGCGCGACGACCCCCCGGCAACCACGCCCCCCGCCCTGCCCGAGCTCGACGAGGCCGGCACGCTGCGCCACGTCCACAGCCGCAACGCGCCCGACATCGGGATCGCGCTGGCGGCGCTGCGCGACGCCGCCGGCGACGAGACGCTGCTTGTCGGCGAGGTCTACCTGCCGGCCGTGCGGCTGGCGCCCTACCTCGAGCACGTCGACTGCGCCTTTGCCTTCGAGCTGCTGCACGCGCCGTGGGACGCGGCCGCGTACCGGTCCGCGATCGAGGCGGGGCTGGATCCCAGCGGCGCGGCGGGCCGCGTCGCCTGGGTGCTCTCCAACCACGACTTCCCGCGCCTGCCCGACCGCGTCGGCGCGCGCAACGCGCGCGCCGCGGCGCTGCTCGCGCTGACCTTGCCGGGCGCCGTCTTCGTCTACCAGGGCGACGAGATCGGGATGGCCGACGGGCCGGGCGCCGACCCGCCGCACGACCGCGCCGGCCGCGATCGCTACCGCCACCCGATGCGCTGGGACGACGACGCGCCGCACGGCGGCTTCACCGACGCCGCCGCGACGCCCTGGCTGCCGGTGATCGCGGTCGACGGCGGCGGCGTCGCGCAGCAGGCCCGCGCCGCCGACTCGACGCTCGCCCTCTATCGCGATCTGATCGCCGCGCGGCGCTCGCTCGGCGCCGGCCTGAGCTTCGTCGACGGCACCGACGACGGCGTGCTCGCCTACCGCCGCGGCGACCGCCATGTCGTCGCGATCAACATGAGCGACGAGCCGCGCGCGTCCCCGCCCGCCGGCGCGATCGTGCGGGCGACCCACGCCCACCGACACCCCGCGGGGGCGCCGGCGCCCGCCGAGCTGCGGCCGGGGGAGGGCTTGCTCGCCGAGTTGTAGCTCGTGAGATTCGTGACGAGCGCGCAGGGGTACTGATCGGTCCGTGTCAGGACGGATCCTCATCACCATCGCGACGATCGCGCTTGCCGTTGGGGTCTCGGCCTGCGGCGGGGAGGACACGTCGACGAGCGGTCCCGTCACGCTGAACTGGTTCATCTTCAACGAGCCCAGCGGCGGCCCGCAGAAGATCGCCGACCGGTGCTCCAAGCAGTCCGGCGGCAAGTACGAGATCAACTTCGAGTTCCTGCCCGCGCAGGCCGACCAGCAGCGCGAGCAGCTCGTGCGTCGCCTCGGGGCCAAGGACGCGTCGCTGGACCTGCTCGGCCTCGATGTCGTCTGGACCGGCGAGTTCGCCAACGCGGGCTGGCTGGCGCCGGTGCCAGCGAGCACCGAGCGGGCTGTCACGGCGAACGTGTTCGACTCCGTTCTGCAGACCGCGCGCTTCGAGGACCGGCTCTACACGATCCCGATCTGGTCCAACACGCAGCTGTTGTGGTACCGCAAGGATCGCGTGCGTACGCCGCCCAAGACGTGGGACGAGATGATCGACATCGGCGAGAAGCTCGGACCCACCAGAGGGCGCATCCAGGTCCAGGCCAACCGCTACGAAGGCGTCGTCGTCCTCGTCAACCAGCTCATCGAGTCGGCCGGCACGTCGATCCTCGCCGGTCCGAAGACGGTCAAGCTCGACAAGGCGCCGACCGAGAAGGCGCTGGCGATCATCGGCCGCCTGTCGAACTCCACTGCCGCGGCCTCGAACATCACGACGTCGACGGAGGACACCGCGCGCCTCGGTTTCGAGGGTCCTGCCAACGGGCCAAGCGATTCGAGCTTCATGATCAACTACCCCTTCGTCTATCCGTCGGCGAAGACCAACCGGCCCAAGACGGTCTTCCCGAACATGGGTGCCGCGCAGTTCCCGGCGGTCGAGGCGGGCAAGCCGAGCAAGCCGCCGATCGGCGGCATCAACATCGGCGTCTCGTCGTACTCCAAGCACAAGGCGGAGGCGTTCGCGGCCACCGAGTGCCTCGTCAAGCCCGACAACCAGCTCGAGATCGCGACGGCCGGCGGCCTGCCGCCGGTCCGTGAGGATCTCTACGACCAGCCGGAGATCGACAAGGTCTATCCCGGGTTCGCCGACGAGATCCGCCGGGCGATCAAGAACGCCGCGCCGCGGCCCTCGGAGTCGCCCGCCTACCAGGACCTCTCGCTGGCGATCCAGCGGGCCGTGCACCCGACGACGAAGATCGACCCGAAGAACCCCGAGCCGACCTACGACACGCTGCGCGACAACGTCGAGAAGGCCGTCAAGCGCGAGGGCCTGCTGTGAGCACCGCCGTCCCCACGCAGGTGGGGGAGCCGGCCGGTCGCAGGGCGCAGCGCAAGCGCGGCGGGCCGACGCAGACGACCGACCGCACGAAGGCGGAGCGCAAGCTCGCGCTCATGCTCTGCGCCCCGGCGGTCATCGCGATGCTGCTGGTGACGGTCTATCCGATCCTCTACGCGATCGTCCTGTCGATGCAGAAGGTCGACCTGCGCTTTCCGGAGGAGAGCGGCTTCGTCGGCCTGAGCAACTACGGCGCGGTGCTGAGCTCGCCGCTGTGGTGGCAGGACCTCTTCAACACCAGCCTGGTGACCGTGACCTCCGTCGCGATCGAGCTCGTGCTCGGCATGGCGCTCGCGCTCGTCATGCACCGCGCGCTGTTCGCCCGCGGCACGATCCGCACCGCGGTCCTGATCCCGTACGGGATCGTCACCGTCGTCGCGGCCTTCGCGTGGTTCTTCGCCTTCGACCCCAGCAGCGGCTTCGTCAACAACCTGCCGTTGATCCCCGACGAGAAGGCCTGGTTTGGCAACCGGCAGGACGCCTTCACCGTGATCATCCTGACGGAGGTCTGGAAGACGACGCCCTTCATGGCGCTGCTGCTGCTCGCCGGCCTGGCGACGATCGACGAGGGTCTCTACGAGGCGGCCCGAGTAGACGGCGCCAGCGCGTGGCAGCGCTTCTGGCGCATCACGGTGCCGCTGCTCAAGCCGGCGCTGCTCGTCGCGCTGCTGTTTCGCACGCTGGACGCCTTCCGCGTGTTCGACTCGATCTTCATCATGACGCGCGGCTCGCAGGACACCGAGTCCGTCTCGATCCTCGGCTACAACCAGCTCATCTCGCGCCTGAACCTGGGCCTCGGCTCGGCGGTGTCGGTGCTGATCTTCATCCTGGTGCTGCTGATCGCGTTCGTCTTCGTGCGCTTCCTCGGCACGGCGGTCCCGTCGCAGGGAGACAAGAAGTAGCCGTGCAGAACCGCCGCCCCGTCGCATACCTCGGTTGGACGCTGGCCCTCGGCGCCGTGCTGTTCTACGCGCTGATCCCGGTGCTGTGGCTGGTCTCGCTGTCGTTCAAGTCGCCGGCGACAGTGACCGACAAGAAGTTCATCCCGTCGGACACGACGTTTGACAACTACACCACGCTGTTCGAGGGCGGGCTGGACTCGCCGCTGCTGCGCCCGCTGATCAACTCGCTGTCGATCGCGCTGATCGCGACCGTGATCGCGGTGACCCTCGCGTCGTTCACCGCCTACGCGATCGCGCGGCTGGACTTCCCGGGCAAGACGCTCATCCTGGCCGGCGCCCTGGCGATCGCGATGTTCCCGCCGATCTCGGTCGTCGGGCCGCTGTTTGACATGTGGCGGGCGCTGGGCCTGTACGACACGTGGCTGGGCCTGATCATCCCGTACCTGACCTTCGCGCTGCCGCTGGCGATCTACACGCTCGTCGCGTTCTTCAGAGAGATCCCCTGGGAGCTCGAGCAGGCGGCCCAGGTCGACGGTGCGACACCGTGGCAGGCATTTCGCAAGGTCATCCTGCCGCTCGCCACGCCCGGCGTCTTCACCGCCGCGATCCTCGTCTTCATCTTCGCCTGGAACGACTTTCTCTTCGCGATCACGCTCACGTCCTCGGACTCGGCGCGGACCGTGCCGGCGGCGCTCGCGTTCTTCACAGGTGAATCGCAGTTCACGGCACCGACGGGCAACATCGCCGCGGCCGCCGTGCTCGTGACGATCCCGATCATCATCTTCGTGCTCATCTTCCAGCGCCGTATCGTCGCGGGCCTCACGGCGGGCGCCGTCAAGGGATAGGAGGACCTCCCAATGGCCGACATCAAGCTGCACGACATCACCAAGCGCTACGCCGACGGCACGGAGGCCGTCAAGCACATGAACCTCGAGATCCAGGACGGCGAGTTCATGATCCTCGTCGGCCCGTCGGGCTGCGGGAAGTCGACGGCGCTGCGGATGATCGCCGGCCTCGAGGACATCTCCGAGGGCGAGCTGCTGATCGGCGACAAGGTCGTCAACAACCTCGCGCCGCGCGACCGCGACATCGCGATGGTCTTTCAGAACTACGCGCTGTATCCGCATATGACCGTGCGCGAGAACATGGGCTTCGCGCTGAAGCTCGCCAAGGTCGACAAGGCGCAGATCGACCAGAAGGTGCAGGACGCCGCGCGGATCCTCGACCTCACCGAGCACCTGGACCGCAAGCCCGCCAACCTGTCGGGTGGCCAGCGTCAGCGCGTCGCGATGGGCCGCGCGATCGTCCGCGACCCGCAGGCGTTTCTCATGGACGAGCCGCTGTCGAACCTCGACGCCAAGCTACGCGTCCAGACGCGCACGGAGGTCGCGCGGCTGCAGAAGCGGCTGTCGACGACGATGGTCTACGTGACCCACGACCAGACCGAGGCGATGACGCTCGGCGATCGCGTCGCGGTCATGCGCTCGGGCGTGCTGCAGCAGGTCGACACGCCGCGCGTGCTCTACAACGACCCGGTCAACATCTTCGTCGCGGGCTTCATCGGCTCGCCGGCGATGAACTTCTTCACCGGGACGATCAGCGACGGCAAGCTCAAGCTGCCGTTCGCGCAGATCCCCCCGCCCGAGGGCCTCCCGCGCTCCGGCGACGTCATCGTCGGCATCCGGCCCGAGGACTTCGAGGACGCGCGCTTCGCCCCCGCCAACCACCCTGCGGGCGTCGAGTTCGAGGCGCCGGTCGAGGTGCTCGAGTCGATGGGGTCGGAGATCTACGTGTACTTCACGTTCCAGGGCGGGGAGGTCAGCTCCGACGAGCTTGCCGAGCTGGCCCGCGATTCGGGGGTCGCCGAGACGCCGAGCGGCGGCGCCGGGCTGGCGGTCGCGCGGCTGAACCCGGAGTCGGAGATCGCGCAGGGTGACCGCGCGCGGCTCTGGTTCGACGCGGCGAAGCTGCACCTCTTCGATCCCAACGACGGGTCGAGCCTCAAGCGCGGCAGGCAGGATCAGCAGGCGGCGGCGAAGGCGACCGCGGAGGCCGTCGACGCCGAGCAGGAGAAGGACCCGCCGGCGCGCGCCGCCGCCGGCCCGGACGACACCGGCACGGCCCCGGAGTAGCGTTCGGCCGATGCGGATCGGCGTTCTCGGGACAGGCATCGTCGGGCGCACGCTGGCGAGCGCGCTGCTGAGCAACGGGCACGAGGTGCGGCTGGGCGCGCGCAACGCCGGCAACGAGGCAGCGGTTGCCTGGGCCGACGGGATCGGCGGGCCCGCCAGCGAGGGCACGTTCGCCGACGCCGCCGGCTTCGGCGAGCTGCTGTTCAACGCCACGGCGGGTGCGGCGTCGCTGGACGCGCTTGCGCTGGCGGGCGCCGAGCAGCTGGCCGGCAAGGTGCTGGTCGACGTCGCCAACCCGCTCGACAGCGCGCGGGGGACAGGGCCGGTGCTCACCGTCTGCAACGACGACAGCCTCGGCGAGCAGATCCAGCGCACGTTCGCCGACGTGCGCGTCGTCAAGGCGCTGAACACGGTGACGGCCGCGGTGATGGTGGATCCGTGGCTCGTCGACGGCGCGCACACGATCTTCGTCGCGGGCGACGACGCCGCTGCGAAGACCGAGGTCGGCGAGCTGCTGCGGGCGTTCGGCTGGCCCGCCGCGTCGATCCTCGACCTCGGCGACATCACCGCCGCGCGGGGGATGGAGATGTACATGGCGCTATGGCTGCGCCTGTGGGGTGCGGCGGGGACGGCGGTGCTGAACGTCGACGTACGCCCGGCGCGGTAGCCAGCGCCCGCGCCGCACGCGCGCGATCGCTAGCGCCCGCGCCGCACGCGCGCGATCGCCTCTTCGCTCCACTCCTGGGTGCGCATGATCCGGTAGCGCTCGCTCGAGAGCCGCTGGTAGGCGTCGGTCTCGGTCTCGCGGCGGCCGATCAGCTCGGCCTCGCGGAGGATCTCGACGACCGGGACGTACTCCTCGTGAAACCAGCGCAGCGCCGTCTGCGCACGGCCGACGTACGCCTCGTCGTGCTGGCTGAGGCGATCGCCCCACGCCTCGACGCCCTCGGCGAGACAGCCGTACTCCATCGGGTCGGTCAGCGCGATCCGCGCCCGCGCGTCCGTCGGCAGCGGAACGCGCTCATGAAACAGCCGCTCGTGGCTCTTGAGCGGCAGGTCCCCCTGACGGATCGAGGTGCCCGCCGGGACCCGTGTGATGACCTCGACGACGCGCGCGTCGATCTGATCGCGTCCCTGCGCGCGCGCGACCGCGACGCGGTGATGGCCGTCGCGCACGAAATGCAGCTCGCCGACGCGGTAGACGTCGATCGGCGGCAGCGCCACGCCGCGGCGCGACGCCTCGGCGATCCGCTCGAAGCGCGTCCGGGCGCGCGAGGATGTCGGCCGGAACTCGCGGTCGAACTCCTTGCGCTGGTCGACCGTGCCGACGATCGACTCGATCGGGATCGTCTGGACCCCGAGATCGCGCTCGCCGACGCGGCCGAGCGCGTCGACGACCTCGTCGAAGGAGAGCATCACGTCGACGTCTCCGGGTTCCAGACGCAGCAGCGCGCTGAGCCGCGCCAGCACCCGGCGCCGCCGCGCGCGCAGGAAGTCGTCCTGTGCGTCCTGCGTGGGAAACCCGGTCTCGCGCGGCATCTGCGTACATGATGCCCGCGGGGCGGGCACGCCAGTGACGGTTCGAGAGCCCGACCGCCAGCCACCCAGTCGCCGCGACGCTCAGCGCCGGCCGCGCTCGCGCAGGTCGATCGCCGCGGCGGGCGCGAACAGCATCGTCAGGCCGCTGCGCGGATCGCGCGGGGAGGAGCGCCGCTCGCGCAGGACGGCCGCCGACCACGTCGCGCCCGCGTCCAGCTCGGCCGCCAGCCGCGCGGCGACCTCCCGCGGCACGAACCCGAGCTGCGCACCGCTGCCGGTCAGCACGGCGACGGCGTTGGGATCGTGCTCGTTGCCCGCATCACGGCGCAGCACCAGCGCGCAGCCGGGCGCGGCCTCGCGCGACTGCAGCGCCTCGTCGTGGAAGCGCGCCGCGCCCGCGACGCCGGTCACGACGAGCCCGCGCTCGGCCAGCTCGGGCGCGTCGCGCGCGAGGTAGCGACCGTCGGCCGGGTCGACGATCGTGTAGCCGGCGACCCAGACAATCGACCCGTCGTCGGGGTACCAGTAGCGCTCCTCGTACTCGACGGCTACGTCAGCGACGCGCAGATCACCAGCGCCACCGCGATCTGTACCGCCGCTGACACGAACGACGCCGGGTGCAGCGTCTGCCTCTCGCATATGACACCCAGCTTGCCCGGCGTCAGCAGGTCCAACACGACAAACCCGACGGCCTGCGCGCCGACGCCGACCGCGCCGTAGACGAGCGCGTCGTCGAGCCCGTTCCAGCCCGCGCCGGTGAAGAAGATCGCAAACCAGAGGATCAGCCCGAGCGACACGAGCGTCGTCGTCGCGAGGATCGCGGCATTGGGATTGCCGTCCATGACGAGCGTGCCGAGCTTTCCGGGCGTCAGCGCGTCGATGACGAAGAAGCCGGCCACGAGCACGACGAGGCCGAGCCCCGAATAGGCCAGCACCTGCCCGACAAGTTCCAGCATGCGCGCATCACTCCCTTGGTGGTCGACTACGCGATCACGTGCGGCACGAACCGCGACGTGTTGGTGGTCAGCAGCCCGTCGCTCTCGCGGATCCCCAGGCCCGCGGGCTCGACATCGACGGTCCAGACCCCGAGCACCGGGCGCGCGCCGCCGCCGTAGTCCCCGAGATCGGTGTACGCCTGCACGACGAAGCCCTCCTCGCCGTAGTCCTGGTCGGGCCCCCGCTCGACGACCTCGCCGTCGAGCACGACCGCGGCGTTGGCTCCCTCGCGCGCGAGCAGCGGCTTGCGGACGAAGTTCTGCAGCCCGGCCGGCTGCTCGCCGTCGAACCACGCCGGCAGGACGTTCGGATGGTCGGCAAAGAGCCGGTGCAGCACCGGCAGGATGCCCTTGTTGGACCACAGCATCTTCCAGATCGGCTCGATCCAGGTCGTCTGGCCGGGCCCGTCGCCCATGTGCTCGAGCGCCTGCGCGCCGAAGTCCTCGCGCACCATCCACTCCCACGGGTAGAGCTTGAACGCGGTCCGCACCGGGTTGCCGCCGAGGTCCACGAAGCCCTGCCCGTCGATCAGGCCGAGGCTTTCGATCGCCTCCAGCTCGCACATGAGGTTCGCCGCGCGCGCCGTCTCGGCGAGGTAGCCGATCGTCATGAAGTCCTCGCCCGAACGCTCGGCATTGGTGTGCAGCAGGTGCAGCCGCTCGCCCGGCAGGCGCCCGGCCTGTGCCAGCTCGCGCCAGCGAGCGACGAGCATCTCGTGCAGCATGTTCCACTGGTCGACGCCGTCGCCGAAGACGTCGCGTGCCCAGAACCACTGCACGGCGGCGGACTCGAGCAGGCCGGTCGGCGTGTCGGCGTTGTACTCGAGCAGCTTCGGCACGCCGTCGTGGCCGTAGGCGAAGTCGAAGCGCCCGTAGATCATCGGCGGCTCGCTCTCCCAGGTCTCCTTGATGCGCGGCACCGCCCAGCCGGGGATCCCCATCTGGCTGAAGAGGTTCTCCTCGATGATGTGGTCGCCCGCCTCGATGAGCATCTCGAGCATCAGCCGCGCGCTCGCCTCGATGTCGTAGACCTCCTCGCTTGTCAGCGAGTAGTAGGCACCCTCGTGCCAGTAGGAGATCTCCTCGCCGTCGGGCAGCGGCGTCTTCCAGTAGATGAGCCCCTGCTCCTCGATCGTCGCCGGCCAGCCCTGGCGCGGCTCGATGTCGTGGCGGTCCATGCTCAGCAGTGGCCGGCGGGCGCGGTCACGCGCTCATCCGCCGCCGGAGAAGCCGCCGCCGATCGTGCGCCCGGTCGGACGCCCGACGCCACCGCTGCGCGCGCTCGAGCCAAACCCGCCGCGCCGTGCCAGCGCCGCCTTGTCGGTCGAGTTGATCCGCTCGCCGGATCCCGCGAACGAGCCGCGCCCGAGTCCCGGCGAGGCGAAGAACCAGAAGAAGCCCGGGTTGTCGCCGCGGTCGCAGCGCGAGTTGTCGGTGACGCGGTTGCTCTCGTCGACGCAGTACGCCGTCTCGTCCTCGCCGCCGCAGCCCGACAGAAACGCCGCCGCGAGCAGCGGCACGACCGCGAGCTTGACGCTCTTGCTGCGCTTCATGCGGACCGGTTCCCGGGCGCTCGGAGGCCTGCGTCGCTCGCCATGCGAGCAGTTTGGCGGGTCGGTCAAGCGTGGCTGGGCAAGCGGCCACGCATGACTTACACTGCCCCGTGCATGACGCACGCGCTCGAGCTGTCTGAGCTTCTTCTCCTGCTCCCCCGCTAGGGGGAGCTATCTGCGTGGCGGCCGCACTGCCGCAAACCGACTGAGAAGCAGCACATCTCGAGCCTTCAGCAAGGAGCACAGCACGTCATGAGCAGCAACGAGCACGACCCCAACCACGTCCGGATCTTCGACACGACGCTGCGCGACGGCGAGCAGTCGCCCGGGATCTCGCTGAACACCGCCGAGAAGCTCGAGATCGCCCAGCAGCTCGCCCGCCTCGGCGTCGACGTCATCGAGGCCGGCTTCCCGATCTCCTCGCCCGGCGACTTCGAGGCCGTCGAGGCGATCGCGCGGGAGGTCCAGGGCCCGATCATCGCCGGCCTCGCGCGCGCTCAAGCGCCCGATGTCGAGGCCGCCGCGCGAGCTGTGCGCGACGCCGAGCGACCTCGCATCCACACGTTCATCTCCACGTCGGACATCCACATCGTCCACCAGTTCCGCTCGACCCGGGAGGACATCCTCGCCCAGGCGCGGGCCGCGGTCGCGCACGCGAAGTCCTTCGTCGACGACGTCGAGTTCTCGCCGATGGACGCGACCCGCGCCGAGCTGGAGTACACCGCCGAGGTCTGTGCCGCGGCGATCGAGGAGGGCGCCACGACGATCAACATCCCCGACACCGTCGGCTACACGACGCCCGGGGAGTACACGGCCTACCTCGAGGGCCTGTACCGGCTGATCCCCGACCTGAAGGACGTCATCGTCTCGACGCACTGCCACGACGACCTCGGTCTCGCCGTCGCCAACTCCTACGCCGGCGCGCTCGCGGGCGCGCGCCAGATCGAGTGCGCGATCAACGGGATCGGCGAGCGCGCGGGCAACGCGTCGCTCGAGGAGATCGTGATGCTGCTGCACACCCGCGGCGACGTGTCGGGCCTGCACACGACCGTCGTGACGAAGGAGCTGGCGCGCACGTCGCGGCTCGTCTCGCGCCTGACGGGCTACGTCGTGCAGCCCAACAAGGCGATCGTCGGGCGCAACGCCTTCGCGCACGAGTCGGGCATCCACCAGGACGGCGTCATCAAGGAGCGCACGACCTACGAGATCATGGACGCGACGAGCGTCGGGCTGGACGCCAACTCGCTCGTCCTCGGCAAGCACTCCGGTCGCGCGGCGCTCAAGCAGACGCTCGCCGAGCTGGGCTTCGTCGTCGAGGGCGCGGCACTGAACACGGCCTTCAAGCGCTTCAAGGAGATCGCCGACAAGAAGAAGCAGGTCACGGCGATGGACCTCGAGGCGCTCGTCACCGACGACCTGCGCAACGAGCTGGCGAGCTACACGTTCGACAGCTTCATGGTCGCGGCGGCCTCGGGGCGCGAGCCACACGCGGAGGTCACCGTGACGCTGCCCGACGGCGCGACCGCCACCGCGAAGGGCAGCGGCGACGGGCCGATCGACTCGGTCTTCGCCGCGATCAACGCCGCCACCGGCTTTGACGCGCAGCTGCGCGTCTTCCGCGTCGACGCCGTGACCGGGGGGCAGGACGCGCTCGGCGAGTCGTCGGTCGTGCTCGAGTACGAGGGCCAGTCGGCCTCCGGCCAGGGCGTCGCGACCGACATCATCGAGGCGGCGGGCACCGCGTACGTGCGCGCGCTGTCCAACGTCGTGCGCAAGGTGCAGGCAGCGGCGCTCGCCGTCGACCTCGGCGCCGGCGAGCCGGTCGCGACACCGTAGGCGCCGCCGTGACGGTCGAGCCTGCCGGCGCCGAGGCGGCGATCGAGGTCGACGGGCTGCGCAAGTCCTACGGCGGCCTCGAGGCCGTCCGCGGGCTGTCGCTGCACGTCCGCCGCGGCGAGATCTTCGCGTTCCTCGGGCCCAACGGGGCGGGCAAGACCACGGCCGTCGAGATCCTCGAGGGCTTTCGCAAGCGTGACGGGGGAGACGTGCGCGTGCTGGGGGTCGATCCCCAGCGCGGCGATCGCCACTGGCGCGCGCGGATCGGGATCGTCCTGCAGGAGGGCCGCGCCCAAAGCAACCTGACCGTGCGCGAGACACTCGAGCTGTGGTCGGCCTACTACCCGCACCCGAAGCCGATCGCCGAGACGATCGCGCTCGTGGGCCTGGAGGAGAAGGCCGACGATCGCGTCGCGCGGCTGTCGGGCGGGCAGCGCCGGCGCCTGGACGTCGGCCTCGCGCTGATCGGCGACCCCGAGCTGATCTTCCTCGACGAGCCCACGACCGGCTTCGATCCCGCCGCCCGGCGGGCGGCCTGGTCGGTCATCGCGGGCCTGCGCGACCTGGGCAAGACGGTGTTCCTGACGACGCACTACCTCGACGAGGCGCAGGCGCTCGCCGACCGCGTGGCGATCATCAAAGCGGGCGTGATCGTCGCCGAGGGCCCGCCTGAGTCGCTTGGCGCGGGCCAGGCGACGGTCAGCGAGATCAGGTTCGTCGTGCCGGCCGGCCTCGACCTCGGCGAGATCCCCGGTGGGCCCGCGATGGAGCTCGTCAACGGCTTGGCGGTGCTGCGCAGCGAGCTGCCCACGCGACTGCTCGCCGAGCTGTGCGGCTGGGCCGTCGCTCACGGCATCGAGCTCGAGCGCCTCGAGGTCAGCCGCCCGACCCTCGAGGACGTCTATCTCGCGCTGATCGCCACCGGCGACGGGGCTGGCGCGACATGAGCGTCCTGCGCACCTTCCCCGTCCAGCTGCGCTCGGACCTGAAGGTCTTCGTGCGCAACCCGGCCGCGCTGTTCTTCACGGCGATCCTGCCGGTCATCTTCCTGACGATGTTCGTCTCGATCTTCGGCAACGAGCCCGCCGGCGGCGAGTACGGCGACATCCGCATCTCGACGCTGCAGGTGCCGGCCTTCATCGCGCTGGCGGTCGTGTCGGCCTCGTTCGTCAGCCTGGCGATGGGCCTGACCAACGTCCGCGAGAACGGCGTGCTCAAGCGCGTCCGCGGAACCCCGGCGCCGCCGGGGATCGTCTTCGCGGGACGGATCGGCACCGCCGTCGTGAGCGCCGTGGTCGTGACCGCGATCCTCTGCGCGATCGGTGCGCTGGCGTTCGGCGTGACCCTGCCGACCACGACCATGCCGGGCCTGGTGGTGACGCTGCTCCTCGGCGCGGCATCGTTCTGCGCGCTGGGCATCGCGTACACCGCTCTGATCCCCAGCGACGACGCCGCGCCCGCGATGACCAACGCGGTCGTGCTGCCGCTGTACTTCGTCTCGGGCGTGTTCGTGCCGGTCAGCCAGCTGCCCGACGGGCTGCGCCGCGTCGCCGACGTGCTGCCGGGTCAAGCCGTTCGTCGACGCGCTGACGACGGCCTTCGACCCGCGCACGACGGGGCTGGGCTTCGAGGTCGGTGACCTGCTCGTGCTCGCCGCCTGGGGCGTCGCGGGGCTGCTGCTGGCGCTGCGCTTCTTCGTGTGGACCCCGCGCCAGGAGGCCGGGTAGGCGCGCCGGGCCGCTACTCGTCGGATCGATGGGGCTGTGTGCGAAACGTCCTCGTGGGGGACGCAACGTCCAAGACCCCCGGGCGAGTTGGCGGTGCGCGGCGAACTTCAGCGCCAGGATCTCCTCGCGCGAGCCGTGCGCTCTGACGGCACCGTCGCTCAGCCCGCCGCGCCGACCTCGAGGCCCTGCGCGTAGCCGCCCGCCAGGACGTCCTCGCGACGGCCCGCGTCCATGAGGTTCGGGGCCATCACGCGGGCGATCTCGTGCGCCGGGCCGATCATCCGCACCTTCGCGCCGCGGCTGCGCAGCGCGAGCGTCTCGAGCGCCGCGGTGCTGCCCGCGATCGCGCGCAGCAGCCCGAACGCGGAGGCCATCGCGATGTCGACGCTCATGATCGGGTTCAGGCAGAGCACCTGGGTCGCGCGTCCCGCGGGGGCGATGTCGAGGTTCGTGTTGCTCCAGACCCCGCCGTCGACGTACTCGCGCTCGCCGATCTTCACCGGCGCGAAGATCCAGGGGACCGAGCAGGACGCTTGCACGGCCTCGGCGACCGTCGCCTCGGGGGCACCGGGCGCGCCGAAGACGACGCGGCGCCCGTTGTCGCGATCGACCGCGACGACGCGCAGGCGCCCGTCCCAGCGCGCTGCGGACCGGTCGATCCCGTCGCGCATCGCCTGCAGCGACGTGTCGCTGCCCGGCGTACGTCCGAGCAGCGCGGCCCGCAGCGCGGTGCTGCCGTTGGAGCCCGCGGCGAGCGCCATCGGCGCCAGCGGCGTCGCGGCCGCACCGGCGATCCGCACCGCCTCGCGCCCGACGCTCTGCAGGATCGAGCGCGGCAGCGGCAGCCACGGCGCCGCGAGACGCGACGAGGTCTCCGAGGCGACGTCGCCCGCCGTGTCGCCCGGCGGCAGGCCGAGCAGCTCGCCCTGCCGGCGCGGGCGGCGCGGCCGCTGGCCGGCGACGAGCGCCGCCGCGACAAGCGATCCCGCGGACGTGCCCACGAGCGACTCCGTCGTGCGGAAGTCGTGCCCGGTCGCATCCTCGATGCCCGCGAGAACGCCGCTCATCCACGCCTCGCCGAGCGTTCCGCCGCTAGCGAGCACGAGGACGTCGGGTGGCAGGAAGGGTGTTTCGGCCACGGCAGAGCAGGCTACTGCCGAGCTACAGGGCGCGCTGCTCAGTATCGGTCAATGCACTCCCATCCGGGATATCGTCCGAGGCGTGAGTACTGTGCAGGTCTGGGATACCCCGCGTTGAAAACCCCTCTCACCTCTCCTAACCTTCGCCCACGCGCCAAGGCCAATGGCTGATACCGGAACAGGACGATCCGACCGAAACAAGGACGGCGACGTGGGGGAGCATGACGTCACCCAGCGCACCCACCGTGGCTCCGCGCCGGCGGGCCGCTCGCGCGGGGCGACGTCACGCGGGCGCGTGACGCGAGCGCCGACGTTCGGCGCACTGCGCGTCGCCACCGCCGTGCATTGGCTCGGCAGGACCGCTCCCTGGACGTCCGCCGAGGATCAGGAGGCGGCGCACGACACGGGCCTGGACGTCGCGTACCGCACGCCGCGACAGATGCCCGAGCCGGCGCCGGTGTCGCGCCGCCGCCGCCGCGGAACGCTGCTGCTGGCGCTCGACGTGTTCACCCTCTGCCTGGCGGTCGCCGCCAACGCGATCGGGGCGTCCGCGGCGGATGCGGCCGTCGGCCCCGCGATCTGGCTGGTGCTCTATCTCGGCCTGACGATCGCGGTGATCGCCGTGCGCCAGGGCTACCGCTTCCGGCTGAAGACCTCGCCCTTCGAGTACGTCGGCCAGATCCTCGGGGCGACGGCGGTGGCCGCGACGCTGATCATCACCGCGCGCGTCGTCCTGAGCCCCGATCCCGACGCCGCCGAGCAGGTGGTCCGCATCTGGGCCTTCTCGACGGTCTACCTCATCAGCGGTCGGGTGGCGGCCGAGCTCGCGGCGCGGCGGACGGTCAGCGCCGCGCTCAACACGCTCATCATCGGCTCGGGAGAGATCGGCAACACGCTCGCCCGCCGGCTCAACGAGCGTCCCGAGCTGGGCCTGAAGGCGATCGGCTTCCTCGACAACGACCCGCTGATCGACCGTGGTGCGGAGCAGGACGGAGTCCCGGTGCTGGGCGCGAGCTGGGACCTCGAAGACGTCGTGCGCGAGCACGCCGTCGAGCACGTCATCGTCGCGTTCTCCAACGCGCCGCACCACGTCATGCTGAGCCTTGTCCGGCGCTGTCGCGCGCTCGGCCTCGACGTGTCGCTCGTGCCGCGGCTGTTCGAGGAGATGTCGCGCCGCGTGACGATCGAGCATGTCGGTGGGATCGCGCTCGCGCGTGTCGACCGCACCGACCCGCGTGGCTGGCAGTTCGAGTGCAAGTACGCGATCGACCGGATCCTGGGCGTGACGCTGCTCGCGCTCGCCGCGCCGCTGATGCTGTCGGTCGCGCTGGCGGTCAAGCTCAGCTCGCCGGGCCCCGTGTTCTTCCGCCAGCGGCGCGTCGGCCTCGACGACCGCGAGTTCGACATCCTGAAGTTCCGCACGATGCGGGTCGGCGGGGACCGTCAGGTCGAGGCCGCGCAGTGGATCGCGCAGGCGCTCGGCGACGAGGCCGCGCTGTCCGCCCGAGCCGAGGATCGCCGCACGGCGGTCGGTCGCTTCCTGCGGCGCACGTCGATGGACGAGCTGCCGCAGCTGCTGAACATCGTTCGCGGCGAGATGTCGTTCATCGGGCCCCGCCCCGAGCGCACCGCTCCGGCTAACACGTTTGGGCAGCACGTCTACCGTTATGGTGACCGGCACAGGGTGAAGTCCGGTCTGACCGGCTGGGCGCAGGTCAACGGCCTGCGGGGTCAGACCTCGTTGCAGGATCGGATCGAGTGGGACAACGTCTACATTGAGAACTGGAGTCCGTGGTTCGACCTCAAAATCCTGCTGCTGACGCCCGGCGCCATCGTGCGCTACGACGACCGCTAGCGATGCTCTGCGGGGGCGCCAGCAGCGCGCTCGCGCTCGGCTGCACGTTGTGGCTCGCGCTCGCCCCGGCGGCGCCCGCGCATCTCGGGCACGAGCAGGCCGGCTCGCCTGACGCGGCCGAGGTGGCCCGGCTTGGCACGTCGCACGCCCGGGCGCACGCCATGGCGCGCACGATGGACGAGGCGCGCCAGCGGCGGTCGGCGCGCCAGACCCCGGCGCAGCGCAGGCAGCGTCTGGCCCGGTCGCGGCGCGAGACGCAGACGTTCAACGCGAGGCTGGCGGGCGGGCGCGACGACGTCGGTCACTGGGATCCGACGCTCCACCCGCTGCCCGACTACGCGATCAACGCGATCATGCTGCCGACGAGCAAGCTGCTCATCTTCGGCCGTGAGCCACATGGCGACGACGGCACGCGCCCGAACATGGGGTCGGCGCGGCTCTTCGACCCGCTGACGGGCGCGACCAGCCACGTCCCCCCGCCGCTGGTGCGCGAGAACGACGACATGCCGGCGCCGCTCTTCTGCGCCGGGCAGACGCTGCTGTCCGACGGTCGCGTCCTGATCGCGGGCGGCAACCTGTCCGATCCCGGCCCGGGCAGGCCGACGTTCTCCGGGCTGGACTACACGTTCATCTTCGACCCGTGGAACGAGGCCGATCCCTGGGAGGTCGGTCCGCGCATGACGCACGGGCGCTGGTACCCGACGCTCACGCGGCTCTCCAGCGGCGACGTCCTGATCGCCGGCGGCTTGGACGAGAACGGGCAGGGGTCGCGCAACGGTTGGCTGGACATCTGGCGTCCCGGCGAGAACGAGTCCGTCCCGCTCACGCCGCTCGATCCCTATCCGGCCGGCGAGCGCAGCGACCCTCGCGAGACGCCGACCACCAATCTCGCCCCCGACGCGCAGTTCGGGTTGTCGCTGTACCCGTACATGCACACGCTGCCCGACGGCAGCGTCGCGCTCGCCGGCCCCGGCCAGCAGGACTCCGCGATCCTCGACAGCGCCGCCGCGCTGGACCGCGGCCGCCAGCCCGGCTCGGCTTGGACGCAGATCATGAAGCCGGGCCCGTTGCCCGGGCAGCTGGAGGAGGGCACGTATCCGTCCAGGATCCATCAGGGCGGCATGGGTCTGATGGAGCCCGATACGCAGGGGTTCCAGGGCTCGTGGAACCTGCTCGCGCTGGCCGGGTCAGACGACGCGGTGGTGGGGGAGTACAAGCCCGCCCGCCCGGTGGTCGACCGCTTCGACGCCCGCCCCGGCGTCCGGCGGTGGACGCGCGACGCGGACCTCAACCAGGGCCGCCTGTACGCCAACAGCGTGCTGCTGCCCGACGGCGGGATCGTCGTCGTGGGCGGTGGGCTCGGCGCGTGGGGGGAGCCGCCGGGCCTGTGGTACGTCGGCGAGAACGAGCCCGGCGGGCCGCCGCCCCAGCTCAAGCAGGTCGAGTTGCGCCGGCCCGGTGAGCGCAGCTGGCGGCTCGGCGCCGCGCAGCGCGAGTACCGCGCGTATCACTCGACGGCGGTGCTGCTACCCGATGGCCGGATCGTTTCCGCCGGGGACGACGGCCGCACGAAGCTCAGCGCGAGCCGCGACAACGCCGAGATCTACTGGCCGCCGAATCTCTTCGACGGCAACGACTGCGCGCTGCGCCCCGTGATCCGCGGAGTCGGTGCGCCGAGCGCCCCACCGGCCGGCGCCCGCCAGTGGGCGACGCTGACGTACGGCGAGCCGCTCGGCATCTTCAGCGAGCACGCCGGCAGGGGCATGACGGCGGTGCTCGTCGCGCCGGCGGCGACGACGCACAGCTTCGACATGAACCAGCGCCTCGTGCCGCTCGCCGTGAACGCGCGCGTGGCCGGGGGTGGGCTGAACGTCACGATGCCGGCCACGCCGGCGATCGCGCCACCCGGCTACTACATGCTGTTCGTCGTCGAGCCGGACGGCACGCCGTCGGAGGCTCGCTGGGTCCACGTGCTGCCGGCCGCGGTCGCCGCCGCCGAGCGCGGGGGCGTGACGCCTGCGACGGTGGGTGGCGACTGGCCGAACCCGCAGGGTCGCCGCTGCGTCAACCCCGATGGCACGCAGCGCAGCGAGCCCTACACCAGGCCGCTGTCGGACGAGGAGCCCGCTGCGATCGGACCATCCGGGCCGGGGCCGGGAGCGCGCCGCGCGAAGCTCCCCGCCAAGCTCGAGCTGCAGCGCGCCACGATCCGCCGCGCCAGCCGCCAGCTCGACGTGCTGGCGCCGATCAGCGCGCGCGCCTCAGGACGGGTCGCCGTCGAGCTGCGGAGCGCGGGCCGTCGCACGCGCCTGTCCAGTCCGATCGATGCCCGTAAGCGCCGCATCCGCGTGCTGCGCCCGATCCCCGCCGCGCAGGCGCGCCTTGGCACCGGCATCCTGACGCTGAACTACAAGGGCAACGACGCTACGCTGCCGCAGACGGTCCGGCTGCGGGCCGCGGCCCGACCGGCCAGGCTCGCCACCCGCCGCCCGACGCTCAGCGTGCAGGGCCGGCTGCGCGCCTCCGGCACGATCAGCCCGCACGCGCGTGGCGTCGTGCGCGTCGAGCTGCAGTTCGCGACCGCCGACCGCCCGCGCACGCTCGAGTTCCGCGCGCCGATCCGCAAGGGCCGGTGGACGCTGCAGGCGCAGCTCCCACGTGCCGCGCGCGCCGCGATCGCCGACCGCACGGGCACGGTGCAGGCCTACACGCTGTTCACCGGCTATGAGCGGCTGCGGATGCGTGGCGAGATGCGCTCCCATCAGGTGCTGGGCGCGCCCTGAGCGCCGGCAGGCCCGCGGACAGCATCACGCCGAGCCCCAGCCCGAGCGCGGCCGCCAGCCGGTACTTCTCGAACAGCGACTCGGCCATCGCCTTGCCGACGAGCCCAGCGACCGCGGCGCCGACGCCGAGCGCGAACGCGGCGGTCCGGTCTGACCGCTGCGACCACCACGTGCGCGCGACGGCGATCGACGTCAGGGCGAACGCGAGCAGGAACAGCGCAAGGCCGACGACGCCGGAGCGCAGCATCAGGTCGCCGAAGATGTTGTGCGTCAGGTCGGTCTTCTTGAAGAAGAAGTAGCCCTCGTCCCAGAAGACGTACTCGTAGCCGAGCCCGTGCCCGTAGACCGGGCGCTCGGCGATGAGGGGAGCGGCGGCCGCCCACTGGTTGAGCCGGTCCTTGGTCGTCAGCACCTCCTCGTAGGACCCGAACGTCGTGCTCAGCTGGTCCTGCAGCGGGAGCTTGACGGTGCGGTTGCCGACCACCGCCGGCACCGTGCTGAGCAGCAGCATGCCGGAGATCGCCAGCGTGGCCAGCCCCGCCTCCGTCGGCGTCACCCGCAGGCGACGGGGGGAGAGCGCCAGCGCCACCGCGACGATCCCCACGGCGACGCCGAGCGCGACGAAGGCGGCGCGCTGATCGGCGAACGCCGGGGTGACGAGGAGCACGAGGGCGATCGCCAGCAGGCGCCCGCGCTGAGCGCCTGCGAGCAGTCCCAGCGCGAGCGCGATCACGCCGAGGCCGCTGAACATCGTCGCCGCGTCCGAGCCAAGCACGCCGAAGTCGTCCAGCGCCAGCAGCGGAAGGTTCGCCGAGACCGCGACACCGCCGAGATCGGTTGCGATCAGCACGAGCGCCAGGCCCGCCGTCCAGGCGAGAAATCGCTCCACCCGCCGGTCCGCGACGTACTGCTCGAGCGGCACGCCGCTGGCGACGAGGAACGCGCCGACGTAGATGATCGCCTTGCCCTCGTAGGCGACCAGCGTCAGCGAGTTGCCCTCGTAGACGCCGACGATGCCGGCCGTGGCCAGCCAGGCGAGCCACGCCAGCCACAGCAGGGCGATCGGGCTGCCCGGCGTCGGGGTCCGGTGCAGGAGACGCGCGATGATCGCCGCCGGGATGAGGATGTCCAGCAGCCGGAAGGACTGGTCGCGGTACTCCGGGTGAAAGAGCCCGAGCGGGACCTCGTTCTGGTCCTGGTAGATCACGGTGTCGAGCAGCACGATCGCGACGACGGTCGCGACGACGGTGACGCTGCGGCCGGTGCGCTCCAGCCGGCCGAACCAGACGAACAGGCCGGCGACGAGGATGAGGGCCGCGAATGCGGTCAACGCGATGCCCGCCCAGGTCCGTGTGGCTCAGGCGCGCCGCTTCGCCTGGCGTGCCCGGACCCTGGCGGGACCCCGGGTCTTCGCGGGAGCGCCGTTGTCGGCGGGCGGCGGGCCGTCGGCTTCGGCGGGTGGCGGGGCGCCGGCCTCGGCAGGCGGCGGGCTGTCGGTCTCGGCGCGCGGCGGCGGCGCCTTGGCGGGCGGCGGTGCCTTGGCAGGAGCGGTGGGCTTGTACAGGTAGCTCTCGCGCCCGCGCGTGTCGGGGTCGCTGACGCGGTTGAGGACGACGCCCAGCAGGGGCGTCCCAGCGAGCTCGATGTCCGCCAGCGCCGCGTCGATGTCGGCGGGCCGGCGCTTGCGGAAGTCCGCGACGAGCAGCACGGCATCGGCCTCGCCGACGAGCACCGTCGTCTCGGCGGTGAACAGCGGCGGCGCGTCGATCAGCACGATGCGGTCGCTGAGCACCGACAGCACCAGCGCGATCGCGTCCTGCACGATCTCCGCCGGGTGGCGTGCCGGCGGCCCGGGCCCCGCCGCGACGACGTCGAGTGACGGCAGCGGCGTGCTCTGCAGCGCACCGCCCACGGGCTTGCCGCCGGCGATATCGGACAGGCCCGGCTCGAGCGAGCAGCCCAGCAGCGCGTGGATGCGCGGCCGGCGCAGGTCGCCGTCGACGACCGTGACGTGGCGTCCGTGGGCCGCCAGGGCGCAGACGAGGTGCGCGACGACGGTCGTCTTGCCCTCGGCCTTGCTCCACGAGGTCACGACGATCGACATCGCATCGCCGCGGCTGTTGCTGCTGCTGCTGCGCTCGGCGACGCGCTGCGCGACGCGCGCCTCCAGGCTGCGGAAGGCCTCGCGCAGCTCGCCCGGCGCGCGGTCGTCCAGCGGCCCGCGGCTGAGCTGCCTGGCGCGCTTGTGCGCCTGCGGGATCTCGCCGAGCACGTCGTGGCCGTAGCGCGTGCGAAACAGAGCTCCGCGCGGGATCGTCGGCAGCAGGCGGTGCAGCGCCGCCGCGGCCAGCACCGCCAGGATGAGTCCCAGCACGAGCGACCCGATGGCCAGCGGCGGCGTGCGGCTCGCCCTGACCGACGAGGCAGGACCTGGCGGGCTCACGACGTTGACGCGAAAGCGGTCCGAGCGCGGCTCCTGCACGAGCCGTTGGGCGGCGATCTGGGCGGCGTCCACGGCGGTTCGCGGCGTCGAGCTCTCGACGGTGACGTCGATGATCGCGGTGCCGGGCTCGTGCACGGCCTCGATCGCCAGCGGCGCGTCGCGCGTGCCGGGCAGCATGCGCGTCCGCACGCTCTGCTCGAAGGTGGGGGAGACGAGCCGCGCGATCGTCGGGGGGATCGTGAGCTGGATCGCCTGCTGGGTCTCGAAGCCGACGCTCTGGGAGATCGGCTCGACCGAGACGACGGCGTTCGTGCGGTAGCGCTCGGCCGGCAGCAGGGCGGCGCCCACGCCGGCGGCGAGGGTCGCGACGAAGAGGCCGACCGCCAGCAGCCGGAAGCGCCGCAGTGCCGCGGCGAGGTCAGCGAGGGTCACGCGCGTATCGTGACAGAGGGTGGCGGCGGCGGCGGTCGCGCGACGCGGTCGTAGACGGCCCGTGTCTGCGCCGCCATCCGCTGCACGCTGAACAGCTCGGCGGCCCGCTCGCGGCCGCGCTCGGCGAGCTGCGCCCGCCGTGCGGGATCGGCGGCCAGCGCGCCGACCGCCGCTCCGAGCGCGTCCGCATCCTCGCCCGCGACGAGCACGCCCGCGTCACCGACGACGCTGCGCAGGCCATCGATGTCGGCCGCGACGACCGGCACGCCGGCGTGCAGCGCCTCGATCGGGACGAGCGGCAGGCCCTCGAAGCGCGACGGCGCGGCGAGGACGTCGAACGCGCTCAGCACGGCGCCCGCGTCGATCCGCGCGCCGAGCAGCCGCACGCCGTGGCGCTGTGCGAGCGCCTCCAGCTGCGGGCGCTGCGGGCCGTCGCCGACGATCACGACGACGGCGCCGGCGCAGTGTTCGCGAATCGTGGGGGCGGCGCGGCACAGGATGTCCCAGCCCTTCTGCTCCGCCAGCCGCCCGATCCCGCCGACGAGCACGGCGCCCACAGGCACGCCGAGCGTCGCGCGGATCGCGGGGTCGGCGTGCGGCACGGGCCGGCCGTTGCGCACGACGGTCGCCTCGACGCGCAGGGCGCGCAGGTGACCGGCGATCGCCGGGTCGACCGCGATGACGCCGTCCGCGCGGCGCAGCGCCCAGCCGCTGAGCGCCTCGTGGTGGCGCGACCGGCCGGCCAGCGCGAGGTGGACGGTGACGACGAGCGGCCGCCGGATCGCACGCGCCGCGAGGATCGCCGACAGGCCGTCGCCCTGGTCGGTCGCGTTGACGTGCACGAGCGCGGGATCGGCTGCGCGCAGCGTCGCGGCCAGGCGCCGCACAGCGGTCGCCCGCGGGATGCGCGACAGACCCGCGATCTGGGCCACCCGCGCTCCGGCGGCCGTGAGCCGTCGCGTCGCCTCCGCGCCGGTCCGGTCGCCGACGATCGCGAGGAACTCGCGCTCCTGCGCGAGCTCGGCCACGAGCGTCTCGAGGTAGACCTCCGCGCCCCCGAACCCGATCGCGTCGGAGACGAGCACGACCGGGCGCAGGCGGCGAGCAGCAGGCACTATGTGCAAGGTAGTGGTCGTCCCGGCCGGCCGGCGCGGGAGGCCACGTGTCCCGCCGGCCGCTGTCATGACCACCTTCCCCATCCGCTACCGGCGTAACGTCGTCAGCACGTACATCACAACGAGCGTGCTCGCGCTCGTCGGGCTGGTGACCACGCCGATCCTCGCCCGCGAGCTCGGCAGGGAGGGCTACGGGATCTGGGTTCTCGTGGCGTCCTTCGCGCTGTACCTCGAGCTGCTCGAGTTCGGCTTCGGGAAGGCGACGCCGAAGTTCGTCGCGGAGTACGGCGCGCGCGGTGACGCGCAGGGCGTACGCGCGACGATCGCCACGTCCTTCTGGATCCTCGCGGTCCTCGGCGCGATCGGCGTGGTCGTCGGGGCGGTGATCGCGGCGATCTTCCCGTCGCTGTTCGGCATCTCGCCGGAGCTGGCGGGCCCGGCGCAGATCCTCATCGTCCTGATCCTGTTCGACCTCGCGATCTCGATCCCGTCCGACACGTTCGGCGGCGTTCTGATGGGGCTGCAGCGCTTCTACCTCGTCAATGCGACGCTCGTGGCCGTCGCGCTGGCGCAGGCGATCGGCTGGACGATCGTGCTGCTCAGCGGCGGCGGGCTCGTCGAGCTGGGCATCGTCACGGTGGCGCTCAGCCTGGGCGGTCAGCTCGCCCGCTATCTGCTGGCGCGCCGTCAGGTGCCCGAGGCGAGCATCTCCCCGCGGCTTGTCGACCGCGGCCTGGCGCGGCGCTTCACCGGCATCTCCGTGTGGTTCTTCGTGCTGGACATCAGCAAGGTCGCGCTGATCCGCCTGGACACCGTCGTCGTCGGCCTGGCGGTGGGCGTCGGGGCGGCCGGCGTCTACGCCGTCGGACAGCGCCTGACGCTCGCGCTCGAGCAGCTCGTCGAGCCGCTGACGAAGTCGTTCTTTCCGCACTCGTCGGCGCTCGCGGCCGGCGAGGATCACGAGGGCCTGCGTCGCAGCCTCGTGATCGGCACCCGCCTGTCGCTGGCGATCGCCGCTCCTGTCGCGCTTGCGCTGGCGTTCCTCGCCGGCCCGCTGCTGGACCTGTGGCTCGGGTCGGGCTTCGAGGAGGCCGCGATCGTCGTCGTGCTGCTCGCCGCGTCGGTCACGATCTCCGCGCTCACCCGCACCGGCCTGCTCATGCTGCAGGGCATCGGCCACGTCCGTGTCCCCGCGCTCATCATGGCGGGCGAGGCGGTCCTCAACCTGACGTTGAGCATCGTCCTCGCCTCGACGATGGGGCTCGCCGGCGTCGCGCTGGGCTCGCTCGTCGCGGTGATCGTCGCGAACGTCGGCTGCTTCTACCCGTACATGTGCCGCCAGTTCGGCATCCCGATCGGCGCGCTGTCGGCGACGCTCGCCCGCGCCCACCTGCCCGCGCTGCTGGTGGCCGCGCTCGTGGGCTGGGGCATCGCGTCGCTGGAGCCCTCCGGCGTGCTGGTCCCGGCCTGTGCGGCGGCGATCTGCGCCGCCTACCTGGCCGTCTTCTGGTTCAGCGGCATGCGGCGCGGCGAACGTCGCCGGGTCGTGACGATCGCGCGGCGCCTGCGCTCGCGTGACGAGGCCGACTGACGTGGACCGGTCGCTGCTGTTCATGGCGCATACGTCGCCGTTGCCGGTCGTCACCGGTTCGCGCGTGCGCTCGCTGGCGCTGATCCGCCAGCTCGTGGCCCGCGGCTGGGACGTCTCGCTGTTCGCGCTCGACACCGGCGTGCCGGCGCAGCCCGCCGACGTGGCCGAGCTGCGCGTGCTGTGCACCGAGGTTCGGCTCCGTCGCCAGGCAGCGCCCACGGCGGTACGGATGGCGCGGATGGGCGTCGACCTGCTGCGCGGGCGGCCCTTCCAGCACAGCATGTTCCGCTTCCCGGGCGCCGTCCGCGAGGCGCACGCCTGGATCGCCGCGGGCCGGTTCGACGCGATCCTGGCGGCCGGGCACTACATGCTGCCCTACGTGCCCGCGGGCGAGCGCGGCCGGATGCTGCTCGACCCGCAGAACGTCGAGACCGAGCGCGTGGCGACGATGGCCGCGGCGCTCTGGCCGCGGCCGCGCGGCGTGATCGCGCGCCTACAGCAGCGACCGGTGCGCCGCTACGAGGAGCGGGCGGCGGCGAGCGCGGGCGCCATCCTGGCGGTCTCGGAGTCCGACGGCGCGTGGTTCGAGCACCGCGCGCCCGGGCGTGTCACCGTCGTCGCCAACGGCGTCGACTGCGCGGCGATCCAGCCGCGCGAGGGCAACGGCCGCGACGGGCCGGTGCTCTTCGTCGGGAGCCTGGACTACGGCCCCAACGTCGACGGCGCGCGCGTGCTGATCGACGACATCGCGCCTCGCCTGACCCATCGCGGCGTCCGGATCGCGCTCGTCGGCTCGCTGCCGCCGCCGTCGCTTCGCGCCGCCGCGGCGGCCGCGCCCGTGCCGGTGGAGGTGACGGGGCGGGTGGAGCAGATCGCGCCGTGGTTTCGCTCGAGCCGCCTGCTCGCCGTGCCGCTGCGGATCGGTGGCGGCACGCGCCTGAAGATCCTCGAGGCGATGGCCCACGGCCTGCCCGTCGTCACGACGAGCATCGGCTGCGCGGGTCTTGACGTCGTGCACGAGCGCGACGTCCTGATCGCCGACGATCCGGCCGCCTTCGCGCGCTCGGTGGACCGGCTGCTGGCCGACGACGGCCTCGCCGCGGCCATCGCTCGCCGCGCACGCCAGACGGTGCAGGAGCACTACGACTGGCGCGCGATCGGCGACGCGCTGGAGCGCGCGGTCACCGACCTGCTGGCCCGTCAGCGCTGACCGAGCACCCGCCGGGTCATCAGCCGGCCGCCGCGCGCGGACACCCGCAGGCGGACCGCCTTGCCCGCCGTGCGGGCGTTGCCGGCGTAGGTGATCGTCACGACGCCCGTCTGCCGGCGGGCCTGCCGGCGCGAGATCCGGCGGCTGATCCGCAGCCGGCCGTGCTTGATCGCGGCGGCGAAGCGCGTCCGCTGCCCGCCCGCGACGAGCGCGATCCGCACGCGGCCGGAGGCCAGGCGCGAGATCGACGCCAGCAGCTCCAGGCGCTGGGAGCGGCGCACGATCCGCGCCCGCGTGATGCGCAGCTTCGTCGCCTGCCGCTGAGCAGGTGGCGCCGTGGTGCCGGGACCGTCCAGCGGTCCGCCCGTGGAGCCGGCACCGAAGAGCTCGACAAAGCGCTTGGCGGCGCGGGGCGAACGGCCGGCGAACAGCTTGGAGTCGATCGAGGGGTCAGCGAACTCGAAGTAGTTGTGGTAGGCGACCGGGTTCGTGCGAATCCATTCGTACATGCGCTCGATGAAGTACGGCGAGTCGCCGCCGCCGTTGCTGTCCCGGCGGTGGGCGATGCCCCATTCGGGGAACGTCATCGGCTTGCCGTGGGCCGCGGCGAAGTCACGGTGCCACTTCAGGCCGTCCTTCTGGGTGATGTAGTCGTTCCAGCGCACGGCCGGGTCGGCACGGCGCGCCGACCAGCTGTGGTCGTAGATGTCCATGCCGACGTAGTCGACGTAGTCGTCGCCGGGGTAGGCGCTGGCGGCATTGAGCTGCTTGCCGTCGACGTACGAGCTGACGTTCGTCGTGCACCAGTCGAACTTGAAGTTCGCGCCCGGCACGGATCGCATCGTCGTCACGATCTGGCGCCAGTACGCGGCGTAGTCGGCCGCCCCGTTGGGAGCGTTGATCGACCACTTGAACCAGGTGCCGTTGAACTCCCAGCCCAGCCGCAGCGTGGCGGAGCCTGAGCCGCCCGCGACGAGCGCAAGCGCCAGCGTCCGGAAGTGCTCGTTGAACTCGCCCGAGGCGCCCTGCGCGAGCGTGCCGCCCGAGTCGGGCAGCATCGGGAGGCTGTAGACGATGCGCTGGGAGTAGCGTGACGGCGTCCAGCGCTCGAGCGGCCAGCGGATGTCGTCCAGCGTGCTCCAGCGATCCTGCGGCTGGTAGTCGTGAACCTGGTTGACCGGGCGGCCGAGGTGCGCCTCGAACGCCGCGACGGCGTCCGGGCTGCCGCTGCCCGCGTAGACCCCGAGCGTGTTGCCAGGGTTCGCGGCATCTGCCGGCGCGGCGGACGTGGTGAGGGCTGCGGTGAGCGCCACGGCGA
>Ga0136616_10000099_pt1 | contig 32677 bp, 35 predicted proteins | sample AntDrymUQ2992106_2_FD_106648 | JGI IMG/M metagenome (GOLD analysis project Ga0136616, IMG submission 106648) | Polar desert sand microbial communities from Dry Valleys, Antarctica - metaG UQ299 (21.06) | ecosystem: Environmental > Terrestrial > Soil > Desert | place: Antarctica: Dry Valley... | reverse complement strand
GTGCTCCGGTCCTCGCCCGGCCAGCGCCCGGGCTCCGGTCCTCGCTCGGTGCTCCGGTCCTCGCCCGGCCAGCGCCCGGGCTCCGGTCCTCGCTCGGTGCTCCGGTCCTCGCCCGGCCAGTCCTCGCGCGACGAGGTTTTCGAGCGCATCCGCGAACACCTGTCCGCAGAGCTCGAGGTACAGCCCGACCTGATCGGCGAGGGCACCCGCTTCCGGGAGGACCTGGAGGCCGATTCACTGGACCTGGTCGAGCTCGTGGTGGAGCTGGAGGACACCTACGGCGTGCGCATCCCCGACGAGGACGCGGCGAGCATCCTCACCGTCGGACAGGCCGCGGACTTCGTCGCCGCCCATGCCGACGAGTCGTGAGACGCTCCGAGAGCTCTTCGACGAGCTGTCGGGGCCGCTGCGCCGCCAGGCGCTCACGCACGCCTCATGGGCCGAGCAGCGCACCGAGTCGTACGAGCGGCTGGCCTTCCTCGGGGACGTCGTCCTGAGCCTGGCCGTGTCTACCCACCTGTTCCCGCGCTTCGAGCGCTACGGGGCCGGCCGCCTGACGAAGGTGCGGGCCCAGGCCGTGAGTGGCTCCTCGTGCGCGCGGGTGGCGCGCGACCTGGGTGTGGCGGAGGCCCTCAAGGCCGCTGCCGGCGAGGGAGGGGAGGGCCGCTCGGCCCGTGCGCTCGTGGAGTCGGAGCGCGTGCTGGCGTCGGTGTGCGAGGCGATCATCGGGGCGTCCTATCTCGAGTTCGGCTTCGAGCGCACCGGGCCTGCGATCGTCAACTCGTTCACCGAGCAGATAGACGAGGCGCTGGAGCACCCGGTGGACTACAAGTCGGTGCTCCAAGAACGGCTGGCCCGCAGTGCCGAGCTGGTGGCCTACCGAACGGTGGACGAGCACGGCCCGGCGCACGAGCGCAACTTCGTCATGGTGGCCGAGGTGGACGGGCAGGAGCTCGGTCGCGGGGAGGGAAAGACGAAGAAGGGGGCCGAGCAGGAGGCCGCGCTCCATGCCCTCAGCGCGCTCGAGGAACAGGCCGCCGGCTGATGCACCTCAAGTCGATCGCCATGAAGGGCTTCAAGTCCTTCCCCAACCGCACCAAGCTCGAGTTCGGGCCGGGGGTGTCGGTGATCGTCGGGCCCAACGGGTCGGGCAAGTCCAACATCACCGACGGGGTGCTCTGGGCCCTCGGTGAGCAGAGCCCGTTGGCCGTCCGCGGCGCCACCATGAAGGACGTGATCTTCGCCGGCGGTCATGGCGTGGGCGGATCCGGGTCAGCCGAGGTGGAGGTGGTCATCGACAACGCCGACGGCGCGCTGCCGATCGGCTTCTCCGAGATATCGATCGTGCGCCGGCTGGAGCGCGACGGCGAGGGCGAGTACCGCTTGAACGGCGGGCGCTGTCGGCTCGTGGACGTCCTCGAGGTGCTGTCGGACTCAGGGCTCGGCAAGGAGATGCACTCCGTGGTGTCCCAGGGCAAGGTCGAGCAGATCGTGCTCTCCCGCCCGCGCGAGCGGCGCATGATGATCGAGGAGGCCGCCGGCCTCGGCAAGCACAGGAAGCGCCGCCGGCGCGCACATCTGAAGCTGGAGCGGACCGAGGCGAACCTCGCCCGGGCGCTCGACGTGGAGCGCGAGGCCCGTTCGCGCCTGCGGCCGCTCAAGCAGCAGGCCGAGGCGGCGGAGCTGCACGAGCGGATCGAGCGCCAGTCGCTGGAGGCGCGCCTGACGCTGAGCGCAGAGGCGGCGCGGCTGTCGCGCGCCGTGCTGGCCGAGTCCGAGCAGTGCGCCCGCGCCGCTCGGGCCGAGCGCGACCAGGCAGAAGAGCTGCTGGCCGCGGTCGCGGTTCGGCGGGAGGCGGCGGAGGCGGCGTTCGCGTCCCACAGCCGCGAGCGTGAGCGCCTCCAGACGCGGCAGTTCGAGGCCGGCGCGGCCGCGGAGCGGATCCAGTTGCGCCTGGAACGGGTCGCAGAGCAGGCGGCGGCGGCCCAGGAGCGCCGATCGCGGCGCCTGCGCCAGCTGGAGGTCGCAGAGCCGGAGGAGGGTGAGCCCGACGAGCCGCGGGGCCTCCCCGACGGCGCGCTCCCGCGACCGCCCGGCGAGGGCGCGGATACCGAGCCCGCGGCCTGGGAGGCGCTGCCCTCGGTGGACCGCGTGCGCGCCATCGAGCTCGAGCTGGAGCGCCTCGACGCGGGTCGCGAGCAGCGCCTGGAGCGGGAAGTCGCCGGGCTGGAGGCCGAGGCGGCGGAGGCCCGTGCGCGGGCGACCCAGCTGGAGGCCTCCCTGTCCGAGCTGCGCGAAGGCCTCGAGCGGGCGGAGCGCGCCGCCGATGAGGCGCGCTCGGCGCGGCGTGAGGCCGAGCGCGCGTCCGAGTCGGCTCGTGCCCGCGCCGCCGAGTCGGGGGCCGAGCTGGCGTCGCTCAACCGGCTCGTACGCGCGGCCACCGCCGCGCCCGACGGCGAGCGGGCGCTGGTCGAGGGCCTTGCCGCCGAGACCGGTCACCAGGCGGCGCTGGCGGCCGCCCTGGGCGCGCGTCTGACGGCGGCCGTGGTCGAGGACTTGTCAGCGGGCGAGAGGGTGCTCGACGGGGCCGCCGACCAGGGCGCCACGACACTCGTCAGCTCTCGGGCCCACGGGCGCCCGGCCGGCCAGGCGCCCGCCCCGCGCGCGACCCGGCTGCTCGCCCACATACGCGCGGACACGTCGGTGGCACGGCTCGCGGACCGGCTCCTGGCCGACGTCTGGGTGGTCGACTCGCTCGACTCGGTCTCCGCGTCCTTCCGTGGCGTGGCTGTGACGCGCTCGGGCCGGCTGCTCGACGGCTCCACCGGTGAGCTGTCGCAGGCGGCGGCCGGCGGCGGAGAGCGGTTGCTGGAGGATTTGGGCCGCCGCGAGGCGCTCGTCGCGGCCTCGGAGCGGGCCGCCGCCGAGGAGCAGGCCGCGCGCGCCCTCGCGGCCGAGGCCACGAAGCGGGTGGCCGAGCTGGACCTCGCCCGCGAGGAGGTGGAGGCCGCTGTTCGGCGCTCGGGACGGGAGGTGGCCGAGGCCACAGACGTGGCCGAGCGCGCCGAATGGCTGGGCCGCCGGCGACGCGAGGCGCCGGGCGAGGGGCCGGAGACCCTTCGACGCGCCGAGCTGGCCGCGGACCTGCGCGCCGAGCGCCGGATGGCGGAGCGGATCGAACGCGAGCGGGGCGAACGCGCCCGGTCGCTGGCCGCCCTGCGCACCGGGGCCCAGCGCGACGCGGAGCTTGTGATGGCCGCCACCCGGGTGGCCTCGGCCCTGGAGCTGGCCGGCGAAGCGGTCGGCGCGCGGCGCGATGCGCTGCGGGACGACGTGGCGCAGGGCGCGGCCGTCGGCGACGACACCGCCGCGGCGCTTCGCGCCTGCGCCCACGAGGAGGCTGAGCTCCAGGCACGCTGGCGGTCCGGCAGCGAGGCGGTCACCGCCGCGGAGGTCAGTGCCCAGCAGACCCGCGATGCCGCGGCCGAGGTCGAGCGCGAGCTGGGTGAGGTGGCGGGCCGGCTCGGCTTCGACCCGGCGCCCGCTTCCGAGCCACTGCCCGACGAGGACCGCGTCGCGCTGGAGGCCCGTGTCGAGCGCCTGGCGCGCCGGCGCGAGCAGCTCGGGCCGGTCAACCCCCTGGCCGCACAGGAGTACAAGGACGCGGTAGCCCACGTCGAGGAGCTCGAGGCCCAGCGGGAGGATCTCGAGGCTGCGCTGGCGGAGTTGGAGGACCTGATCAAGGAGACCGACCGCCGGATCCGCGAGAGCTTCGAGCAGACCTTCGCGGCCGCGGCCGCGAACTTCGAGGACGTGGTCCAGCACCTGTTCCCCGGCGGGCGCGGCCGGCTGCGTCTGGCGCGCGCCGACCAGACGCCGCGACCGGTGGTCGGGGGCGAGCCGGTGGAGGGCACCGAGAGCCCGGAGGAGGACTGGGGCGACGACGAGCCGGAGATGGGAGTCGAGATCGAGGTCACCCCGCCCGGCAAGTCGGCCAAGCGGCTGTCCCTGCTCTCCGGAGGAGAGAAGTCGCTGGTGGCGCTGGCCTTCATGTTCGCCGTGTTCCTGGCCCGCCCGTGTCCGTTCTACATCCTCGACGAGGTCGAGGCCGCCCTGGACGACATCAACATCGACCGCTTCCTCGAATTGGTCAGGCGCTACTCCGACAGGGCCCAATTCATCGTGGTGACCCACCAGAAGCGCACCATGGACGCCGCCGACACGCTTTACGGGGTCAGCATGGGCGGCGACGGCGTCTCACAGGTGATCTCCCGCCGGCTGGGTGGGCGCGCGGTCGAGGTGGCGGCGGCCTGAGGATCCCCCCGGCGCCCCGCCCGGGGCGGGGCGGTCCCTATCCTCACCGCGCCATGGCCCGTACCTGGCACGAGCTGTTCGCCGTCACCGAGGACGCTCCGGAGTCCCCGGCGGCCGAGGACAAGGGCGAGCGCGGGGGCTTTCTCCGCCGGCTGCGCTCGAACATGGCCAAGACCCGGCAGGCGCTCGGGGCCGAGCTCCAGGCCACCATGTTCCAGTCCCTCGACGGGGAGGCCTTCGAACGGCTGGAGGAGGCGCTGATCTACGCCGACGTGGGAGCGCCGACGACGGCGCGGATCGTGGAGCGCCTGGAGGGCGAGGCCGAGAGCGGCGACCTGACGGGAGGAGAGGACCTGACCCGCCGCCTGCAGGAGCTGCTCGCAGAGACCGCCCGCCTGGAGGACGACACGATCCCGCTGGCCCACCAGCCGACCGTGATCCTCGTGGTGGGTGTCAACGGCAGCGGCAAGACCACCACGATCGGCAAGATGGCCTGGCACCTGCGCCAAGAGCTGGGGCGCTCGGTGATGATCGCCGCCGGGGACACCTTTCGCGCGGCGGCGGCCGAGCAGCTGACCACCTGGGCCGAGCGGGCCGGCTGCGACATCGTGCGCGGCGAGGCCGGGTCCGACCCGGGCGCGGTGGTCTACGACGCGCTGGAGGCGGCGATCGCGCGCGGCCATGACGTCGTGATCTGCGACACCGCCGGGCGCCTGCACACCCAGCAGCACCTGATGGACGAGATGCGAAAGATCCGCAAGGTGGTGGCGGGCCGCCTCCCGGGCTCGCCGCACGAGACCCTCCTGACCATCGACGCCACGACGGGCCAGAACGGGCTGCGCCAGGCGCTGCTGTTCGGTGAGGCGATGGACGTGACGGGCATCGCGCTGACCAAGCTCGATGGCACCGCCAAGGGCGGGATCGCCCTGGCCATCGCCGCGGAGCTGGGGGTCCCCGTCAAGCTGATCGGGACGGGCGAGGGGCTCGAGGACCTGAGCCCGTTCGATCCCGATGACTTCGCCCGGGCGATCCTCTCGCCCTGAGGTGGCCTGAGGCGGTGAGCGACCGACCGCTCCTCATCACCGGCGGGACCGGGTATCTGGGAGCCGAGCTGCTGCGCCGCGCGGGGGACAGGCCCCTCGCTGCGACGTACCTGAGCCGCTCGCCGCGAACCGTGGCCGGACTCGAGTGGGTCCAGCTGGACGTGCGCGATGGGGACGCCGTGGCCGCCGCCGTCGAGCAGCTGCAGCCCGCGGCCGTGATCCACACCGCCTACCGCCAGGACGGGGAGGGCGCCCGCGAGACCACGGTCGACGGCGCGGCGTCCGTGGCCCAGGCCGCGCGGCGGGCCGGAGCGCGTCTGATCCACATGTCCAGCGACGTGATCTTCGACGGGACCAAGCCCGCCCCGTACGGCGAGGGCGACCCGCCCTCGCCGATCACCGCGTACGGCCGGGCCAAGGCCGAGGCCGAGCGCCTGGTGGCCGCTGCCCACCCCGATGCGCTGCTGGTGCGCACGTCGCTCATTTACGGCGGCGACGGGCGCAGCCGGCACGAGGAGCTGCCCCTGCGAGCCGCGCAGGGGGACACCGAGCTCGGATTCTTCGACGACGAGCTGCGCTGCCCGGTGCTCGTGGGCGAGCTGGCGGCAGCGCTGCTCGAGCTGGTGGACCGCTCAGAGTCCGGCGTTCTCAACGTGGCCGGGCGCGAGGTGGTCAGCCGCTACGAGTTCGCCTGCCTGGTGGCGGGGGCGGCAGGGCTCCCGGCCGGCGGGATCCGGCGGACGTCGATCGCGTCGGAGGGACTCGACCGCCCCGGCAACTGCGCCCTTGACACCGGGCGCGTCGCGGCCCGGCTCGACACGGTGCTGCACGGCGCCCGTGAGCGCCTGGGCGCGCCTTGACACGTTCGGGCGCAGCAGTCATCACAATGCGTGGTGCACATGGACGACTGGGTCATCTGGATGATCGCCGCGGGGGCGCTCGCGGTCGGTGAGATCTTCACGCTCGGGCTGTTTCTCGGCCCGATCGCCCTGGCCGCTCTGCTCGCCGCGGGCGTGGCTCTCGGGGGCGGCGCCGTGGCGCTCCAGATGATCGTGTTCATCCTCGTCGCGGTGTCGTCGGTGGCCGCGCTGCGCCCCGTGGCCCGCCGCCACCTGCACACCCCTTCCCAGCTGCGGACGGGCACCGCGGCACTCGTCGGCCAGCGCGCGGTGGTGCTCGAGCGGGTGGACGGCGACCGCGGCTCGGTCAAGCTGGCCGGCGAGGTGTGGTCGGCCCGCGCCTACGATGAGGACCAGGTCATGGAGCCCGGCACCCGGGTCGAGGTGCTCAAGATCGACGGCGCGACCGCGCTGGTCGCGGAATAGGAGGATGCGGACATGGCAACGCTGATCGTGCTGGCGGTGATCGCCTTGGTCGTCCTCGTGACCCTGTCGCGCGCGATCCGCATCGTGCCCCAGGCGCGCGCCGGGATCGTGGAGCGGCTCGGCCGCTACCAGCGTACGCTCGACGCCGGGCTGGCGCTGGTGGTGCCGTACGTGGACCGGGTCAGGCCCCTGATCGACCTGCGCGAGCAGGTGGTCTCGTTCCCGCCCCAGCCGGTGATCACCGAGGACAACCTGGTGATCCAGATCGACACCGTCATCTACTTCCAGGTCACCGACCCCAAGGCCGCGTCGTACGAGATCGCCGACTACATCGCGGCGATCGAGCAGCTCACGGTCACCACGCTTAGGAACGTGATCGGCGGCATGTCGCTCGAGGACACGCTCACCTCACGGGACAAGGTGAGCACGGCGTTGCGCCTGGTGCTCGACGACGCGACCGGCAAGTGGGGCATCCGGGTGAACCGGGTGGAGCTCAAGGCCGTCGACCCGCCCGCGTCGATCCAGGAGGCGATGGAGAAGCAGATGCGGGCCGAGCGCGACCGCCGCGCCGCCATCCTCACCGCGGAGGGGGTCAAGCAGTCTCAGATCCTGACCGCCGAGGGTGAGAAGCAGAGCGCGATCCTGCGCGCCCAGGGGCGCCGCGAGTCGCAGATCCTCGAGGCCGAGGGGCAGTCGAAGGCGATCGAGACGGTCTTCGGTGCCATCCACGCCGGCGACGCAGATCCGAAGCTGCTGGCCTACCAGTACCTGCAGACCCTCCCCCTGATCGCGCAGGGCGAGTCCAACAAGATGTGGATCATCCCGAGCGAGATCACGCAGGCGCTCGCCCATCTCGGCTCAGCGCTGCCGGTGCCCAAGGCGCCGCCCGGGCCCGCGCCGAATCCCGGGGAGCTCGGCCCGGCGGATGCCACCGAGGACGGCCCACAGGCCCCACCCCCGTAGGCGGTGGTCGCACCGGCGGCGCAGCTGCACCGTCTCCGGGACGGCAGCATCGAGTACGTGAAGCTCCTGCCTGACGTGGACGCCGCGGTGTCCGCTTTCGAGTCCGGCGGGTCCCAGGCCACGGTGTAGCCTCAGCCGAGCATGTTCGACGCCCTTTCCGACCGGCTGCAGGAGGCGCTGGGCGACGTCCGCTCGCGCGGCAAGCTGACCGAGGACGACGTGGCCAAGGCCATGCGCCAGGTTCGTCTGGCGCTGCTCGAGGCCGACGTGAACTTCAAGGTGGTCAAGCAGTTCACCGCCGACGTGAAGGATCGCGCGATGGGGTCCGAGGTGCTCGACTCGCTCAACCCGGGCCAGCAGGTGGTGAAGGTGGTGTCCGACGAGCTGGCGGACCTGATGGGCGGAGCCGGGCGCGAGCTGGTGTTCGCGAAGCCGGGTCCCACGGTGATCCTGATGGCCGGGCTACAGGGCTCGGGCAAGACCACGGCCTGCGGCAAGCTCGCTCGTCACCTGCGCGAGGATCACGACCTGGACGTGGCGGTGGCCGCCTGCGACGTCTACCGCCCGGCCGCCGTCGACCAGCTGGTGAAGGTGGCCGGCCAGGCGGGCGCGACCGTCTACGAGCAGGGCATCGGCCGCGATCCGGTGGACATCGCGGAGTGGGCGCTCGGCCAGGCCAAGAGCGACCGCCGCGACGTGCTGATCGTGGACACCAGCGGGCGCCTGCACGTGGACGAGGAGCTGATGCGCGAGCTGGCGCAGGTCAAGAAGCGGACCAAGCCGCACAACGTCCTGCTCGTGATCGACGCGATGACGGGGCAGGACGCCGTCAACGTGGCCGAGCAGTTCGCCGAGACCGCCGACTTCGACGGCGTCGTGCTCACCAAGCTGGATGGCGACGCCCGAGGCGGAGCGGCCCTCTCGGTCAAGGCCATCACGGGCAAGCCGATCCTGTATGCGTCCACCGGCGAGAAGCTGGGCGACTTCGAGCGTTTCCACCCCGACCGCATGGCGCAGAGGATCCTCGGCATGGGCGACGTGATGACCCTGGTCGAGAAGGCCGAGCGCCAGATGGACGAGCGCCAGGCGGTGGAGCTCGAGCGGAAGATCCGCAAGGAGCAGTTCACGCTCGACGACTTCCTGGAGCAGATGAAGCAGGTGCGCAACATGGGGCCGCTTCAGAACCTCCTGAAGATGATGCCGGGGGTCGGCCAGCAGCTGAGCGGGCTCACGGTCAGCGAGAAGGAGCTGGACCGCCTGGAGGCGATCATCCTGTCGATGACCCCCGCGGAGCGGGCCAACCCGAAGATCATCGACGGATCACGCCGCAGGCGGATAGCGCACGGCTCGGGGACGTCCGTCCAGGCCGTATCGCAGCTCGTGAAGCAGTTCAGCCAGATGAAGAAGGTGATGCGCCAGGTGGCGAACGGGAAGATGCCCTCGCTGCAGCAGCTCGTGGGCGGTCGCTAACCTCCCCGCCCTCATGTCCGTTCGAGTCCGGCTCACACGTGTGGGCAGCAAGAAGAATCCGATCTGGCGCGTGGTCGTGGCCGACCAGCGCTCCCCTCGCGACGGGCGCTTCATCGAAGCGGTCGGGCAGTACAACCCCCAGACCGACCCGTCGACCATCGTTCTCGACCGGGAGCGGCTGGATCACTGGCTCGGCCGCGGGGCCCAGGCCAGCAACACGGTCAAGCAGCTGATGAAGGCTCACTCCAAGGGCCTGACGCCGGCGACCGCGGGCGCGGCAGCGCCATCCGAGGAGGCCGACGCTACCGAGGACGAGGCGGCGGCAACGCCGGCCGAGGGGGCCGCGCTCGAGGGTGGCGGCGAATCGGCCGAGCCGCTCGAGGGCGATCCGGCGGAGCCGAGTCAGGTCGAGCCGGAGGACGCCAAAAGCGGCGAGGAACCGGCCTCGTAGGTGGAGGAGCTGCTCGAGTACCTCGCCCGCGCGCTCGTCGACGAGCCGGACGAGGTCTCGGTCGAGTCCTTCGAGGAGGACGACGGCACGGTGGTGCTGGAGTTGCGGGTGGCGGAGGGCGACGCGGGCCAGGTGATCGGCCGCGGGGGGCGCACGGTCGCCGCCCTGCGATCGGTGATCAAGGCCACCGCGGTCCGCCACGATCGGCGGGTCCTCGTCGACGTGGTGGATTGACGCTCGTAACCGCCGGTCGGGTCGGACGGGCGCACGGGTGGGACGGCAGCTTCTACGTGGAGGCTCCCTCGCACGACCTGGCAGTGGGAACCGAGCTGACCCTGGGCGAGCGGCGCCTGACGGTTGAGCGCCGCGCCGGCACCGACGCGCGACCACTGATCCGTCTCGCAGCCCTCGAGGATCCACGCTCGGTGCGGGGCGAGCCCCTGATGGTGGAGGCCGAGCTCGGCCCCGGCGAGTGGCTGGCCGCCGACCTGGTGGGATGCGAGGTGGTCGGTCTCGGGCCCGTGGCTCGGGTGGTCGGGGGCCCCTCGTGCGACGTCCTGGAGCTGCGCGACGGGACCCTCGTCCCGCTCGTGTCCGACGCCGTGCGATCGGTCGACGTCGCCACACGGCGCATAGAGGTCGACCGCGAGTTCCTGGGCGAGCCGTGAACATCGACGTCTTCACGCTCTTTCCGGACTGGTTCCAGTGGTTCGCCGGCCAGCGCCACGTGCGCAACGCGGCCGACCTGGGCCTGCGGCTGTCCTTCGCCGACATGAGGGCCACCACCCCGCTCACCGCCGGCCAGGTGGACGACACCCCCTACGGCGGCGGCGCGGGCATGGTCATCCGCGTGGATGTCGTGGAGGCGGCCCTGAGAGCGCGCTACGCGACCGACCCCGTGGACGCGCCCCGGACGCGCCGGGTGATCGCGCTGGCGGCCGCGGGACGCCGCCTGGACGACGGCCTGGTCTCCGAGTTGGCCCGCGAGACCGACCTGGCGCTGCTCTGCGGGCGCTACGAAGGGTTCGACGAGCGTGTTCACGAGCACCTGGCGACCGACGTGGTCTCGATCGGGCCGTACGTCCTCTCCGGCGGGGAGCTGGCCGCGATGGTGGTCTGCGACGCGGTCATCCGCAAGCTCCCCGGCGCCCTCGGCCACGCGGACAGCGCGGTCGAGGAGTCGTTCAGCCCGGCGTTGGACGGGGCCCCCGAGTACCCGCACTACACGCGTCCGTTCGACTGGCGCGGGCGCGAGGTCCCCGACGTGCTGCTCTCCGGAGACCACGCCCGGGTGGCCCGCTGGCGCCTCGATCAGAGCCGGGCCCGCGCCGAGCCGGGCTGAGAGGCCCGGAGCGGGGAGACGGAGCCTCCCTTCGCTACGATGCTGCGGGCGCGAAGCCTGGGGGAAGCCACCTCGCTGCTCTCCCCGCACGGGCCTCTCGTCCCGCCCCACTCTTCATGTCCAGCGTGATCGACAGCCTCGAGCGCGCGCAACTGCGCCGCGTTCCCGTCTTCCAGGCGGGCGACCGCGTGCGGGTGCACTTCCAGGTCGTGGAGGGCACGCGCCGCCGGACCCAGGTCTTCGAGGGCATCGTGATAAAGCGCCAGGGCAGCGGGGTGCGCGAGACCTTCACCGTTCGTAAGCAGTCCTTCGGCGTCGGAGTAGAGCGGACGTTCCCCCTGCACTCGCCGAAGATCGAGCGCATCGAAGTGGCCGCGCGAGGCGACGTTCGCCGGGCCAAGCTCTACTACCTCCGGGATCGGGTGGGACGCGGCGCCCGCGTGCGGGAGCGCAGGTGGACCGGCGGCGCCGAGGAGGTCTTCGAGCCCGGCGCGATGCCCTCGGACGACGCCCCGAGGCCGGGCGAGGAAGAGCTTGCGGAGGCGGAGATCGAGGCGGCTGAGACCGACCAGGCGGCTGAGACCGACGAGGCGACGGCAAGCTCCGGCGCCCCGGCCGAGCAAGCGGCCGGCGGCCCCGAATTGGCCGACGCAGAGGCCGAGCCGGAGCCCGAGGCCGAGGAGTTCCCGGCGGAGGACGACGCCGCCCCGGCCGAGGGCTCCGAAGACAAGCCCACCGGCTAGTCCCGGTCGCGGGAACTCGCGTTGGCGCGGATCAAGGAGAAGAGCGCCGGCGGGTCGCTCGTAGAGCTCGTCACGATCGTAGCCGTCGCGCTCGGCCTGGCCCTCGGCATCCAGGCCTTTCTCGTCAAGCCGTTTCGCATCCCGAGCGAGTCGATGGTCCCGACGCTCGAGATCGGGCAGCGCGTCCTGGTGGACCGGGTGACCTTCCGGTTCTCGGACCCCTCCCGCGGCGACGTCGTCGTCTTCAAGCCGCCGGCGGGCGCGGACACCAGCGTCTGTGGCGTGCGACACGCCAGCGACACCGCGTGCCCCCGGCCCACGCGCGGCAAGTCGGACACGAACTTCATCAAGCGGGTCGTGGCGGTCGGCGGCGATCGGCTGAAGATCGTCGAGGGCTCCGTGTTCATAGACGGCCGCCGGCAGAACGAGCCGTTCGCGCAGCTCGGCGACTGCGGGACGTGCAACCTCGAGCGCGAGATCACGATCCCCGCGGGCCACTACTTCATGATGGGCGACAACCGTGCGGAGAGCGCGGACAGCCGGGTGTGGGGCCCGATCCCGAAGGACTGGATGATCGGCAAGGGCTTCGCGACGTACTGGCCTCCGGGTCGCATCGGGACCCTCTAGCCGGCCCGCGCACGTTCCGCCGCGCACGTACCTATCATCGCCCTCGCGTGGGGACTCCAGGTACCGCCGACACCAAGGGCCCCGCCGGGACGTCGCGGTCCGCCCGCCGGGCGCGTAGGCGGACCGGCTCGGGGCGGCGTCTCTTCGCGTTCGATCGGGAACTGAAATCGCGGTTTGTGGCGGGGGCCGACGAGGCCGGCCGCGGATCGCTCGCCGGCCCGCTGGTGGCGGCCGCGGTGCTGTTCGACCTCGAGCGGCTCACGCTGTCGGACCGCCGCGCGCTCAGCCGCCTCAACGACTCCAAGCAGCACAGCGCGGAGGGACGTCAGGAGCTCTACCCGCTGGTCCTGCGGGCCGCGGCCCGGTCGGTGATCGTGTCGCGCTGCGTTCGGGGCATCGACGCGCGCGGGCTCCACGTGACCAACCTCGACGCACTGCGGACCGCGCTGCTCGGCGTGGCGCGGGAGGACACCGTCTGCCTCATCGACGGCTTCGGAGTGCCGGACTTCGGCTACGAGCAGCGCGCCGTGATCGACGGTGACTGTCGCAGCGCCGCGATCGCGGCCGCCTCGGTGCTCGCCAAGGTCAGCCGCGATCGCTACATGCGCCGGGCGGCCGAGCGCCACCCCGGATGGGACTTCGAGACGAACGTGGGATACTCGACGCCGGAGCACCGCGCGGCGATCGCCGAGAACGGCGTGTCGCCGCTCCACCGGATGTCGTTCCAGTCGATCGCGTATACCCAGCTGGCCTTGGGCTGACCTGACGGCCCACGGACGGGCGGATCTGACCACCGGGGCGCCCAACCTGCGGGATCAACCACTTGGGGTCTTCCCGAAGTCAGAACGCACCCTCGACGTGCTCCAGGGAGACGAGGGATCCCGCTCGGTCGAGGGTCACGCCGATCGCGTCGAACCGCATCTCCGGAGGTCTCGGCCCCGAGTCGGAGCGCGCGGCCAGCCAGTCCCGGGCCATGAGCCGGAGTCGCCGCCGCTTGCGCGGCCCCACCCAGACCAGAGGATCCACCGCGGCCGTCGCCCCGCGCGCGAGGCAGGTCTTGACCTCACAGAAGACGAGGTAGCGATCGTCGGCTGCCACTAGGTCGAGCTCGCCCTGGCGGGTGCGGTAGTTGCGCGCCAAGAGCGTCAGGCCGCGCGCCTCCAGGTGAGCCGCGGCGAGCCGCTCACCGGCGGCTCCAAGCGCCCTTCGGGGATCGGTCGATGTCACCCGGGCGACGCTACGGAGTGGCGTGTGGCCTGTGTGCGACGAACGTGAAGGTGCCGCTCCAATCTCGCTGAGAACCGTCGCGGAGATTTCACACCCGCGTGCCCACGCGTCACACGCGGCTGCGTAGCGTCCCGCCCGTGCTCGCCAGCGTCTGCACATTCGCCCTCGAGGGGGTCCGCGGCCACCGGGTCACCGTGGAGGTTGACGTTCGCCCGGGGTTGCCGGCGTTCACCCTCGTGGGCCTGCCCGACCGGGCCGTCCGCGAGTCGCGGGAGCGGGTCCGGGCCGCCGTCCTCAACTCCGGGCTCGAGTTCCCGCTCAAGCGATTGACCGTCAACCTCGCGCCTGCACACGTCCGGAAGGCGGGACCGGGCTTCGACCTGGCTATCGCCGTCGCCCTCCTGGCCGCCAGCGCCCAGGTCCCCGCCCCCGCGCTGGCGGGTATCGCACTCTGGGGCGAGCTGTCCCTGAGCGGCGAGCTCCGGCCCGTACGCGGAGCGCTCGCCGCTGCCCTGGGCGCCCGCGACGCCGGCTACCACCGTCTCGTCGTGCCCCACCATGACGCCGCCGAGGCCGCGCTCGTGGACGGCGTCGCGGTGATCGGTGCGTTCAACCTCGGTGGCATCGCCGACCTCCTGCACGGCCGGGAGCGCCCGGAGCCGGCCCTCCCCGCCGAGGAGCTGGTGGCCGACGGTCCTTCAGCCCCGGACCTCCGCGACGTACGCGGCCAGGGGGACGCCAAGCGGGCGCTCGAGATCGCCGCGGCCGGAGGCCACAACCTGTTGATGGTCGGGCCGCCGGGCGCCGGGAAAACCATGCTCGCACGGCGACTCGCGGGAATCCTGCCGCCGCCATCGTTCGACGAGGCGCTCGAGATCACCCAGATGCACAGCGCGGCGGGGCTCGGATGTGGCCGGCTCGCCCGCCAGCGGCCCTTTCGCGCCCCGCACCACACGATCTCCGCGCCGGGGCTCGTCGGCGGGGGCGCTCACCCGCGGCCCGGTGAGGTCACGCTCGCCCATCGGGGCGTCCTGTTCCTCGACGAGCTGCCCGAGTTCGCCCGGGTCGCTCTGGATGCTTTACGGCAGCCTCTGGAGGAGGGCCGCGTGGAGATCATGCGCGGTCAGCGCGCGCTCGACTTCCCGGCCAACGTCATGCTCGTCGCGGCCTGCAACCGCTGTCCATGCGCGCGGCCGGGTGATCGGTGCCTGTGTGGGACGGCCGACCGGGACCGCTACCTGCGCCGGCTGAGCGGACCATTGCTGGATCGCATCGACCTCGTCTGCCAGATCGAGCCTGTCCCACCGGTCGAGCTGGTCCGCGGAGCCCCCTCTGGGCCCGGATCGGAGGCGACGCGCGAACGGGTGGTCGCGGCCCGTGACCTCCAGCGCGCTCGCCTCAGGGGCACGGGTGTCCTCTGCAACGCCGACATGGACGGCCGTCTCACGCGAGCGCACGTCACTGTCGGTCGCCGGCTCGCCGGACGCATGCTCGACGCGGACAACCGGTCCCACCTGAGCGGCCGGGGCCACGACCGGGTCCTGCGGGTGGCGCGGACGATCGCCGACCTCGGGGGCCGTGAGCGCGTGGGTTTCAGTGACGTCGGAGAGGCCCTGTCCTACCGGTTGGACGGCTGGGAGCGGCTGGCGGCGTGAAGGCGTGCGACGACTGCCTGCGCCGCGCGCGCCTCGTGGCCGACCTGGCCCCGCGCATCGCCGCGCTCGTGGGCCGGCCGGGCGCTCGGGCACCCGGGCTGCTGGCCCTACCGGACGTGAGGCTGATCGAGGCCGCCGCCGGCGAGCGCGGCGACCAGGCGCGCGAGCGCCTGGAGCGCTTCGAGCCGGACGCCGAGCGCGCGCTGCTTCAGGACCACGGGGTTCTCGCGACGTGCCGCCACGCTCAGGAGTATCCGCCCGGCCTGCTCGACATGACCGACCCGCCGGCCGCGCTGTTCGCCGTCGGTGAGCCGGGGGTTCTGGCGGAAATGCACGACCGGCCGTCCGTGGCGATCGTGGGCACCCGGGCTCCTTCCCCGTATGGCGCCGAGGTGGCCCACGCACTCGGTCGCGGGCTCGGCGCGTCCGGGGTGATCGTGGTGAGCGGGCTGGCGCTGGGCATCGACGCAACCGCCCATCGCGGCTGTCTGAACGGCGGCGGCACGCCCGTCGCAGTGCTCGCCGGGGGCCCGGAGCGGGCCTACCCGCGACGTCACCGGCTCCTGCACGAGGCCGTAGCCCGGGAAGGGCTCGTCCTGTCGGAGCTCCCCCCGCGGGCAACCGCCTATCGCTGGAGCTTTCCCGCGCGCAACCGGATCATGGCCGGCTTGGCTCGGTTGACGGTGGTCGTCGAGGCCGCCGACCCCAGCGGGAGCCTCATCACCGCCGATTTCGCCCGCGACCTCGGGCGGACCGTGGCCGCCGTGCCCGGTCGCGTCACCTCGCGCATGGCGCACGGCACCAACGGCCTGCTTCGCGACGGGGCGGTGCCGGTGACCGGCACCGAGGACGTGCTCGACGAGCTGTATGGAGCGGGCATCAGGCCGCGGTCCGTGACCGAGCCGCGCCGATCGGCCCCGGACCCGCGCCTCAAGGCCCTGCTCGACGCCGTCGAGGCCGGATGCGCGGTGGACGAGATGGCCGGGCGGGTCGGCCGGACAACGGCCGACGTCCGGGCTGCCCTCGGCCGGCTGGAGGCGGAGGGGCACGTGGTCAGAGGCACGCTCGGGGGGTGGGAGCGAACGGCCGGGTAACCACCTAGCGAGCCCATCCCCGAGGCCGCGACGGCCGCCGCCTATCCTGACGCGCCATGTCGCCGACCCCGCCCAGGCTCCTCTCCATCGCCGGGTCCGACTCCGGCGGCGGCGCCGGGATCCAGGCCGATCTCAAGGCGTTCGCCGCGTGTGGTGCGCACGGCATGACGGCCATCACCGCGGTCACGGCCCAGAACACCGTCGCGGTCACGGCCGTGTACCCGCTGCCCGGAGAGGCGATCGTCGACCAGGTGCGGGCCGTGGCCACCGACATCGGCGTCGACGCGGTCAAGATCGGCATGCTCGGCACCGTCGAGGCGATCGAAGCGGTGGGGCGCGCGCTCGACCTGCTGCCGGGAGCGCCGGTCGTGCTCGACCCGGTCATGGTCGCCGAGAGCGGCGCTCGGCTCCTGCTCGAGGACGCCGAGGAGGCGCTGCGGACACGCCTGGTACCGCGCGCTTCGGTGGTCACGCCCAACCTCCTGGAGGCGGCCGCGCTCGCCGGCCGGCCACCGGACACGGATCCGGTGGAGCTCGCCCGGGCCGTGCACGCGCTCGGGGCGCGGGCCGTCGTCGTCACCGGCGGGCACCGCGAGGACGCGCACGACGTCTTCCACGACGGCTCCCACACGGTCGAGATATCGGGAACGCGCCAACTTGGCGGGGCCGCGCACGGATCCGGGTGCACGCACTCGTCGGTTCTCGCCGCGCGGCTCGCGCTCGGTGACGACCCGCTCGAGGCCGCTCGGGTGGCCAAGTCGATGGCCCAGGCTGCCGTGGCCGCCGGCCTGCGCGACATCGGCGCCGGCGCGGGACCCGTCGACGTCCTCGCCGCGCGCCTCGGCCCCACCGGCTGACGGCGCGCGCGGGCCCGGCGGGCCGGGGGCCGCGCCGTGGCATAATCGACGGGTTCCCGTGGCCACCGCGGCCGCGCGCCGTCGACCGACCGTCCGATCGGAGAAGAGATCAAGTTCCTGCGCATGAAGCCGGGCCATGGTGAGGTGCTCCTCGCAGAGGGAGACCGGCACCTGGAGGAGGACGAGGAACGGCTCGTGGAGGAGTTCCGGCGCCAGCTCGAGGAGGGCATGTGGGCTGCCGTCCCCACGCGCGAGCCCGCCAGCGGCCGCCGCGAGGCCCGCATGGTCCGCGGCTACGGCGACATCCCACCGGACGCCGACCGCGTGATCTTCTTCCCCCGCGCATCGGGCGGCTGACCTCGACTCATGCTCCTGGCGCTGCTCGCCCTCGGCCTGATCGCGGTGGCCCTGGCCACGCCGATGGCCGTGCGCGCACTTCGCCGGGTCCGGGAGCGCCGGGCCGTCGCCGCCTCCAACCCCACGGAGCTGACCCTCTACGACCCCGGTCGTGAGCGCCGCGCGGAGCTGCGCGCGCGCGAGCTGCTGCGCTCGTGCGTCAACCGCGAAGAGTGGGCCATGTACCGCGACCTCGGGTTCATCCGCGTCGCCGGCCGGCACACCCGCCGAGCCTCCGACCGTGGCCCCAAGCCCTCCGGCTACGCCTACCTGATCTACCCCCACAAGCCGATCGTGGCCTTCCTCCCCGCGGAGGGCCGCCTGCTCAGCGAGTACTGCGTCGAGTTCCCGGACCTCAGCGGCTCCGGCGGCGCCACCCGTTTGCCCGCTTCCGACGACGTTCTGGCCAAGTGGATGGCGCTGACCTCCGATGAGGAGCGCGTCATCCGCCGGGCCAACATGCACCTCGTTGGCCGTCAGCTGGATCCGGCCCGCGTGCGCCGCGACCTGTGGCGCCTCGCCAAGTGGGAGCGCAGGCGCCGCGAGCGCGGCGAGCTCCCCTCCGGCGCCCAGTGAGCGGAGACCTGCGCAGCCGCAGCCGCGTCATCCTCGACGGCCCTGACCGGGCGCAGGCGCGTGCGTACCTCAAGGGCATCGGCTTCGACGACGACGCCCTCAGCCGCCCGATCGTGGGCATCGCCAACACCTGGACCGAGACGATGCCCTGCAACTTCCACCTCCGGCGCCTGGCCGAGAAGGTGAAGGAGGGGGTCCGCGAGGCCGGCGGGACCCCGATGGAGTTCAACACCGTCGCGATCTCCGACGGGATCACGATGGGCACCGAGGGGATGCGCACCTCGCTCGTCTCGCGCGAGGTGATCGCGGACTCGATCGAGCTGGTGGCCAGGGGCCACATGTTCGACGCGGTGGTGGCGCTGTCGGGCTGCGACAAGACCATCCCCGGATGCATCATGGCACTGGCGCGCCTGGACGTGCCCAGCCTGATGCTGTACGGGGGATCGATTGCGCCCGGGCGCTGGCGCGGCAAGGACGTGACGATCCAGGACATCTTTGAGGGCATCGGGGCCCACGCCGCCGGCGACCTGACCGACGAGGAACTGGCGGACCTCGAGGACCACGTGTCGCCCGGGGCGGGCGCCTGCGGCGGCCAGTTCACCGCGAACACCATGGCCATGGCCTTCGAGGTGCTGGGAATCTCGCCCATGGGCAGCTCGATGGTGCCCGCCGAGGACGGCAAGAAGGGCAAGGTGGCCGCCGAGTGCGGACGGCTCGTGCTCGACGTGCTGGCCCGCGACCTGCGCCCCAGCCAGTTGATCACCCGCGAGGGCCTGGAGAACGCGATCGCCGCCGGGGCGATGTCCGGCGGCTCCACCAACCTCGTCCTGCATCTGCTGGCTGTGGCCTACGAGGCCGGCGTGCCACTCGAGCTGGAGGACTTCGACCGCATCGCGTGGGGCACGCCGCTGTTGGCCGACCTCAAGCCCGGCGGGCGCTTCGTGGCCACCGACCTGTACCGCGCCGGCGGTGTGCCGCTCGTGATCCGCCGCCTCAAGGAGGCCGGCCTGCTGCACCAGGACGCGATGTCCGTGACCGGGCAGACTCTCGGCCAGATCGCCGACGCCGCCGAGGAGACCGAGGGCCAACAGGTGATCCGCCCCGTGTCGAGGCCGATCAAGCCGAACGGCGGCTTCGCGATCCTGCGCGGCAACCTCGCGCCCGACGGCTGCGTGGTCAAGCTCTCGGGCCACGACCGCATGGAGCACCGCGGCCCCGCCCGGGTGTTCGAGCGCGAGGAGGACGCGTTCGCCGCAGTCCTGGGCGGCACGATCGAGGGTGGGCAGGTCGTGGTGATCCGCAACGAGGGCCCCTCTGGCGGCCCGGGGATGCGCGAGATGCTCCACGTGACCGCCGCGCTCGTCGGGGAGGGACTCGGCGACTCCGTCGCCCTCCTCACCGACGGCCGCTTCTCCGGCGCCACGCACGGCTTCATGGCCGGGCACGTGGCTCCGGAGGCTCGTCACGGCGGCCCGATCGCCGCCGTGCGGGACGGGGACACCGTGGTGTTCGACGTCGCCTCCCGCGAGCTCAACCTCGAGCTGCCCGACGACGAGATCGCCGAGCGGGTGGCCGCCTACGAGCAGCCCGCCGCCCGCTACGAGACCGGCGTGCTCGGCAAGTACGCCCGCCAGGTCGGCTCGGCATCGCTCGGCGCGGTTACGAGCTGAGCGGCGGCCGGCTCGGGCTCGGCCTCAGGCCACCTGGCTCTCCCCCGGGGAGCGCTCCAACTCCTCGGCCGGGCCGGTCTCGCCGAGGAAGCCGAGCAGCGCGTCGTTGAACGCTCCCGGCCGCTCCAACTGCGGCACGTGCCCGGTCTCCCGCATCAGCAGCTTGCGCGCATCGGGGATCAGCCGCTCGAACTCCTGCGCGTCGCGGGCCGGCAGGATGGCGTCGTCCTCGCCCCACACGATCAGTGTGGGGCAGGCGATGTCGGGGAGGCGCTCGCGAAAGTCGTACTCCAGGCACGCGCGCAGCGCGCTCTCGAAGCCCGGCTTGCCCGCGCCCTTGATCATCCCCTCCCAGGCGAGGTCGGACGCCAGGCGGCTCGGGTAGCGCGCCACGAGGGCGAGCGCCATGTGCCGGGCGATGGGGCGCATTGCCATCTGGCGGTGCCGGGCCGCGGTGTAGGCGGTGAGCGCAGCGGCCGCGCGGGCCATCGTGACCACCGGCGTGCGGAACATGTTGGCCGTGGTGATTCCCGCCGCGGACAGCAGTAGCAGGCGCTCGGCCCGGGCGGGGAACCGGATGGCCATCTCCGCCCCGATGAAGCCTCCCATCGAGTTGCCCACCAGCGCAAGGGAGCCGAGGCCGAGCTGCTCGCACATCGCCTCGAGCATGCGTGCGTAGCCCGAGATCGAGATGCGCTCGGCCGGCATGGGGGAGAGGCCGAAGCCGGGCAGGTCGGGCGCGATCACCCGGCGTTCCTGGGCCAGCCTCGGGATGTTCTGGATCCAGTTCTGCCACTGGCCACCGAGGCCGTGGATGAACAACACCGGCGACCGCTCGGCAGACCGGGGGTCGGAGGGTGCGATGTCGACGTAGTTGACCTCGGCGCCGGCGAAGCTCCCGCGCCGCAGCTGGGCGGGCCAATCGACGTGGCGCCAGCTGGGCTCGGCCGTGCCCCCGTAGTCGTGGCCGGCCCGGTGAGCCGACCGCGGGGACACCGGTGCCACCCGGGAGGCGATCACCCTGGGCATCCGCCTACTGTAATGCGCCGTGGCTCGGATCGCGCTCGACATCGACTCCACGCTGCACGAGTACTGGGGGCTGCTGCGGCGGGTGGCGAGCGAGCGATACGGCGTCGACCTGCCCTACGAGGACCAGCACGAGTGGGGCATCACCGCCCTGGAGCGCGACGCCCTGGTGCACTGCGTGGAGGAGACGCACTCGGACGAGAACATCGCTTCCGCGGAGCCGTATCCGGGGGCGGTCGAGACGGTGGCCGCGTGGCATGACGCGGGCCACTGGATCCATGTGACGAGCCACCGGCGCACCGGCGCGGGCCCGGCCACGGCGCGCTGGCTCGAAGCTGTCGGGCTGCCCTACCACGACCTGCACTGCTCGTTCGACAAGGTCACCCGCTGCGCCGAGCTGGGCATCCACGTGCTGGTGGACGACAGCCCGGTGAACATCGTCCGCGCCCGGGATGCGGGCATCATCCCCGCCACCATCGTCCATCCGTGGAATGTCGGCCTGGTCGAGCAGGACGGGGTGATCGGCGCACCCGACTGGGACGCGCTGAGCCAGCGCCTGGCCCCGGTGCTCGACCGGATCGGGTAGGGGTAAATGGCGCTGCCGAAAGCGGTGGGGAGCCGAGTGCTGGAGCGGCTTCGCAACAGCCGGCGCCTGCGCCAGGCCGGGCTGCGCTGCGGCCTCATCGCGCCCCGGGCGATGCACACCGCAGCCGAGTCGGAGCTGCTCAGCGGCTTGGCGCAGGGTCGTCGCCGGGCGGTCGAGATCGGCGTCTACGAAGGCTCGTCGGCGCTCGTGTTCGTGGGCGCCCTCCCGCGCGGGGCGGACCTGCACCTGGTGGACCCGTTCGGTGACACGATGCCCGGCGCCGATCAGGTCGACCAGCGCGCGGTGCGCGCGCTGGTGGGCCGCGCGGCGCGCCGGCGCGGGGGCCCGCGGGTGCATTGGCACGTTGAGCTCTCCGAGCAGGCGGTCGAGGGCTGGAGCAGCCCGGTGGACCTGGTGTTCATCGACGGCGATCGCTCCCGCGAGGGATGCCGGCGCGACTGGGACGCCTGGAGCCCGACCGTCCGGACGGGCGGCGTTGTGGCCTTCCACGATGCCCGCGGCGGCGAGCCCGGGCCGACCGCGGTGGTCAACGAGCTGTTCGGTGCGGGCGATCCGCCCGGCTGGCGCGTGCTGGCCGAGCGCGACACCCTCGTGGCGGTCGAGCGCGTCCCCGTGACCGGCAGCTTCGGCCCCGTGGACCCCGGTCAGCCCGCGTAGCCGAAGCGCTCGAGCACCGGGATCTCGTGGATCTGCGGCGGCTGCAGGTGGTCCCAGAGCACCCCGGGCGGGCGCCGGTAGGCGCCGTCGACCTCGATCACCGCGCGCGGCGTGGCCACCAGGTTCACCGGGATGTCGTGCGCGGTCATCAGCAGGTTCTCGCGCACGATCTGTATCGGGTGCACTGTGGTGGCCACCAGCGTGCGCCGATCGATTCTCCCGGCCTCGCAGAGCAGGCCGTACTCGAGGTCGGAGAACCCGCCGCCCTTGCCGAGCCGGGCGCCCTTGAGGTTGACGGCCACCGACCCGGTGAGCACGAGGTCGAGCTCCGGCACCTGGTCCAGGTCGATCACCTTGCCGTGTCGCAGAGCGCCCTTGATCGTGGCCGCCTCCCGCAGCCGCTCACCCGACAGCCGATGCGGATCCAGCAGCCGAAACGGATGCAGGTCGCGCAGCCGGGGTACGGCCATCACGAGCACCTTGCCCTGGGCGAGCGCCAGCCGGCGCACGTGGGTCTGGGGGGCGTCGGGGTTGGCCTTGATGGTCTGGGCACTCGTCCACGCGGCGTGGCGCGCCAGGCGCTCGGCGGCCGCCTTCGCGCCGGCGAAGTTGGGAATCCGGCTCTCGGCGCCGGGGAACCGGGCCACACCCTCGCGCTCCATGGCGCGCCAGACGTCGCCGCGGACCTCGTCCTTGGAGCGCATGGGCGCGCCATCGTAAGCCTTGGCTGCGGTGCTCGCGCAGCCAGCGCCCGCGCTGCGCTCCTCGCCCGCCCCGGCCGCCCCTGACACAATCGCCCGGTGCCCGAGACAAAGCGAACCACGCTGTCGATGGGTGAGCGAGAGCCCGCCCTGCAGGCCCGCGCCCGCCTCCCCGCCACGCGCCGGGACGAGCTGCGAGGCCACCTGGCCGGGATCGAGCCCGAGCGGCGCCTGACCGACTGGGGGCGCTCGGAGCGGGTGGAGGGCGCGATCGACCGCTACGTGTACGACTTCTTCTACCGCTATTGGTTCCGGGCCGAGGTGGAGGGGATCGAGCACGTGCCCGCCACCGGCGGCGCGCTGCTCGTGTCCAACCACTCCGGTGCTCTGCCGCCCGACGCGGCGATGATCGCCAAGTCCATCCGCGAGGAGCACGCCCATCCGCGGCCGCTCAACATCACTGTCGAGCACTTCTTCAAGGGCTACCCCGGCTTCTCGATGCTGATCCCGAAGATTGGCTGTGTGGCCGCCCATCCGGCCAACGTGCACCGCCTGCTGTTCGACGAGCAGCAGCTGGTCCTGGTCTTCCCCGAGGGCCGAAAGGGCACGGAGAAGCTCTACAAGGACCGCTACCGCCTGCGCCGGTTCGGCCGGGGCGGGTTCGTGGAGGCGGCCATGCGGGCGCGGGTGCCGATCGTGCCCGTATGCGTGGTCGGCGCCGAGGAGGCGGCGCCGGTGTTCGCGCAAATCGGTTTGCTCAAGCGCCTGACGGGGCTTCTGTACTTCCCGATCACGCCCACGTTCCCGCACATGGGCCCGCTTGGGATGCTCGGGTACCTGCCCTCCAAGTTCCGGATCCGGTTCCTGGAGCCGATCCGCTTCGACGAAGACGGGATGCAGGACGACAAGGCCCTCGTCCAGACCGTGGCCCACGAGACCCGCGCGGTGGTCCAGGAGAACCTCTGGGACATGCTCGCCCGGCGCACCTCGGTGTGGTTCGGGTGAGCGGTCCGTCGCGCCGCATCCTCGTTACCGGCCTGTCGACCTACTGGGGCGGTCGCCTGGCTCAGGCTCTCGAGGCGTTTCCCGACGTCGAGGCCGTGATCGGGGTGGACAACGAGGAGCCCAACGTCGAGTTGGAGCGCACCGAGTACGTCAAGGTCGGCGCCCAGCACGCGCTGCTGCGACGCGTGGTGGAGGCCGCCGCGATAGACACCGTCGTGGACACCCGGCTGGTGGTGGACTCGGCCGTGACCACGACCTACAAGGCACACGAGAACAACGTGATCGGGACGATGAACATCCTGGCCGCCTGCAGCGGGCCGGGATCGCCGGTGCGCAAGGTGGTGTTCAAGTCGTCCACCCACTTCTACGGGTGCGAGCAGGACGACCCGGCGTTCTTCGACGAGACGATGGGGCGCCCGCACGCCCCGCGTACCGCGATCGAGCGCGACGTGGTGGAAGCCGAGGCCTCGCTGCAGGACTTCGCCGAGCGCAATCCCGAGGTGTCGGTGACGATGCTGCGGTTCGCCAACGTGCTCGGCCCGGACGTCCGCACCTCGCACATCGACCTGTTCTCGCTGCCCGCGGTGCCGATGATCCTCGGCTTCGATCCGCGCTACCAGTTCGCGCACGAGGACGACGTGGTCCATGCCCTGGAGCATGCGGTGAACAACGATCTGCCCGGCGTGTTCAACGTGGCCGGCGACGGCGTGCTCGCCCTCAGCGAGGTCGCGGGCCTGCTGGGCAAGCCCTACGCGCCCGTGCTGCCCCCTTGGGGCACCGGCCTGGCCGCAGCGGCCCTGCGGCGGGTGGGGGTGCGCATCCCGCCGGAGGCGATGAACCAGCTGCGCTTCGGCAGGGGGGTGGACAACCGCCGCTACAAGGCGGCCGGGTTCCACTACCAGCACACGAGCCGCGAGACGGTCAAGCGGCTCGGCGAGCACCTGCGCCTGAACCCGATCCTGCGGGGCGCGCGGGCGCCGTACCGCTACGAGCGTGAGGTCGAGGCGTTCCTGCGGTGGAGCCCCCACGTGCAGGCCAACCGCGACCGGGAGCCCGTACCGAGGGACCCCCGCCCGCCGGGTGAAGACGGCGGGCCGCCGATCGCGCCGTCGCCACCGCCACGACCCGAGCCGGCCCGGACGCCGGCCCGCCCGAGACCGCCGGTGGCGGCCCGCCCGCCCGTGGAGCACTACGACGACCTGGCGGCGGAGGAGGTCATCGCGCTGGTCGGCTCGCTGGAGGCGGAGGACCTGTCGACGCTGCGCGACCACGAGCGGGCCCATGCCGCTCGCGCGGGGGTGCTCGAGGCCATCGATTCGGTGCTGGCACGAGCGGATTCGCGCCTTTAGGGCGCAAAAGGGCCTGCATTCGCGTTGATGCGCCCGACCGGCGACTAGACTGAGCGCGCGGCAGGAGGCCGCACGGAGCCATGAAGCAGAGGTCGTTCATCCTGGTCGCGGTGCTGCTGGTCACCCTGCTCGCAGGGGCCGTTGGCGCGTTCGCCTACGACAGCTCTCGTGACGATCGTGTGGCCGAGGGGGTCACGGTGGCCGGCGTGGACGTCGGGGGCATGAGCGCGGAGTCGGCGCGCACCGCGATCGCGCGCGCCCTCCGTGAGCCGCTCTCGCGTCCCGTGGCCGTGGTGCACCGGGGCCGCCGCTTCAACCTCTCCGCGGCCGACGCGGGCGTGAAGGCCGACGTCGACGGGATGGTGGACGAGGCCCTGGCCGCGAGCCGAGACGGGAGCATCGTCACGCGCGTGGCCCGCGACCTCACCGGCGGGGAGGTCAACGAGCAGGTGCCGGCGCGGATCGGCTATTCGGAGCAGGCGGTGCGCGGGCTCGCCCGCCGCGTCAAGGCCAAGGTCGATCGCCCGGCCCGCGACGCGAGCGTGGACTTCCCATCGCTCGAGCAGGTCCGGGCCCGGGCCGGCGTCAGAGTGAACCGGTCTGCGCTGGTGCAGCGGGTCGAGCAGGCGCTCACCGTGCCCGGGGTAGACCGTGACGTGCAGGCGCCAACCGCCCGCATCCGGCCCAAGGTCACCCGCGCCCAGCTGGCCGACAAGTACCCGCTGCTGCTGGTGGCCGACCGCGGCTCCTTCAAGCTGCGCCTCTATAAGAACCTCAAGCTTGCTCGGTCGTTCACCGTTGCGGTCGGCGCCGTGGGCTTCGACACCCCGGCCGGGCTCTACCACATCCAGAACAAGGCGGTGGACCCCGCCTGGAGCGTCCCGGAGAGCGACTGGGCCGGCGCCCTGGCCGGAACGGTGGTCCCGGGCGGCGTACCGGAGAACCCGCTCAAGGCGCGCTGGCTCGGCATCTACGACGGCGCGGGGATCCACGGGACCGACGACACCGGGTCACTCGGCAGCGCGGCGTCGCACGGTTGCATCCGGATGGCGGTGCCCGACGTGATCGAGCTCTACGACCAGGTTCCGGTCCAGACCCCGATCTACATCGCCTGACCGGAGCCCACGCCGATCTCGGAGATCGGCACCTCCTCCCAGCCCTCGGCCTCCAGGAGGTTCTGACGGCCGGTGTGTCGAAAGCACAACGTGCCTATGAACACGCTCCTCTCCTGCTTGCGAAGGACCGCGTACCACATGGTCGACGCGTCGCTCGGCCCCTGGATGCGGTGCCAGGGCTTCACCGCCTGGTCGAGCTCGTCGGTCAGCCCGGCGTCGGCCAGCTGAGGCCGGGTGGCCACCCGGCCGTCGCTCGTGTTGACGAAGAACGAACCCACAGGGGCGGAGGCTAGTTGGGGCCCGGCGCTGCGGGGCTTCGACGACTGGCAGCGCGCGCGGGGGATGGGGGACAAGACGCGGCGCGCGTACGGCACGGATCTGGCCCAGCTCGCCGACTGGGCCACGGCGCAGGGCTTGGAGCCGGGGAGCGTCGGCCACCGCGACCTGCGTCGCTATGCGGGCGTGCTGTCGGAGCGCGGCGCGGCCCGCTCGACGGTGGCCCGCAAGCTCGCCGCCGTCCGCGCCTTCTACCGCCACCTGGTGGAGCGGGGCTCCATCGAGGCCAACCCGGCCGACCTGGTGGCCACCCCCCGCCGTGGCTCCTACCTGCCGCGCGTGCTGCGCCCAGCCGAGGTGGTGGGCCTGCTCGAGCGTGTGCCTGCGTCCGGCCCGCTGGAGCTGCGCGATCGCGCGATGCTCGAGGTGGCCTACTCCGCGGGCCTGCGCGCCCAGGAGCTGGTGGACCTGGACGTGGAGAGCATCGATCCCGACGCGGAGGAGGTGCGCGTCGAGGGCAAGGGCGGCAAGACGCGCGTGGTGCCCGTGGGGGAGCCCGCGTGGCGGGCGCTGGACCGCTACCTCGGGCGCGCTCGTGCCGCCCTCGCGGCCGGGGCCGGGGGCGATCGAGCGCTCTTCCTCTCGAAGACCGGCCGGCGGCTCTCCACCTCCGACGTGCGGCGCCGGCTCACCCTCCAGGCGCGCCGGGCCGCGCTTCAGGGAGGCGTATCGCCCCACACGCTGAGGCATTCCTTCGCCACCCACATGCTCGAGGGAGGCGCCGACCTGCGGGCCATCCAGGAGCTTCTGGGGCACGCGTCGGTGAGCACGACCCAGACGTACACTCGGGTAGAGTCGGGCCGGCTGAAGATGGTGTACTCGCGCGCCCACCCACGCGCCTGACCGGGAAGACCGTTGGTGGACACGAACCTAAAGGCCATCGAGCTCAGAGATCTCTGGCGGCTCTACAAGTCCGAGCGGGACCAGAAGGCCCGCGAGCGGCTGGTGATCGCCTACTCACCGCTGGTCAAGTACGTGGCCGGGCGGATGTCCAGCGGCCTGCCCTCCCACGTGGAGGAGTCCGACCTCATCTCCTACGGGCTGCTCGGCCTGATCTCGGCCATCGAGCGCTTCGAGCCCGAGCGCGAGATCAAGTTCGAGACCTTCGCCGTCACCCGCATCAAGGGCTCGATCATCGACGAGCTCCGCTCCCTGGACTGGGTCCCGCGGTCGGTGCGGACCAAGGCACGGGAGATCGAGCGGGCCAACGCCAAGCTGGAGCACCAGCTCCACCGCGCGCCGACCGACAAGGAGATGGCCTCCACGCTGGAGACCACGGTCGAGGACTTCCAGGACTCGCTCGTGCGCATCTCCAATTCGTCGGTCGTGGCCCTCGACGAGCTGTGGACGGTGTCCGACGCGTCGGGCGACCAGGTGTCACTGCTCGACACCATCCAGGATCCCCACGCGGCAGATCCGGCGCAGGAGATGGACACCACCGAGATGAAGGACCGCCTGGCGGACGCCATCGCCCGCCTGCCCGAGCGGGAGAAGCTGGTGGTGGCGCTCTACTACTACGAGAACCTGACGCTGCGAGAGATCGGCGAGGTGCTCGGCGTCACCGAGTCGCGCGTGTCCCAACTGCACACCAAGGCCGTCCTGCGGCTCAAGTCCCGGCTCCAGGGCGACCCGCTCACCGAGCCCGACTAGCGAACGCGCCCGCCGCGTGCGGAGAGATAGGCTGCCTCCGATCTCGAGGGAAGGGAGTCGGATGGCACATCCATCGCCGAAGAGGATCCGCAACGTGGCCTTGGTGGGCCACCGCGGGGGCGGCAAGACCTCGGTCAACGAGGCTCTGCTGTTCGAGGCGGGCGCGGTCAACCGGTTGGGCTCGGTGACCGACGGCACCACCGTCTCGGACTCCGCGGTGGACGAGCAGGCGCGCGAGATGTCGATCTCGGCCAGTCTGTCCTCCTTCACCTGGGACGACCGCAAGATCAACCTGATCGACACCCCGGGCGAGCCCAGCTTTCTTGCCGACGCGCTGGCCGCGCTGCGGGTGTGCGAGGGAGCGGTGTTCGTGGTCAACGGCGTCATGGGCGTCGAGGTGACCACCGACCGGCTGTGGCACCGCGCTGACGAGCTCGGCCTGTCCAGGCTGTTGTTCGTGAACATGCTCGACCGCGAGCGCGCCGACTTCTTCCGCGCGCTCGACTCGCTCAAGCAGGCCTTCGGCCCGCACGTTGTGGCCACCGAGATACCGATCGGCGCCGAGCACGAGCTCGAGGGCGTGATCGACCTGGTGGACATGAAGGCCTACCGCTACGACGGCGACGGGCGCGCCAACGCCCAGGAGATCGAGATCCCCGAGGCGCTCGCCGCCCAGGCGCAGGAGTATCGCGAGAAGCTGATGGACGAGGTGGCCGAGGTCTCCGACGCCCTGATGGAGCGCTACCTCGAGGGCGAGGAGATCTCGCACGACGAGACCGTCGGCGCGCTCAAGACCGGGGTCACCGACGGCCGCATCTTCCCCGTGACCTGTGGCGCGGCCACGCGCAACGTCGCCATCAACCGGCTGCTCGACGCGATCGTGGAGGACCTTCCCTCACCGGCCAAGAGGGGCCCGCTGGAGCTGGACGGCGTCACGTTGGAGCCGGACGAGTCGAAGGAGATGGTCGCGTTCGTGTTCAAGACGCTGGCCGATCCCTTCGCCGGCCGCCTGAACCTGTTCCGCGTCTACCAGGGCGTGCTGGCGCACGACAGCCATGTCCACAACTGCCGCGCCCACGTCAAGGAGCGCGTCGGACAGCTGCTGGTGCCGCAGGGCAAGGAGTCGGAGCACGCCGACGAGTTCGGCCCGGGAGACATCGGGGCGGTGGCCAAGCTCAAGGAGACGCGTGCCGGCGACGTGCTGTCGGGTAGCGACCAGGAGCTGCCGCTCTCACTGCCGAAGATGCCTCATCCGGTGATGGCGTTCGCGATCGAGGCCAAGGCCAAGGGCGACGAGGAGAAGGTGGGCACCGCCCTGCGGCGCCTGCAGGAGGAGGACCCGACGATCGACTTCCACCGCGATGCCCAGACGGGGGAGCAGATCGTGGCCGGGCTCACCCAGGTGCACGTCGAGGTGATCGTGGGGCGGATGCGCGACCGCTTCGGGGTGGAGGTGGAGTTGCACCCGCCGCGGGTGCCGTACCGCGAGACGATCAAGGCCCGGGCCCACGCGCATGCCCGCTACAAGAAGCAGACCGGCGGGCGGGGCCAGTTCGCGGACTGCCACATCGAGATCGAGCCGATGGAGGACGGCCAGGGCTTCGAGTTCGTCAACGCCATCAAGGGCGGTGTGATCCCGGGCGGCTTCATTCCCGCGGTGGAGAAGGGCGTGCAGGAGGCCATGCGGGCCGGCACGGTGGCGGGCTATCCCGTGAACGGGATCCGGGTGCGCCTGTACGACGGCCAGCACCACTCGGTCGACTCGTCGGAGATGGCCTTCAAGATCGCGGGCTCGATGGCGTTCAAGGACGCGATGGAGCGGGCCCAGCCGGCGCTCATGGAGCCGATCATGTCGGTCAGCGCACTGGTGCCCGAGGACTGCGTGGGGGACGTGATCGGCGACCTGAACTCTCGTCGCGGGCGGCCCCTCGGTATGGAGCCCAAGGGCCAGGTGACCGAGATCAAGGCCGACGTGCCGATGGCGGAGATGCTCGACTACGCGCCCGACCTGAGAGCGATGACCGGCGGCCGCGGCGAGTACTCGATGGACCTCGCGCGCTACGAGGAGGTGCCCGGGCACGTGGCTCAGCAGGTGGTGGATCGCGCCCAGCGCGACCACGAGGCCGTCACGCACTAGGGAGGTCCTCGGGCCGCAGCCGGCCGAGCCGGGCGCTTCCGCTTGCGGCACGTATCATCGGGCGCGGTGAAGAAGGAGCTCCGACCGGTCCACGACGCGCTCACCTGCGAGGTGTGCGGGCGCACCATCCTCAAGGGCGAGCACACCGAGGCCCACCTGGCGCCCGGGGGCCACCGGCATCTGGTTTGTGAGCTCTGCTTGGGCCGCGCACAGCACGCCGGGTGGATCCGGGAGTCCTCCGCCGGGGACGTGCCCGCCGGGCTGCCGCGCGAGGAGCAGGGCCGCTCGATCCTCTCGCGGCTGCGCCGGCGCCGGCCCGACGTTCCGGTCCCCCAGCCGGTGCACCGCCAGGCCGAGCCGGAGTCCGATCGCGCGGTGGAGGAGCCGGCGGGGGAGGGGACGCCCGAGGACCCGCCCATCCCCCTGCCGCGCACCCGCTCCCGGCCCCAGGAACCGCGCCACGTGCGCGCGGTGCCCACCGCGGCCAACGTCAAGGTCGAGCGTGCGCTCGAGCTGTTCAACGGCTCGGACCACCAGCGCACGATCGCCGGCCTGGCGCGCATCCTCGGGGAGCCGTGGGTGAGCGCGAAGCCCGACACCGACCAGGCCAGCGCCGTGTCGCTCGTCGTGGCCTGGGAGCTGTCCTGGTACCGCTACCGCGTGGACCTGGGCGACGAGTCCGACCCGGTCCTGATGCTTGAGAAGGGTGAGGAGATCGAACAGATCGACGAGGATCTGCGCTACTGGAACGCGGCCCTCGACGCCACCGGTCGAGTCCTGGCCGGACAAGCCGTGAGCGATGGAGGTTCGCAAGGATGATCTACTGCGTCGTGCCCCAGGCCCTGGCCGGCGAGCTGTACGACAAGCTCGCCGACTACTACGCGGACGACCCACACGTGGAGGTCATAATCGACCGCCGTGCCCAGGGCGGGAAGCTCGGCGACCACCCCTCGCACTCCGATCGCCGGCGCCAGCGGCCCAAGGGCAGCTTCCCCGTGATCGAGGCCCCCACGGCCGAGTAGGGCTCCCCGCGGTGGACAAGGTGGTCGTGCACGTCGACGGGGGCGCCCGCGGAAACCCCGGGCCCGCGGCGGCGGCCGCGGTGGCCAGCACCCCCGGCGGGGACGTGCTGGGCGAGCGGAACCTCTACATCGGCGAGGCCACCAACAACGTGGCCGAGTACCACGCCCTGCTGCTGGGCCTGGAGCTCGCGCGCGAGCTCGGCGCCGGCCAGGTGGAGGTGGTCAACGACTCGGAGCTGGTCGCGCGGCAGGTTGGAGGCGAGTACAAGGTCAAGAACGCGGGCCTGAAGCCGATGTTCCTCGAGGTCATGCGAGCGTTGCGGGAGTTCGACGCCTGGCAGGTGCGGTCCGTGCGACGTGAGCACAACGAACGCGCTGACGAGCTGGTCAACGAGGCCCTCGACGCGGCCGCGAAGGAGTGAGCACGCGGTCCTGATCCGACCGGGGGGAGAAACCGTGGCGGCGAATCTTGGACACGCGGCTAAAGCCTGCCGCCTGTCCTCCTAATAGCTTTCGCCGTAAGAATCCGGTCGTCCACGCGCGCCCGCGGAGCGGGCGCGCTCCCACGTAGGAGGCTCATCGCTACCCATGGCCAGCATCCGTCAGAAGAACGTCACAGCCGCCCAGTGGAGCCCCAACGGCGCGGCCCTCGGCTCGGTTGACCTCTCCCAGCCGGCGAACAACCCCTTCGGCGCCAACGTCTTCTCACTGGCCGTGCAGCGTCAGCGCCTGCCGAAGGACGTGTTCCGGCGACTTCAGCTGACCCTCGAGAAGGGGGAGGCGCTGGACCCCTCCCTGGCCGACGCGGTGGCCGCGGCGATGAAGGACTGGGCCCTCGAGAAGGGCTGCACCCACTTCACGCACTGGTTTCAGCCGCTGACCGGCTCCACGGCCGAGAAGCACGACTCCTTCTTCAACCCGGCGGGCGAGGGCACGGCGCTGGCCGAGTTCTCGGGCAAGGAGCTGATCCAGGGGGAGCCCGATGCCTCGTCGTTTCCCACCGGCGGCGTGCGGGCCACGTTCGAGGCCCGGGGCTACACCGCTTGGGATCCCACGAGCCCGGCCTTCATCCTCGAGAACCCCAACGGCGCGCTGCTGTGCATTCCCACCGCCTTCGCCTCGTGGACGGGCGAAGCGCTGGACGCCAAGATCCCGCTCCTGCGGAGCATGGAGGCGCTGTCTACCTCGGCCATCCGGGCGCTGCGCCTGCTCGGTGACGACGCTTCCGAGCGCGTCTTCACCACCGTCGGGCCCGAGCAGGAGTACTTCCTGATCGACGAGCAGTACTACTTCGAGCGCCCCGACCTCGTGACCACGGG